>ERZ773197.2702-NODE-2702-length-10935-cov-2.390717_pt1 | contig 10935 bp, 5 predicted proteins | sample MGYA00580999_ERZ773197 | MGnify/ENA primary metagenome ERZ773197 (study PRJEB29015, sample SAMEA2738166) | human oral metagenome | biome: human oral; feature: human-associated habitat; material: saliva | place: China | collected 2185 ... | reverse complement strand
TAAATCTGCAAACAATGAAGATGTTCATTCTCTTGCGGATCTTGGACTTGAAGGGGACGGGCTATCCGTCGATGATTCTGAGGGTGATATTGAAATCCGTGATTTAAGCGACTTAAATCTTTTAAGTCCGAATATTCCCGACTCTAAGAATTCATCCCCCAAAAAAGACAATATCTCTCAACAACAGCCACTTAATCAAACTGCTGTTGAAAAAACAAGCTTGAATGAGCAATCCCAAGCTTTATCTAAAGAATCTTCAGAAAATATCTCGGAGAAAAACATGGGTATTGATAAAATGGATAAGAAAAAAGCTAAAAAAAAGAAGAAGCCTCTATGGCGCAGAATCTTTAAATGGATTTTTGCGTTCATACTTGTTTCCGGATTGGTAGGAAGTGCATTTGCTGCATATGTAATACTTACAACTCCTTCTATAAATACTAACAATATCTACGATATGATACATCAGCCGTCCGTAATTTACGACGATAAAGGCAATGAGCTGGAATCCGTATCTACCGCTCAACTGAGAGAAAATATTCCTATAGATAAAATGCCTGACAACCTTAAAAACGCTTTTATAGCTACGGAAGACAAAACATTCTATACTCATCACGGATTCAATATAATTCGTATGATAGGAGCTATAAAAGACGGTGCTTTGAACGGTGGACATGTAAGCGGCACGAGTACCATAACTCAGCAGCTTGCAAAAAACCTTTATCTTTCTTCCGAGCGTTCACTTACAAGAAAGATAAGGGAAGCGTATTATACAGTAATTTTAGAGAAAAACCTTACAAAAGATCAGATATTGGAAGCATATCTGAACTGCATAAGTTTCGGATACAACAGTTACGGTGTGGAAGCTGCGGCAAATTCATATTTCGGCAAAGATGTAGGCGAGCTTACGCTTGCTCAATACGCCACATTGGCTGCAATTCCCAAAAATCCGTCTCACAATGCTCCGCTGAAAAGATATCCCACAGAAAATGTAGAAGCCGGAAATCCTAATATTATACTCACGGATTCTACCTACACCACCGTATATAATGACGGCTTCAAAAGTCGCCAGGGACTGATTCTCAAAAATATGTTGGATCAGGATATGATTTCACAGAGCGAATATGATGAAGCCATGGCTGAGGATATCCGATCCTCATTGGCACCTAGCAACAACAAGAACGGCAGTATAACATCTTATTTTGCCGATTATTGTATAAATGAGGTTAAAACCGATCTCATGCACGAATATAAGCTCGATGAAAAAGAAGCTTCAAATATGATCTATCAGAACGGTTTGAAGATTTACAGCACCTTAAATGTAGATATGCAGACCGCCGCCGAAGAAAAGTTTGCTCAGACATCAAATCTTCCTTCTGTTGTCGGCATGCGACATGACAGCAATAAAAACATTCTGAATTCCAAGGGTAAGATTTTACTTTACAATAAAGCTACATACTTTAATGCGGACGGATCTTTCACTTTACATCCTGATGAATATACTATGCAGGAAAACGGCAGTCTCGCCATCCTATCGGGTCATCGCTTGAATATTTATCATACGGAATCAAACGGAAAGGGAAATACGCAGATAGAATTTAAGGATTTATATACATACCAGGATAAGCTGTTCTACTGCATACAGGGAGGGTACTTTACAAAGATTCCTCCTGAAGATATTTCTAAAGATGCTGACGGAAATGCTATAATTTCTGCAGCTTTCCTTGCTGAAAACCCGTCTTATTTTGTAGAAGATGCCAACGGAATTACCATTTCTTCCGCTCATTTTACTTTAAGACAGATGACAGTTCAGCCTCAGACTGCAATGGTAGTTACCGATTATACCAACGGGCAGATTAAAGTAATGGTCGGCGGACGAAGCCTCAAAGGCAGACTTCTGTATAACAGAGCTATAAAACCGAGGCAGCCAGGATCATCCATAAAGCCTATAGGTGTATACGGTCCGGCTATACAATCCGGTGTAGAAAAACATACTCAGTGGACGGCAGGCACTACCATTGAGGATTCTGAAAATATAGTAAACGGAAAGGTCTGGCCGCATAACTGGTATTCGGGATATAAAGGCTGGATAACTCTCAGAACCTGCGTTGAACAATCCGTAAATGTACCTTCCGTTCGTCTTTTGAACGATATCGGAACCGACTACTCTACGAGATATTTAAAGGAAAACGGCGTGTCAACAATAGTTGAATCAGGTTCTATTAACGACATGTCAGCCGCAGCTCTCGCACTCGGAGGTATGACAAAAGGTATATCTCCTATAGAGATGGCATCGGCATACGGAACTTTCCCTAACGGCGGCGAGTATATAGCTCCTGTATCATATACAAAGATAGAAGATTCCGAAGGAAATGTTCTCATAGAAAAGAAGCCTTATACAAAGCAGGTTTATGATAAAGGCGTTGCCTTCATAATGACTGATATTCTCCAGACTACCGTAACCAGAGGTATAGCAGGCAAAGCTGCCATAGGCTCTCAGCCTGTAGGCGGAAAAACCGGTACTACAACCGATAACTACGACGCATGGTTTGTAGGTTTCACTCCTCAATATGCTGCTGCCGTATGGATAGGCAATGATGTAAATATTGAACTTTCACAAGGTTCAAGTGCCGCTGCCGCTCTATGGAGCAAGGTTATGAAGGAAATTACGGCGGGACTTCCTTACGGTTCATTCAAATCAAAGCCTGATAATGTATATGTAGAAAACGGAGAATATTTCGTAGACGGAACGGTTCCTTCGGGACATCCTGTAGGAAATGAAGAGAGTATAGCTGATAAATATACCATTCTTACAGATGTGGACGGAGATGCATATTATATAGATGAAAACGGAAAACGAGTATATCTGGCTCTCAATCCGGAGACCGGCGAGTATGTCGTAGCCGAAAATCAGCCTACCGTGGAACAGAAACCTTTCCTTGCCAATTCGGGAAATTCGAGTGAAAATGCTGCGACTCCTGAAAAACCTCAAAACGGAACATCTACAAATTCAAGTTCAGGAAATACAGGTAATTCAACCGGTAATACCGGTACCACAGGAAACACAGGAACGGGAAATACAGGTAATACAGGAAGCACGGATAATCAGAACAACAATGGAAATACAAACCCTACGAATCCGTCACCTCAGCATGGCGTCATAAACGATAACTAAGTTATCGCACCGAAAATCAGAACCATCGGCTAAGCCGGTGGTTCTTTGATTCTTATTCGCTTTCGTTCATCGAATACGCTACTTGAGTGTTACGAAAACGAAAATTAAAAACGCTGTAACCACTATTTTCAGTAGTTACAGCGTTTTTTACAACCTTTTACAATCTTATTCGTCTGAAAGTCATCCAATATAATCCTATGCCTTATCCATCTTGCTTCTGATTATGTTTATAACCTTTGCTGCCTGAGCTCTCGTAGTATCTGCCTTAGGTCTGAAGTAATGAAGCACCGCACCGTTATTTCCGGACTCGGTCATTCCGCTGAGTATGCCTGCCTCTACGGACTTGTGGACAGCTTCCTCCGCCCATTCGCTTATCAACTCTCTGTCTTTGAACGTGATACCGTCTCTTATACCGGTAAACTCAACTCCGCTTGCCGAGGCAAGATTCTGTACTATAACAGCCATCTGTTCTCTTGTTATCTTGTCATTCGGATGGAAAGTATTGTCTTCCATCCCCGAAACTATACCTTTATTTGCAGCCCAATTTATATAGACTTCATACCATGAGGCTTTTTTTACATCCTTAAAGCCTGCCGACTTCACATCATCTATTACTCCGCCTGATACAGCTAAAGCTGTCAGCTTTACAAACTGCGCTCTTGTCACTGAATCGTTAGGCTTAAAGCTTCCGTCGCCCATGCCGGATATTATTCCTGCATCCGAAAGTTCCATTATATAATGCTCTGCCCAATTGCCTTTTATATCATTGTATTTCTGAGAAGTCGCCGGCTTTGTAGAAACATTATCGTTACCCGTGTTAACTTTCCCGTTATTAGCCGAGTTTCCTTTATCTGTCTTCGGCTTGTCATCAATCACTCCGTCAGAGACATTGTTTCCGGTCGAATTTCCGTTGTTTACCGCAGAATTATTTCCATTGTTTACAGCAGAATTGTTTCCATTGTTTACAGCAGAATTGTTTCCATTGTCCGTGACTTGAGAATTATTATTTCCATAATAATTTTTATACAGATTTACAATACCCGAGTCGGAAGTCATAAGCTTATGTCTGAAATGAATTTCGCCTTTTACATTTGGCAGAGAACGATTGACTGCCAACTGCCTCGAAAGCTCGGATGTTCCGTACCATACGCTGGATGTATCTTTAACCCCGGAAGATCTGTAATCAGCCATTCCTATGTATAAAGAAACATCAGTGCCTGCTACTATGCCGTTCCACCATTCAGCCAGAACTTTATAATCTGCTACATTATAACCTATACTCCAATAAATTTGAGGAGCTATGTAATCCACCCATCCGTTTTTTATCCATGCTACAGAATCAGAATAAAGCGCTGAATAATGTTCTTTACCCTTAGTGTTGCTGCCGAGAGGATTGGAAGATTTATTCGCCCATATACCCGAAGGACTTATTCCGAACGAAATATTTTTTTTTGCATTGTGAAGAGCAGTATCCAACTGATTTATCAGCTGGTTTACATTATTTCTTCTCCAATCTGCAAGGCTATAGCCCGAACCGTACTTTGCAAAACTTGCCGTATCGTTAAAATCGGTTCCCGGATAAAAATAATCATCAAGATGAATACCGTCAACATCATAGTTTTTTACTATTTCCACGGAAGAATCGATAATATACTGTCTTACGGCAGGTTCGCCCGGATCAAAATAATAATCTTTACCGTTTTTTATAACATATGAAGCAAGAACACCCTTTGCAGGGTTGTTTGCCGCCAGCGATGTCCAGTCCGCATCTCCGCTGCGAGTTACACGATACGGATTTATCCATGCGTGGAGTTCTATCCCCGATGCATGTGCCGCTTTAACCCAATATGCCAGAGGATCGAAACCGTTCGAAGGAGCTTCTCCCTGCCTGCCTGTCAGATAGCGGCTCCACGGATAGTATGAGCTAGGATATATTGCATCAGCCGAAGGTCTGACCTGCAAAAATATTGCATTCATGCCCATCGACTTTGCTTCCGCTATTATATTATCCGCTTCACCCTTCAATGTCGTCGCTCCTATAGTAGGTGAGGAAGGATAATCCAAATTTAATACCGTCGAAACCCATACACCTCTCATACCGTCAGTAGAAATCGATGCCTTCTTCACTTCGGCACCGTACACGCTTATCAGGGATCCGGCTACTGTCCACACGAGCATCACAACCGCTATGATCAGTGCAATCCAAACAACCGCACCCCTTCTTCGCTTGTTGCTGACAATATAATCCTTTTCATTTTTTTCAAACTGTCTGTTCATTTTCCCACTCCTGTTAAAACTCTATATACTTTGCATTTTTCAGTATTTCACGACCCTTTTTATCTATCCTGTCGAGTACATCCTGTCCGCATACTCTTCTCACAACTTCTATTGCCGAGCCGAGATTCTGAGGTCTCCATTCCTTACCGTGACAGTCGGAGCCGAGTATATCCACCACTCCCGAATCAAGCATCGGTTTGAAAAACTGAACATTCGCAACGCCGTTTATATAAATCGCATTCATCTGAATAATCACCGGCATATCGTAAAAATGCTCTATATACTCCATCTTCGTAAATGTGTGCATATACCTGTCTATATGAGGAATTATCGGCGTGAACGGCGAATTAAGAGCTATATCGTCTATGGTTTTTATAACCTGTTCCGTCCATGGCATAAACGGCATTTCCGTCATAATAAATTCTGTTCCCTTTATGGCAAGTTCATCCAAATAATCCCAACGGTTCATACCTGCCGTATATTCTATTTCCGACGCCAATACCATTTTAGGAATATGTCGTCGCTCCACTTCCGTCATTGAATCAAAAACCTTTTCCAGATTTTCTGTTCGCTGCTTAAGCCAAGACTTTATCTTATGCTCCCCGAGTCTAAAATGAGAAGTCAATACGACCGTATCTATTCCCTGAGCATAGCTCATCTTCAGCATTTGAACGGATTCCTCCACATTGTGCGAACCGTCATCTATTCCAGGAATTATATGCGTATGAAAATCAATCATACTATCCCCTTTATTCTATTTTGAAACCATTATCAGCAACATTCCGTCATCTGCCGATATATATGCTTCATCCTGAGAAAATTCATTGCTTACTCCACGCGGAAACTCTCTTAAAAGTTCTTCCCTATCAAGCTCATACTTCAGTCCTCTAAGAGTCACTCCGCCGACTTTTTCATCGAGTGCGAATACTGAAATCCACCGGTAATCTCTTCGCAAAACATTTGCCGAACCGTTTTTTATAACGAATAAATAGTCTGATGCACCTCTGATTTTACAACTAACGCCGCGTTCCGCGCAATAAGAGCAAAGCTGTATGTTGGCATATTCATGATCCGCACGGCCGCCCATAGCTCCCAGTATAGTGATGTCCTTATAACCTCGTCTTATAGCTTCTTTTACCGCCATAAGCGTATCCGTATCATCTTTTTCAGCCGGTGCAGTTATAATTTCAGGTCTGCCGAAAAATTCTCCCTTATAGGAGTCGAAATCACCTACCACAAGTTGAGGCCAAACTCCTGCCCCCACAGCGTGAAGATATCCGCTGTCGCAGGCGATTACAAAATAATCTCTTATATTCAAATCTGCCGGCAGACTGCATTCGGGAGCACCCGAAAATATCACACAGCTTTCAGCTGATTTTCTTTCGTTCGCAAGAATATATTCCTTAGATATTCGTTTATCTTTTTCTCTGTATTTTTCAGCTAAAGCCTTACATTCCTTTATAAGAATATCTCTGTCATTGGGCAATTCATTACATATTACCCTGTCCAAAAGCATAGCCAGTGTTTCCCCTATGCGCCTGCCGTTGTCAATTCCCGCAGCCCTCACATCATTTCCGTCTATTGCCAAATCCCTCAGAGATATGCAGTCTCCGTCATCCTCAATCGAATTCATAAGCTGCGTTATAACAGGGTTCTGTTCCTCTATTTCTTTTTTAGACTTCTCATATTTTCCGGATGCATCGGCATGACGAATTAGCTGCAAGAGTTCCAAATCTCTTCTGCCGAGTACACCCAACCACTTTCTTACTACCGTTCTCTCCGGATAAAGTTTGACATCATGATAATTTATCAACATTGTTATATGTTTTATCACATCGGAAGGCAGCTTCAAACGCCTTAAGATATGCTCCGCAATTTTAGCCCCGACCTCGGGATGACCTACGAATCTTCCTCTGCCGTTTTCATCCCTCACATAAACCGCAGGTTTGCCTATATCATGCAACAACATGATGAGACGCAGATAATCTACAGGCGGCACATCCTCGACAGCCGCCAATGTATGTTTCCAAACATCTCTGTTATGATAAGGACTGTGCTGATCAAGGTCTATCATTGGATTAAGTTCAGGTATTATATAGCAAAATATTTCTCTGTATTCATCGAGAAGTTTAGCTGCACCTCTTCCGTTTAAGAATTTCAAAAGCTCTGTCGAAATGCGTTCCGCCGAGACATTTGATATGTTTAAATATTCTTTTTTCAAAGCGGTATCGAGTTCCGTATCGGCTGTAAAACCGTAAACGGACATGAACCTCAAAGCCCTTAATATACGAAGAGCATCTTCCTCAAATCTTCTGCTTGCATTCCCAACCGCTCTCAATCTTCCTTTTTTTAAGTCTTCAACGCCGCCGTAAAAATCTATAAGACCCTTAGATTCGGAATATGCCATAGCATTTACAGTAAAATCTCTGCGTGCCAAATCTTCTCTCAGACTTTTCACAAATTCAACGCTGTCCGGATGTCTTGAATCGGAATATCCGCTCTCCGTCCTGAATGTCGTTATTTCAAATGACCTATCATTATAAATAACAGTAACCGTACCATGTTTAATCCCTATAGGTACAGTTTTCAAATCGATAAAAACATCCTGAATTTCTTCAGGTGTGGCGGATGTACAAACATCCCAATCATAAGGCTCTATTCCCAAAAGGCTGTCTCTTATGCAACCGCCTACGGCAAACGCCTCAAATCCGGCAGTTTCCAGCATCTTTATCAAATGCCCGAGTTCTATGGGAATATGTATATCCGTCATACTCTCATTATCCTTTCCTGAAATATTATGCCATAAAATCAAAGCTTACAGACGGCAATTCTTCCGAATATGTCAAATGCAAGCACCGTATCTCCTCGCTGTGCTTCCGCACTTTTTCCTTCAATTACGGTTGTTTCCGGACGGAAACAAGCACCATCCAGGTACCCTATGCACCAAAAATCCACAAAGGCTGTAGAATCTTTGTGCAGCAATTTTTCTGCATACCTTTTTTCTTTCGACCTTATAGGCAAAGCATCTGTATCCGCCTTATAATTTTTTAGATTAACTCTGCTTCCGGTACGCTCCGCTTCGATACTTATGATTTCATCACTGCTGTAATCCGAATTATTTAAATCTCTGCTGAGAATAAATTCAGCACCGTTTTTTAACAGCCGCTTTGATGTATTTTCAACAGCAAGAGAACCTATATCTGTACAGATAAACTTGCGTTTCAACAAGAACGCCGCTTCCGCCAAAGTTCCGGAACCGCAGAAAAAATCTGCACATAAATCGCCCTCGTCGCTGCAAGCTTCTATAATTCGCTTTATCAGGGCAACAGGCTTTTGAGTGGCATAATGAAGCCTCTCGCCCGAGCTCCTTCCGAGCATATCTATCTGCCAAACATCCTTTGCATTTACAAGTGTATACCAGCCCAGCTCATCTTTAAATTCCTCGACTCCGCTGAAGGCATATTTTTTTAGCATCCGATTATATGATTTTTCCTTGGTAGGATTGAACTTATACATCTTTGTCTTGGAATAAAAAAGTATTGTGTCATGTTTATGCGCAAACCTTTTATTCGTTGAACCCCCGGATTTATAAGTCCATATTATTTCATTTACGAAATTTTCAACTCCGAAGATTTCATCCATGAGCAACTTTGTAGCATGCACCGCATGCCTGTCAAGATGAATAAAGATACTCCCGGTATCAGACAGTGCATCTTTCATCAGCATAATCCTGAACGCCAAATCCGTCAGATAATCACTAATGCCGACAGCTCTGTAATCATCGTAAGCACCGACATGAAATATGTATTCTTCTCCATCCGAAGATCTGCGCTTTATAGCGGTATCAAAACCGCCTCTTGTAAAAAACGGCGGGTCGCAATATATGAGATTCAAACGCCCGGCTAAGCTACCGTCGGCTATATGAGATGCCAAAAATATTGCATTATCGCATTGCGTGACGGTTCCCTGTATATTGGAGACTTCACCTGCATTCATAACATCTACCGCTTCAAAATTTTCAGCAGGATTTTTCAACGCAGATTTATATCGCCGCTTTGCTTCCGCCAATATATTCGGCAGCATTCCAATCAGGCTCATGTCAAATCTCCGATATCATCAAATAACACAGTATTTGCTCATATACTCTTCCATAGAAGAGCGTACGGCATCATCTATATATATCTTTCCGTCCACAGGTGAATTATAGAGCGTATCTATGACCTCTCTTACGGAAACTATAGGGAAAGTGTTTATTCCGAACTCTTCCTTGAGTTCCTGAATGGCGGTTTTCTCGCCATTGCCTCTTTCCATACGGTCCACCGATACAACGAGTCCGGCTATATCGACACCTTCTTTTTCAGTTAAAATAGGAAGTGTCTCTCTTACAGCCGTACCCGCTGTTATTACATCTTCGGTTATCAGCACTTTATCTCCGGCAGTCAACTTGTGCCCTACCATATTTCCGCCTTCGCCGTGATCCTTCTTTTCTTTGCGATTGAAACAATAATTCACATCCATATCGAAATCTTTTGCCAGAGCTATCGATGTCGCAACTGCAAGAGGAATCCCCTTATATGCAGGTCCGAAAAGGACATTCAAATCTTCCGTAATATTTCCGTTCTTAATATTTTCGTTTATGCAGGTCGCATAAAACTCCCCGAGCTTTGCAGCCTGAACTCCTGTCCGATAATTTCCCGTATTTATGAAATACTTTGTATTGCGTCCGCTCCTGGTTATAAAATCACCGAAAAGCAGCACATCACTTCTTACCATGAATCTTATAAAATCTTCTTTATATCCCATCGTTTCCTCCAGCATCAAAGCGCAAAAGCATGGCGCAGTTCAGACAAAGTTTCAAAATTGTTTTCGTGCATAAATTCTATAAGTTCTCGTTTTATGCGCGGAATCGCAAGCGGATCGACCAAAGCCGCAGTTCCTACTCCTACTGCAGATGCTCCTGCCGCTATAAATTCAGCCACATCACTGCCCTTGGAAATTCCGCCTATTCCTATAACAGGGATGTTAACAGCCTTGGCAGTATTATAAACCATGCACAAGGCTATAGGCTTTATCGCAGGTCCGGACAGACCGCCTATTTTGTTTGCCAAAGTGCTGCGACGATGTTGCAGATCTATGTGCATAGCTTTTACAGTATTTATCAGCGATACGGCATCAGCACCCTCGGCTTCAACAGCCTTAGCTATTTCCGTTATATCCGTAACATTAGGCGTAAGCTTAAAAATAAGCGGTTTTTTGGTGAGCCGCCTTACTCCTTTTGCACCCCGAGCCGCCATATCGGTATTCGTACCGAAAGCCATACCGCCTTCGCTCAGATTCGGACAGGATATATTTACTTCCAACATATCAATCTCTTCAATATTTCCGAGACGCTCCACAACCTGAATATAATCATCGAGTTTATGTCCCGCCACATTCACTATTATCTTGGTATCATATGTTTTAAGAAGTTTTAATTCACCTTCGAT
>ERZ773197.2700-NODE-2700-length-10937-cov-3.792593_pt1 | contig 10937 bp, 10 predicted proteins | sample MGYA00580999_ERZ773197 | MGnify/ENA primary metagenome ERZ773197 (study PRJEB29015, sample SAMEA2738166) | human oral metagenome | biome: human oral; feature: human-associated habitat; material: saliva | place: China | collected 2185 ... | reverse complement strand
CTAGCATTTACAATATATAATAGTTAATTTAACGGGAATCCCTAAACTCGGTTTGTTAGAGATTCCCTAACATCGTATGAGGAGCTTCGTAATGGGAATTGGAACAGAGAGCATAAGAACAATTGCGATTGCAGGACATGGACAGTCCGGCAAAACAACACTTATTGAAAATCTTGCAGCAGTAACAGGTACAATTGCACGGGCGGAGTCAGTGGCTGGCGGCAAAACGCTCAGCGACTATACCCCCGAAGAAATAGAGCGAAAAATTTCGATATATTCGGCGCTGGTATCGATGAACTGGAACAATATGGTACTCAACTTCTGGGACACTCCCGGCTCGTCGGACTTTATGGGCGAAGTGATTGCGGCGTTCCGATCGGCGGAAACAGGCTTGATGGTACTCGATGCAAAATCGGGTGTACAGATTGAAACCATTAAATACTGGCGAGACCTTGACCGCCGGAATAAGCCTCGCTTGGTGTTTGTTAATAAAATGGATGAAGACCGCGCCGATTTTAATCATGCAATGCAGGATGTTAAAACGCAGTTCAATGCTGATGTGTTTGCCGTTACTTTCCCGATCGGAAAAGGCGCGGATTTTACCGGTATTGTCGATGTACTACACGGCGTTGCGTATCAAATAGATGAAAACGGAAAGGAAATTCAACCACAGGATTATGTTTCTGTGAAAGTAGAGTTTAAAAAGGCTATTTCGACTCCTAAAGAAGCCAATGTTCAGGCTGTCCATATCAAGGGTTCTGATGTAGCAGAGGTTTTGAATGTTGAAGAGAAGGCAGAAAACAGAGGAAAGAAGAAAGAAATTACCAATGTTAAATTTAATGCTTCAGGATTTTCTGTTTACGGAATTGTAGGGACAAATAAACTTGAAACCAAGTACATTACTGCTGACGGGAAAACATGGTCTGTGAAAGTAGCCTATGATTCATCTGCCAATATCCCTGAAGGCGCTATTCTAGATGTGAAAGAAATCGATAAAAACAGTGATACTTACGATAATCACCTGAAAGAAGCAATGGAAAAAGCTACACCTTCTAAAGATGAGTATGTGGTGGCAGCCAACTTTTTCAGTGTTAAAATCATGTCAGATGGCAAGGAAGTTCAACCTGCAACACCAGTCAAAATCAGTCTCAAATATGAAGACAAGAAAAACAGCAAAAAAGGCGACTACACTTATAAAGCAATTCATTTTGGGCATTCTGGAACAGAGGTGATTACGCCGGAAAAGAGCGAGAAGTCTGGTAGTAAAACCGAATTGGTTTACACGCAGGAAGGCTTCTCTGATATCGGTAGTGTAAGAGTTGAAAAAATTGGTTCAGATATTCTTAAGAGTGCTCTTGGAACTAGAATCGGAGCGGAACCTGCACATGAAAAAGTGTTGACCCCAAATGGAGATGGGACGTATAACCTCTCCCTCAGTGTTACAGGGAAGTCTGCTTCTTCACATTTCCATACTGGTACCCGCGCCAATGTCCTATTCGTGGTTGATACATCGAGCAGTATGTATGCTCCAGCGAATGATGGTACAAGCCGGACGAAAATGGAGGCTACCAAGCAATTGGCTCAGGAGATGGCTACCCGACTGTTAAAAAATAACACTAAGACGAATCCAACTGCGATTGAGTTGAGTTTGATATCGTTTGACAGCGAGGCTTATACACAGAGCACTTGGACAACAAATGAAAGAGATTTCAATAAGAAAATTGCAAATCTACAACAACATAAGGGAACCAATTGGCAAGATGCTTTGAACGCAGCTAAGAAGATGAGTTCTGACGGAGATCCGACATATGTCGTCTTTCTGACAGATGGACAACCTACTCAGTACAGAGATGAACACGGAAAAGTTCAATGGGGAACAGGTGGAAATGGTGTGCCATATTACGCATACTTAAAATCACAGGAACCTGCGCGGCAATTAGTTGAATCTGGGCGTACCCTTTATGGCATCTATGCTTTTGACGGTAAAGAATCAAACCTTAGAAATTTGATTAACTATGCTTATAATTCTCAACACGCTGCAAATAAATATTATTTTTATGCAGAAAACGTGAGTGCTTTAGAAAAGGCTCTAAAACAAATTGAGACAGATATTGTTACTAGTGTAGGTTTCAAGAATGTTTCTATTACTGACGGTTTGACGGACTGGACAGGTAACATGCTCGTTGAAGGCAAGAGCGATGGCTTTACCTACTCTCGAAGTGGAGGCAGGTACGGTAAGGGTCAAAATTGGACAGATGGTCCCAAAGCAGTTTATTCCAATGGCCAGGTGACATGGGACTTGTCATCATTGGGAACGCTGGAAGATGGTGTGACCTACAAGATTAGCTTTACCGTCTGGCCGAAACAGGAAGCCTACGACTTAGTAGCTGACTTGCACAATGGTAAGACCTCTTATGATAGCTTACCGCCTGAGCAGAAAAAGATGATTGTCAATGACAATGGTAGCTATTCTCTGAAAACAAACACGGAAGCAATTGTTGATTATAAGAAGGTCAAGACAGAAAACGGAAAAGAAGTCGAGGGAGAAACTGGCTTTTCAACATATGCCGATCCTGATCCAATGCTCCTATCTTCTACAAAGATAAAGGTTACCAAGGAATGGATAGATAACACATTGGACAATAAGAGTACTCGACCAGATCCAATCAAACTCTGGGTTATCAAAGACGGTGTTAAGTACCAAGAGGTAACTCTAAGCAAGGTGAACAATTGGGAGCAAACGGTTCATATTGCATCAGGTCTTAAAGTCAAGCCAGGAGATTATGGAACTACTAAAACAGGTTCTGATGCTGGTATAATACCATCTACCCCTGGACATACGTATACTGTAACAGAAGATGGCATTGATCGACGGTATGAGTTGAATGTTAGTCCAGTTAAGCCATTGTTAGATGGTACAACTACTAACACCACTGATGACCTTATTGATGGCCTGTCTAATACCAAGTGGCAAGGCAACACTGCTACGATTACTGCCAAAAATATCTTAAAGAATAGTCTCAAGATTTCAAAGGTTGTAACGACTAAAGATGATGCTTCAGATAGCATCACAGTAGATAAGACTTTTAAGGTAAATCTTTCATTGATTGATAGTAGTGGAAATCCATTGAAAACGGTAGATTACAATGCAGATGGGAAGATTAGTAATGGTGAATTACAGTATGCAATTTACGATAAGTCTAATCCGCACAATCCAATTAAAATGGGTGCGATTGATTCACCGACTATGAGTTTTGGCCTGAAGACAAGTCAGTATGTCAGGGTTATCAACATCCCATCTGGTGCATCCTACACGGTGACAGAAGATCAATCAAGTATTCCAGAAGGGTATAAGTTCCTGAAGATTGCTAATGGAACAGGTAAGCTGAATGGAGATAAATCTGTAGATGTGACGGTCTATAACAAGCGCAATGCATTAAACGTTGCGATATTGAAAGTAGACACAGCGAATGTCAACAAAGTGCTTAAAGGTGCTGAGTTCGTTCTTTACAAAAAAGACGGAGTGACAGAAGCTACAAATGCAGATGGACAGAAGATTGGGAAACTGGTAACCAATTCAGAAGGAAAGGTTGTCATAGGCAATCTTCTTGAAGGTAAATATGTTTTGAAAGAAACAAAAGCTCCATCTGGCTACAAACTTGCAGCTCCAATTACTGTGCATGTATTAGGAAATAAAGTTGTATTTACCCAACAAGGTACACAAAAAGATGGAGTTCCGAGTGCGGATGGCTTTACCTATACAATGACAATTACCAATAGTTCTGGAACGGAGCTTCCTAAGACAGGTGGTTCGGGAGTGAAACTGTTGATGATTATTGGTACAGTATTGGTAGTTGTTTCCATTTCTTATGGTTTTAAACTTTGGTATAGACGTGAAAGGGGGGAGGAATAAGAATCCCTCGCTAAAAGGGTTATACCAAAGATAAAATAATATTTATTGGCATGGTAATTTGCTAAGACACATCTCATTAGATGGTTAAACTATTATACCGTCAAAGCAAATTATTCAACTTATTTCGTTATCAATTATATTTTTTAAGGAGTTTACTTATGAAATTGATTAAGAAACTATTTGTTGCGGTGGCAGCGATTGCTATGGCACTGCTCACAACGACAGCAGTATCAGCGGCTGGAAAAGGTTCGATTACAATCACACCACCAACTGGATTGGATCCAAATGCTTCTAATACTTATAAGATTTATAAGGTATTTGATGCAGATGGGAATGGTTCAGCTATTAGCTACAAGGTGAGGGCAAATCATGCAAGTGATCCACTTCCTAATGGCTTTAAAAAAGACGGTCAAGGGAATGTATCTTATACTGGTGCTGGGGAAAATGGTCAGTTAACACAGGCAGATATTGATGCCATCAAAAAATATGTTACAGAGGCAGATAAAGTTAAAGAAGTAACTGCAACTGGTTCAAATCCAGTAACTGTTAATGACCTTGAAAATGGTTACTACTATGTAACAACAACTACTGGTACTGCTGTAGTTGTCAACTCTACAAACCCAAATGCTAAAGTTGAAGATAAAAATACAGTACCAACTGTAGACAAGAAAATCACGGGTGCAAACAGCTTTGATAGTGATGGTAAAAAGGCTTTGGCTGAAGTTGGCTCAACTGTTAAGTTCGAATCAACTATTACAATTGGTGCAGGTGCAACAGGCTACGTTTATCACGATAAGATGACTACAGGTTTGAAATACAACAATGATGTGAAAGCATATGTTGATGGTGTTGAAGTTCCTTCAGATAAATATGATCTTGCAGCTGAAAATGGTGATACTTTCACAGTGAAATTTAAAGATACATATACTGCAACTCTTGAAAAAGGTAAGAAAATTGTTCTTAAATACTCTGCTATCGTAACAAGCGAAGCTTTGTCAGTTAATCCTGCAAAAAATACAGCTTCTGTCAGCTATGGTTCAAACGGAAGTGTCAACACAACTCCAAAATCTGAAACAGATGTATACAATGCTAAATTCACTGTAACTAAACATGATGACCAGAATAAACCACTTGCTGGTGCAGGATTTGTTGTCAAAAATGCAGCTGGTAAATACTACAAATATGATGCTGCTACTAAAACTGTAACTTGGGTAGATAATATTGCAAATGCTACAGAATACAAATCTGATACATCTGGTGCAGTTGAAGCATTCAAAGGTCTTGCAGACGGAACGTATACACTTGTGGAAAAAACAGTTCCCGCTGGATACAATAAAGCTGCAGATGTGAACTTTACAATTGCAAAAGGCGACTATACAGTAAAAAATCTTGAACAAAAAGCTACTGTTGTCAACAAACCAGGTACTGAACTTCCTAGAACAGGTGGATTAGGAACAATGTTGTTAACTCTTGTTGGCTCAATTCTTGTAATTGGTGTTGGTGTTCTTATCGTTACTAAGAAAAGAATGTCAGCAAAATAAACAATAAATCTATTATTAAATCTTTTAGGAACCTATCTGTTGGTACAGGTAGGTTTCTGAAGATTTTATAGTTAGTCAACTTATTTTTTATACACAGTAATTTTGCAACCAATAAAAAAATAAGTTGACTAACTATAAGATCAAACCGAGTGGTATAATAAACAGTATAACGACGAAAATAAGGAGAAGTGTTGTGCGGAGGAGACCCGTCAGAATGTCAAAAAAGCAGAAGCAGAGTAAAGTTATGAAAAAAGGCAAGTTACAGATGTTCGGTCTGTTGACTTTGTTTTTTATAGGAGTGGGTCTTCTTGTCTATCCTTCTTTTTCAGATTATTGGAATACATTTCATCAATCTCGTATCATTATGAAGTATGCGGATCGAGTATCTAATATGAATAAGGATGAATATGCACGACTGATTAAAGAGGCAAATCAATACAACCAGGAGCTTCAGAAAACAGGGATAAAATGGAATATGACAGATGCAGAAAAAGCGTCCTATAATCGGTATCTTGATTTTGAATCTTCTGGTGTTATGGGTTACATTACCATTCCTAAGATAAATGTTGAGTTACCTATTTATCATGGAACATCGGATAGCATCCTGCAGACATCCATTGGGCATATTGAGGGTTCTTCACTCCCGGTCGGTGGATTAGGGTCGCATACAATCTTATCTGGACATAGAGGTTTACCTTCTGCACGTTTGTTTACAAATCTCGATCAGCTTGCAGCAGGTGATACCTTTACATTGACGGTTTTAAATGAAACTTATACCTATGAAGTAGATCAAATTCGAATTGTGGAGCCTACGGATCTGTCTTCATTACAATTGGAACCTGATAAGGACTACTGTACGTTAGTGACCTGTACGCCCTACGGGGTTAATACTCATCGCCTCTTGGTGCGAGGACATCGTGTAGAAAATGTAAATGGGAATGCTGAGTTAGTTGCTGATGCTATTCAGATTCGACCAATCTATATCACTCCGTTTGTTATCATACTACTCTTGTTTGGACTGTTCTTGTGGTCTAAGCTTCGTAGAAATCGAAGTATATAGTTCTATCTTAGATATCACTGGAACGGGTATCATGGCTTATATTGAGGCTCATTGTCAACTGTAGTGGGTTGATGAAAAGTTACAACCTGGAGAGGACTGAATTTGCCCTCTCCTTTTTGATGTTCAAAGCAATAAGGATTCTAGTTTTAAAGTTATAAAGTTCCGGAATCCAAAAGCATTTCGCTTGATAACTTTGATGATGTTGTTAGTAGCCTCCAGTTTTGCATTAGAATAGGATAATTCCAGAGCGTTCATGATCTTGTCCTTATCTTTCAAAAAAGTCTTAAAAACAGTTTGAAAAATAGGATTAACACAAGAAATTGTCTCTTCAATAAGGCCAAAGAAATGATCAGCTTGTTTCTCTTGAAAATGAAAGAGTAAGATCTGATAGAGGTCATAGTGCTCTCGAAGTTTTTGAGAGTATGCAAGGAGTTTTTCTAGAATCTCTTTGTTGGTCAAATGCATACGAAAAGTCGGACGATAAAAGCGTTTATCGCTGAGTTTTCGACTGTCTTGTTGGATGAGTTTCCAGTAGCGTTTGAGTGCCTTATATTCGTGCGATTTTCGATCCAACTGATTCATGATTTGAACACGAACACAACACATAGCCCGGCTGAGATGTTGTATAATGTGAAAGCGATCGAGGACGATTTTAGCGCATGGAAAAAGTTGCCTAGCCAAGTCATAGTAGGGACTAAACATATCCATGGTAATGATTTTCACTCGGCATCTAACCTGTCTAGAATAGCGCAGAAAGTGATTACGAATCCTCGCTTGAGTCCGTCCGTCTAAGATAGCTAGGATCTTTCTTGAATCGAAATCCTGAGCAATGAAGTTCATCTTGCCTTTCTTGAAACTATATTCATCCTAAGACATGTGAGTTGGAAGGAAAGATAAATTTGTCTTGAACTTGAATTCATGTAGTTTACGAATGACAGTTGAAGTAGATATAGATAAACTTTCAGCGATGGTAGTCATAGGGACTTTCTCGATCAATTTTTGAGCGATTTTCTGGTTGACGATAGTTGCGATTTGGTGATTTTTCTTGACTAAGGAAGTCTCAGCTACAGCCATTTTCCCACAGACTTTACAACGAAAACGGCGTTTTCTCAATCGAATGAGAGTCTTGAATCCCGCGCACTCTAGGTAAGGAATTTTCGATTCTTTTTGAAAGTCATATTTAGCCATTTGTCCTTGGCAGTGAGGGCATTTAGGTGCAGGATAATCAAGCTTAGCGATGATTTCTTTATGCGTTCCAGCATCTAGAACATCCAAAATAGTGATGTTAGGGTCTTTTATTCCGAGTAAGTTTGTGATAAAATTTAATTGTTCCATAAGAGTCTTTCTAATGATGGTTTGGTCGCTTTTCATTATAGGTCTTATGGGACTTTTTTTCTACAACAAATAGGCTCCATCATTCCTACAGTGGTTTTACCCACTACAGAAATTATAGAGCCGTTTTTTATTGCAGTAGAGCTTGATAATTTTTAGATTGAAGTTATTTAGAAAAAAATCAAAATAGATTTGACAGAAAGAAAGGAAAGATGTATAATCTATTTAGAAAAAAATCTAAACAGTTCAGGAGAAAAACGATGATTTCCATTCATATCTTGATTGCTATGCTGCTGATTTTAGGGGCAGTCCTTGTTCCTTTGGTTTATTTTAAAAAGACCAAGCACATTTCTCTGCTAGTTTTCCTTTTAGGGGGAGTTGGCTTTTATCTGTCTAGTCAAGTTCTGGAAAATATTTTGCATCGTATCGTTTTACAGCCTCAGGCTGATGGAACTATCGCTTTGCAGACGGAAAATCCTTGGCTATACGTTCTTTATGCTATTGCTGCGGCAGCTATTTTTGAAGAAACAGCCCGCTGGGTCATCTTTTACTGGCTGCAAAAGAAGCGTCCACTGACCTTTAGGGATGGTGTGGCCTATGGCTTGGGGCATGGTGGTATTGAGGCTTTGTTTGTTGGTATTGTCAGTCTCTTAAACTTTTGGGTTATAGCTCAAGTAGTGACTCAGGGGAATGCCCAGACGCTGGCTCAAATTCCTCAAGCAGTTATTGACAATGTCCGTTCCATGAACGCTGGCAGCATCTATCTTTTGGCTTTTGAACGGATCTTGGCTATTCTCATTCAAATCCTACTAACATTCTGGGTTTGGAAGGCGGTCAAGGAGAAGGCTCCAGTGTATTTTTTAGCCGCTCTGGGACTTCACGCCCTGATTGACTTAGCGCCTGCTCTGGCTCAGGTAGGCGTTCTTCCGCCACTTGCAGTTGAAGCTCTGCTCTTAGTAGAAGTAGTGGCACTAGTCTTTCTGACCAAGAAAATTTTGAAAGTTTACCTGAAAGAAAGGTCTAATCATGGGGATCAGTCAAACGCTTAAAGCTCTAGCTGACCCAGTTCGAAGGGGGATTCTGGAAATGCTCAAGCATGGTCCGAAGTCTGCAGGGGAAATTGCCCAAGCTTTTGAGCTGACTCCTGCGACGGTATCCTACCACCTCTCTCAGCTAAAGAAAGCCGGTCTGCTCATAGAAGAAAAGCAGAAGAACTTTATTTATTACAGCTTAGATGTCACTGTTTTTGAAGAAATTCTTGTCTGGTTTCAATCTCTTGGAGGAGGAAACGAAAATGAAAAAAAATAGTTTACAAGAATTAGGTTGGGCGCTTGGCGTCATGCTCTTGCCAGTTTTATATGCCATCTGGGTCTATCAAACATTACCAGAAAACTTGGCTATTCACTTTGACTTATTTGGAAAAGGAAATGCTTTTTTACCTAAGTTTTTAGTAGTTTCGGCTTTTCCAATTGTCATGATGCTACTAGAAGTTATGATTTACTGGATAACCATTGCCAAAGATATCTTAAATAGAACCTTTAAGCACCTTATTCGCTGGATATTTCCTTTTACCTTTGTTTCGCTGTATCTAGCTACCATTTATCGGGGCTTAAATGAGAGTTTTGATGTGCGTAAAATAGCAACTATGCTAGTTGCTTTGGTTTTCATAATTGTAGGCAATTACTTGCCCAAAAAAGTACAAGCTGATAGAAATGCCATGAATAGAAAATGGGCACACCTCTTTGTTTTGTTAGGATTTCTTACTTTTATAGTCAGCATTTTCTATTTGTAAGCGGATTTATGCTATAATGGTATCAAGTATCAAATAAAAGGGTTATCATGATTACCAAGGAGCATTATCAATTTATCCGGCAGCACCCTGCCTTTGTCAATCTGCCAGTGGAGCTTTTCGATAAATTAGCAGTGGAGATTCAGTATCGCAAGATTCCAAAAGGGCAAATTATCTTTTTTGCAGGAGACCGACGAGAGCGCCTTTTTCTCTTGTCTCAAGGCTATGTTCGGATTGAGCAGTATGATTCGACAGACACATTTTCTTATATGGATTATGTCAAGAAAAACAGTGTTTTCCCCTATGGAGGTATGTTTTTTGATGAGTGCTATCATTACACAGCCAGCGCTGTCACCAATGTCGAATATTTCTCCATTCCTATTGATTTATTTGAAGAATATTCTAAGAAGAGTGTGGATCAGCTTTTGTTTATTACCAAGCGGCTGTCGCAAATCCTGGAATTTCAGGAATTGAGATTGCGCAATGTCGTGGCGGCCAGTGCCAGTGAGCGTGTTGTTCAGTCCTTGTCTCTACTCTGCATGGATTTGTGCAAGGTGGGAGATAGCCTGCCCTTTCCTATCAGCATGAAAGAACTGGCTAAGCTAGGAGCCACGACTCGGGAAACGGTCAATCAAGTTCTGAAAAAGCTCTTAGATGAAGATCGGATTGAATACCAACATAAAAAATTAACTTTTAAAGAGAAAGAGTATTTTATGAAATACCTTGCTGGAAGCTAATAGGTTCTGATTAGCTTCTTTTTTGTTAAACAAATTCAAAATATTCTAATATTAACCATGTACTGATTTTATTTTAAAAAATAAATATTCACAAAAATAATATAATGCATAAAATATTCAAAGAAAACGCTTTAAAGAAGAATATTATAAAAATAAAAATAGAAAAAAGCAAAGGATTTGGCATTTGCAATGTAGACTTTTTCTTGAAAGCGGTAGCATTAAATGCTAGAATAGTACATGTAAACGGGCTTAGGAAAACCTAAACCGCAAAGAAAAAGGAGGATAGTAGATGTCTACACATCCAATTCATGTTTTCTCAGAAATTGGAAAACTGAAAAAAGTTATGTTGCACCGTCCTGGCAAGGAGTTAGAAAACTTGCAGCCGGACTATTTGGAACGTCTTCTCTTTGATGATATTCCTTTCTTGGAAGATGCACAAAAAGAACATGATAACTTTGCTCAAGCGCTTCGCAATGAAGGAGTTGAGGTGCTCTATCTTGAGCAGCTAGCTGCTGAGTCACTGACTTCTCCAGAAATCCGTGAGCAATTCATCGAAGAATATCTG
>ERZ773197.2697-NODE-2697-length-10945-cov-3.072360_pt1 | contig 10945 bp, 12 predicted proteins | sample MGYA00580999_ERZ773197 | MGnify/ENA primary metagenome ERZ773197 (study PRJEB29015, sample SAMEA2738166) | human oral metagenome | biome: human oral; feature: human-associated habitat; material: saliva | place: China | collected 2185 ... | reverse complement strand
GTTGCTTGGCTCTTGGATGATTTTCACGAGAGTAGAAATGTAGAAAAAATATGTCTTTCTGGAGGTGCTTCTAGGAGCCGAGTGTGGTCACAAATGCTTGCAGATATTACAGGAAAGGAGGTAGAAATTCCAGTGGTTGCTGATCTTGCATGTGTTGGAGCAGCAGTGATCGCTGGGTATGGAACGGGTTTGTTTGACAGCATACAGAGTGGTTATAGGAGACTTTCCATTGCTGGAGAAATCATTGCGCCGAACTTGGAACAGACGAAACGCTATCAGAGAGTCAAACATATATACCGTCGTATAGCCGATTTGCTGGGACAGGCTAATCAGTGTAGTTGAGAAGAATAAAGCAGGAGGGCGAGATGGCATTGATTCATATCACTGATTATGACAAACATATTTATGAGAAGGAACTCCGTGACTGGCTACCAGAAAAAATTCTGGATGTTCACACACATGTATGGCTGAATCACTTGGTTGATTGGGAAGATGTAAATCGGGCCAATGTCAATAAGAGAACTGTTAATTGGCCGGCAAAAGTTGCCAAGGACAACAGTTTGGAGGATCTTCAGGAGACATACTTGGAAATGCTCCCTGGTAAGGAAGTAACTGCTTTGATGTTTACAGAAAAGAGGGCCTCTGCAGAGAACAATCAATATGTGGCGGAGTGTTCAAAGAAGAGTGGATGGCCAGCTTTGTATTATAGTCATCCGGAGGAAAGTGCTGATGAGATAGAGGAGAAAATTCGTTCTGGACACTTTCTGGGTTTAAAATCTTATTTGGATTTAGCGCCGCGATATCTGCCAGAGAATGAAATCCGTATCTTTGATTTTTTCCCAGAATATCAATTAGAGAGATTGAATGAAATGGGCGCTCTTATGATGCTACATATTCCGCGTTCAGGACGTTTGAAGGATCCCGTGAATCTTGCGCAGATGTTGGAAATCTATGAGAAGTATCCCAATATACGACTGATCATTGCTCATATCGGAAGAGCTTATGTACCTGAGGATATTGGTAACGCCTTTGACCTGCTAGACAAAGCCCCTGATATGATGATGGACTTCACTGCAAATTGTACGGAGAGTGTCATTGAAGAGACCTTGCGAAGAAGAGGTCCAAAGCATCTGATGTTTGGATCAGATATGCCAATTCTTAGAATGCGTATGAAGAGGATCACAGAAGACGGTCGCTACATCAATCTGGTTCCTCCTGGACTTTATGGTGACGTGAGCGATGATCCACATATGCGAGAGGTGAGTGAAGAAGAGGGGCAGAAGTTGACTTTCTTCCTGTATGAGGAACTCTTGGCGTTCAAAAAGGCCAGTGAAAAGCTTGGACTTTCCAGACAGGATATCGAGGATGTAATGTATAACAATGCGATGCAATATATCCGTGGTGCATGTGCATCTATCTACGGGGCGTAACAATGGAGGCATGCGATGAGAAAAATAAAAGTCGGTTATCTGCCATTTTATATCAAACTCTATGATGACAGTGATCCTCATGCACGTGATCCAATGGTGGAATATATGCAATCTCTTGTTGCGATATTACGTAGCCAGGGCTTGGATGTGATTCTGGCAGATGAAGTGTGTAGGGTTAAGGAGGAGTTTGATCGTGCCGCAGAAAAATTCAATGCAATTGGTGTAGATGCTGTGATTACGCATCATCTTGCATACTCACCTTCCATGGAATCCATTGATGCTCTTCTCTCTCTCAAGGCTCCAATTGTCGTCTTGGACACAACACCAAGCTATGAGCTCGCAAGTGTTGCCCAGTACGAAGACAGAATTCACTGTAACCATGGTATCCACGGTGTACAGGATATGTGTAATCTTTTAAGGAGAAACGACAGGCTCTATTATCTCTGTGTGGGACATGCGCTTCACAGTGATGTCATTTCTGATGTTATCGGTATGTGCAGGGCAGCGGCGGCAGCGAGAAGCTTTCGCGAGGAGACTGTCGGTGCAGTCGGTGGTGAATTTGCGGGGATGGGAGATTTCAGCATTCCTGATGAGCGCTATAAGAATGAAATTGGTGTAAACGTTAAATATCTGACACCAGAGATTGCAAAAAAATATATGAATCAGGTGACTGAGGCTGAAATAGAAGAGGATATTGCAAAAAATGCCAGAAGCTATAATGTGCAGGTGGAGAGCAGAGAAAATTATCGCGCGGCTATAAAGTCCGGTCTTGCAGTGCGCAAGTGGATGGATGAGGAGAAGATTCAGGCTGTCACAATTAATTTCTTGCACTTGGATATCAGTGGACTTCAAAAAATGCCTTTTGTCGAGTGCTGTAAGATTCTGGAAAGAGGAAAAGGATATGCGGGGGAGGGAGACAAGTTAACTGCAGGATTGGTAGGCGCCCTTATTGATGTTTGGCCAAATACAACTTTCACGGAGATGTTCTGTCCTGACTGGGAGAGAGACTTGATCCTTCTCAGTCATATGGGGGAGAGCAATCCTAATCTCGCTCAATGGAAACCGCTTATTACGGATAAGGCGTTTCACTTCAACAGTAGCGGCGATACAGTTGCCATGTATAGTTGTTACCGTCCTGGAAAAGTCGTACTCGTCAATCTCGCACCGCTGAGGAGTGGCTTTCAGCTTATTCTTACAGAAACGGAAATTGTCAGTGAAGGATTGGAAAGAGGCATTTATTCAAGGGCAACGCAAGGATGGATGAGGCCGTGCAAACCAATTCGAGAATTCTTAAAAGATTACTCTATAGCAGGTGGTACGCATCATTCTGCGATGGTTTATGACGGAAAGATTGAGGAACTTGCGTCATTTGGGGAGATGATGGGATTTCATGTCATTGTGCTTAGGTGAAGAGGTGATCTTTAAGTATGAAACCAACAATTCGAACACCATTTTTTGAGATGGGAATAAAAAACTATGTATACGGTGATGTCGTTTTGGAATATGCAAAGGCATTAGATGCTGCAGGAGAAAAATATGATATTGATGTGCTCCTCACCTGTCCGGCTGTCGAAATTCGTAGAGTTGCGGAAAATACCAAGCATATTGTGATTTTGGCAGCTTATATGGATATTCTCCGCCCAGGGCGAGGTATGGCAGATATTCTTCCGGAGGGGCTGGCGGCAGCAGGCGCACGCGGCATAGTTATTAATCATTGTGAAAAACCAATGAGTCTTTCGCAGATGAAAAGAACGATTGAGAGGGCAAGAGAACTGGACTTTTTAGTTTTTGCCTGTGCAGATTCTATTGCAGAGGCAAAAGCGATTGCACAACTCCATCCGGACATCTTAAATCCTGAGCCGTCAGAGTTAATCGGAGGATCCGGTGGGGGGATCAGTGATCTGGCCTATGTGAGAGAAAATCTGCGGGAGATAAAATCAATTTACCCTGATATTATGGTTGAACAGGCGGCTGGAATTTCAAATGGGAACCAGATCTATGATGATTTGATGGCCGGGTCTGAGGGCGCAGGAGCGGCATCTGGGATCTGTAACGCAAAGAATCCAATTGCAATGATTGAGGAGATGGTTGCTGCGACTAGACGTGCTGCGAATGACTTGCGAAGGCAGAAGGAGGTTGGCTGTGGTTTATAAGAAATTTTTTAAAGTAGAATCTAAAAATCGTGCAGTCAGCTTTCATGATGTTACAGATCAGACAAAAGAAATTGTCAGAAAATCACAAATAAGGGATGGAATCGTTGTGGTCTATTCACATCACACGACCTGTTCTGTAATCACACAGGAATGTGCCTTCGATTATTCTATGACCGGATTAGAGACCCTGCAGCAGGATCTGGTGAATGTGATGGAAAAACAGATTCCGACTTGTACAACAGAGGGGATGTATCTTCATCCTGGTCCTAAGGCCTTGAAGTTTGCCGAAGAACATGGTGAGGATAACTTTGGTTGTCATAATACGGATGCGCACCTTCGTTCTTCTGTTATTGGCAGAAATGTGACAATCGTCCTCAACGATGGAGAGATGGATTTGGGTGATTACGGGCGAATACATTTTATTGATTGGGATCAGACACGAGGTAGAAGCAGAACGGTTGCGGTCATGATCATCGGAGAATAAAACATCAAAAACGTCAATATATTTGTAGGGGAAGAGCTCTTATACACAGGAGGTGATACGATGGAGTTCAAAGTTGTTCAGAAGGAAATTGAAGTGCAGTCAAGAGGATGGATTCCGACCTTTCATGATATTTCTAGAGAGGTGCAAATGATTGTTGAGCGATCTGGAGTCAGGAATGGAACGGTTGTGATTGCATCCCATCATACGACTTGTTCGGTGATGATTCAGGAAACCTCCCATGATATTGACAACTTTAATTTGGAGTATTTACAGCATGATTTACTTGATATTATGAGAAAGCTGATTCCTGATTTCCGGGAAGAGGGAATGTACCGTCATCCGGGACCGGTGCATCTGCAGTTTGGGCGCTATGTTGATGAGCCGGGAGACTATACTTCGTACAATACGGACGGACATCTTCGTTCTGCTTTCTTTGGTCGTAGCGAGACACTTACGATTAAGGACGGAATTCTGGATGGGGGAGAGTTCGCACATATTTACTTTATTGATTGGGATCAAGTTCGCGCAAGAAGACGCCAGATCAATGTCACGATCATGGGAACGACAGAGGATGTCGAAGACAGAAAATACAATAATGGTGATGTCGTAAATACTCTTGCAAAATTTACGGATGAGGACAAAGCATATAATGAGCGCTTTGACCTTCAGCTGAAGGAGAGAAAGTGAGAAAAATTTCAAAGCCATTTCTTCTTGTGAATCCAAAGTCATATTTGTATGGAGAGCAGAGTCTCATGCTTGCAAGGGCTGCTGATGCGGCTGCTTTCAGAGAAAATATAGATGTTTTCTTCACATGTTCATATACTGACCTGAGAATGATAAAGGATAATACCCGTCATATCATTGTGACGGCACAGCATATGGATTCCATTCGTCCGGGAAGGGGACAGGGTTACGTTCTTCCAGAAGCAATTAAAGATACCGGTGCAGAGGCGGTCTATATGAATCACACGGAGCATGCACTGACGCTGGAGGAACTATACAAGACAATGTTACGGGCAAAAGAGTTGGATTTAATCAGTATTGTCTGTGTTAATTCTGTTTCGGAGGGTATTGCAGTTGCGACGATGAATCCGCAGATTCTTGTCTGTGAACCAAGCGATCTGATCGGAACAGGGAAGATAGCAGATGATATTTATATGCGGCAAGCAGTAGATCAGATTCATGAAATCAACTCGGATGTGCTTGTTGTCATCGGAGCAAGCATTTCTTCCGGTACTGACTGCGTAAAAGTTGTTCGTGCGGGGGCCGACGGAACAGGGGCGACCAGTGGAATTGTCAAGGCCCTGGATCCCTGCCTGAAAGTTAAGGAGATGGTAGGGGCGCTTGCAGACTTCAAAGAGAATGAAATGTGAGTGGTAGGATGGATATGAAGATATATAAAAAAACGATAGAGCTGTTCTCTCATGGAGGAAGACCATCTTATTTTAATATTACATCGGAGGTGAAGGCGGCAATTGAAGCGAGTGGAATTGAGGACGGTCTATGTTTTGTTATTTCTCTCCACACAACATGTTCTGTTTTCTTTGAGGAGTATATACACGATTACACAGAGGAAGGGGACGAATATCTGCAGGCGGATTTAAATGATGTGCTTGAGAAGATAGTTCCAACACATAAGACATCCGAGCAGTATCGTTACCCTGGGCCCAGGCATTTTGAGGAAGTTTTCAGTTGGCCGGAGGAGAAAATCCGTTCTTTCTTGCCCCATATGCAGAAGAGTGAATGCTATAACGCAGATGGACATCTTCGTTCAACGCTGATTGGCAATAGTGTAACTTTGGATGTGGAGAAGGGAAAATTGGGTGTGGGATTGACAGGATATATCTATTTTGTTGATTTTGATTGTACGCATGAGAGAAAACGCCACTGTAAAATTATAGTCTTTGGCAAGTGCAGGAATGAAGCAAAATGCGAGAAATGTATTTAGAAGATGACGGTATAAAACTGCATGTCAAGTTAGAGAAACCAAGTCAGTTTGAAAGCCATGAATTTATCAGTGATTTATCCGAAAAAAAATATCCATTAGTCATTATCATTCACGGATTATCCGGACATATGGAAGAGAAACATATTGTTGCCGTCTCCCAAACGGTAAGAAGAATAGGAATGATGTCTCTTCGTGTCGACTTGTATGGGCATGGAAAAAGCGGTGGGGAATTTGAGAGACATACACTTTTCAAATGGCTTTCTAATATCAACCTCATTGTTGACTGGGCAAAGAAGCTGCCTATGGTGTCAGAGATTTATCTGGCTGGGCATTCGCAGGGTGGATTACTGGTTATGTTGCTTGCTGGAATGCGTCCAGATGATTTTAAGGCGATTATCCCTATGTCGCCGGCGATCTGTATTACAGATGGTGCGCGAAGCGGAAGTGTTCTTGGAATGTCTTTTGATCCACTACGGATACCGGATGCAATCTCCTACTTAGAATATAAGCTTTGTTCATCTTATTTCAGAGCGGCGCAGATGCTTTATGTGGATCCTGCAATTGATCGTTATAGAAAACCGGTTCTTATTGTGCACAGCAATGCAGATGAAGCAGTTCCGATTAAGGATTCTATAATGGCAGCAAAACGCTATGAGAATTGCAGGATGGCCACAATTCCAGGCGATACGCATTGCTTTGATATTCATTTGGATCGGGTTCAAATAACACTACGTAATTTTTTGATGATTCAAAAAACGAATAATTAGAAACAGAAAAATAAAAAATTAATGGAGGAAACAAAATGCTTGCAAATTTGAATGATGTTCTTATTCCGGCAAAAAAAAATCACTATGCGGTAGGACTTTTCAATGCGGTTAATATTGAGTTGGCGCGTGGAATTATTAGCGCAGCTGAGAGTACAAAATCCCCTGTCATTATAGGAACTGCAGAGGTTTTGTTCCCCTATGGTCCCTTGGATGATGTCTCCTATTATCTTATTCCGATGGCAAAGAAAGCGAGCGTGCCGGTCGTTGTTCATTTGGACCATGGTTTAGATAGAGAAACTTGTTTGAAAGCTCTTGATTTGGGGTTTACTTCTATTATGTATGATTGCTCTACAGATCCATATGAAGAGAACGTCAAAAAAGTAAGAGAACTATCAGCGATTGCTCACGAAAGAGGAGCTACCATTGAGGGGGAGCTGGGGCATGTTGGTGATAATGGTGATGGCAAAGATCCAACGCTCTATTACACACAACCAGATATGGCCAAGGACTTTGTTGACAGGACTGGAATAGATGCGCTTGCTATTGCAGTTGGAAATGCACATGGGGCATATAAATTACCTCCAAAGCTGGATTTCGAGCGAATTCGAACCATTGCCCAAACAGTGGATGTTCCGCTGGTTCTTCACGGAGGTTCAGGGCTTACGAAATCTGATTTCAGAACAGCGATTCAAGAGGGAATCAGCAAAGTAAATATTTTCACAGACATTAATATTGCTGCAGCCAAGGCTGCATATCAAGGTTTTGATGGAAGTGACAAGGGAATAACAGATCTAATCCCAGCGATTGTTGAAGCTGTCAAAAGAGAGTCCGTAGAGAAGATGACGCTATTTGGAAGCAATGGCGCCGCGCGGTCTTAATTCGCATCGAAGATGACTCCGTCCTCGGTAAATTCCAGGATCTTTGCCTGGGAGTACACTTCGTAGCCCATCGCGCGGTACTTATCGCCGCCGCCCTGGAAGGCCTTTTCGATGGCAATACCAATGCCTGCCACCTGGGCATGGGCCTGATCACAGAGGTCGATCAGACCGCCTAAAGCCTGGCCGACTGCCAGGAAGTCGTCAATGATGAGAACCCTGTCTCCGTCAGCCAGGAATTTTTTGTCGACGCGGATGGTGTATTCTCTCTTCTTGGTGTAAGAATAAACCTTAGAACTATAGACATTGTCTCCCAGGGTGACGGAGGCAATTTTTTTTGCGAAAACCAGGGGGACCTTCAGGGCATAGGCGGCCGTCAAAGCCATGGCGATCCCGGAGACTTCCAGGGTCAGGACCCTGGTGATCTGCCGATCCTGAAAGTGTTCGGCAAAGTCATGCCCCATAGCCATCATAAGCTGCGGATCCACCTGGTGGTTGAGAAAATGGTCTACCTTCAGAATGTTTCCGGGGAGAATTCGTCCCTCGTCTGTGATGCGGTCTTCTAAGAGTTTCATGCATTTTCCTTTCTCGCGGGCAGAATAACGTTGAGGATCAGAGCGGCCAGGGTTCCGGTGGAAATGCCGGAAGAGAAAATCATCTGCAGAGCCTGGGGCAGGTTCTTGAGAATCTCGGGACGAACCGTCACACCGATTCCCAGGGCAAGTGAGACGGAAATGATCAAAAGCTCACGGTCGCCCAGATGGATGGAGGAAAGGGTTTTGATCCCCTGCGCGGCAACCAGACCGAACATGATGACGCCGGCGCCGCCCAGAACAGGCTGGGGCATTACAGAGATCAGGGCGGCGAATTTGGGGAGAACACCCATGACAGCCAGAAGAATTCCGGACAGCATCATGACTCTTCTGGAGGCGACCTTGGTCAGGGTGATCAGGCCGACATTCTGAGAGAAGGAAGTGTTGGGGCCGGCGCCAAAGAGGCCGGAGATGGCGGAACCGACCCCGTCCGCCAGGACGCCTGCGGCGACGCGGTCAGAGGAGAGACGGCTGTGTGAGGATTCTCCGATGGCGATCACGATACCGACCGTTCCAATGGTGGATACCAGATAGGCGGGAACGAAGGCCAGGGTTGAAGCCAGGTCAAAATGAAAGCCATAGCGGAAAATCATAGGGATGGAGAACCAGGAGGCGGATGTGACCTGTCCCAGATCAACCATTCCCAGGGGGATACAGATCAGGTAGCCGAAGACCATGCCGACGAAGACCGCGGCGGACTTGAGAATTCCCCTGCCGAAGTGGTTTAAGAAGAGGGTAAAGAGCATGACGACAAGGGCGACAGCCAGATTGCGCAGGGAGGCATAGTCTGCGGCTCCGGATCCTCCCGCGGCCCAGTCCATGCTGACAGGGAGCAAGGTGATTCCGATCAGAGAGACGACGGTTCCGGTAATGAGGGGAGGGAAAAAACGCATCAACGGTCTGATAAAGCGACTCAGGATGATCTCGACGGCAGATCCGGTTATGGTCGCGGCCACAATGCCCTCGATCCCGAACTGTGCCCCCACGGAAATCGTCGGATTGACAAAGGTGAAGTCGGTCCCCATCATGCCGGAGACCCGGGAGCCGACAGGTCCGATCCCTTTGGACTGAATGAAAGTCGTGAGCCCCGACGCGAAAATTGTCGCGGAAACCATGATCGTTGTCTGCTCGACAGAGAAATTGAGGGCATTACAGACTACTAGGGGAACGGCAATGATCCCGGCGAAGGCGGCCAGAATGTGCTGGAAGGCAAGAAGGAAAGAGAGGCCGAGGGGAGGATTGTCTTCGATGCCGTAGAGAAGCTCATCCTGGTTCTGATTCATAGGACCTTCATCTCGATTCTGATTCATAAGAACTCCTTTTTCTGTAACTAACTGCTGCTGACAGATTCATTTGACAACCGGCTCACTGACCGAGAAGAAGCTGCAGACTTCGATAAAAACCGGGGTAGGAGACGCTGACACAGTCCGGATCATCCAGATGAACCGGGCCGTCGGCGAGCAGAGAGGCGACAGCGAAGGTCATGGCGATCCGATGATCGTGGCAGGTGACAATATCAGCCCCCCTGAGTGACGCGCCGCCGCAAATCACCATGCCGTCATCCGTACCTGTCGCAGATACTCCCATGGCGGAAAGGTTTTTTACCATGGACTCAATGCGGTCGGACTCCTTGACGCGAAGCTCGTGGGCGTCGGCAATGGTGGTCTCACCCTCGGCACAGGCCGCCATGAGTGCGATGACGGGGATCTCATCGATCAGTCTTGGGATGATGGGGCCGTCGACTCTGGTGCCATGCAGCCCGGCAGAGCGGACGAAAAGATCCGCCACCGGTTCCTGCGAGACGGTGTGAGGATTGATTTCTTCAATGTCAGCCCCCATTGCCCTGGCAATATGCAAAATCCCGTCCCGGGTCGGATTGATGTTGACATTTTCGATGATGATTTCCGAACCCGGGATGATCGAGGCTGCCGCAATCCAGTAGGCGGCGGAAGAGATATCTCCGGGCACATGGATCTTTTGGCCGGTCAGGTCTGGATTCGGGGAAATGCTCACCGTCAGTCCGTCTTCGATCAGATCGGCGCCGAAGGCGCGGAGCATGCGCTCAGAGTGGTCTCTGGACTTGGCGGGCTCTGTCACAGAGGTCTTTCCCTGGGCGTAGAGTCCGGCCAAAAGGACAGAGGACTTGACCTGGGCGGAGGCAAGGGGAGAGAGATAGGCAATTCCTCTCAGTGCGGAGGGCTCGATATCCAGGGGGGCGCAGCCGTCGTCCCTGCGCGATCTTATCCTGGCTCCCATGGCATGCAGAGGATCAATAATACGGGTCATAGGCCGTCTCTGAATCGAGGTGTCGCCAGTCAGAGAGGAGGGAAAGCTCTGCCCGGCCAGAATGCCGGACATGAGGCGGGCTGTGGTGCCGGAATTGCCCACATTCAGAATTTCTTTGGGTTGCTGCAGGCCGTGAAGGCCCCTGCCTAAGATACGGATGTGATCCCCCTCCTGGATGATATCAACCCCCAGCTGACGAAAGCACGCGATGGAGGACCGGCAGTCCGCTCCATCTAAGAAGCCAAAGAGCTCCGTCATCCCCCGGGCGATAGAACCGAGCATGATCCCCCGGTGAGAGATGGACTTGTCTCCCGGAATTCTGATCCTGCCGTGAAGTGACTGTGGCATATCCTGTCCTTTCTCTCAGCGCCTGTGAATGGTGTAGTGATGGGCGGTGAGCAGCCGCATG
>ERZ773197.2695-NODE-2695-length-10954-cov-3.278833_pt1 | contig 10954 bp, 16 predicted proteins | sample MGYA00580999_ERZ773197 | MGnify/ENA primary metagenome ERZ773197 (study PRJEB29015, sample SAMEA2738166) | human oral metagenome | biome: human oral; feature: human-associated habitat; material: saliva | place: China | collected 2185 ... | reverse complement strand
CGCAACTTCATAGTATGAGATGACGGGACAGGCACACCGTCCACTACTCTTGAGCACCTAGAGAAATCTAAGTGCTTTTTCTTATGCTTAGAAAGGAGCGAGAAATGAAATATCGTAAAAAACCAGTAGTGATTGAGGCTGTACAGTTTACAGATACGGAAGAATCAATTTTGGAGTTATCAGAATAATGAAAGTTAAAGAACTTTGTGAAGTGATAGATGAACAACAAGACATTTCAGTTTGCCACAATAACAATGATTTGGATGGAGGTTATCCAAGCGATTTTTTGGATTGTGAATTGGTTGTAAAAAGAATTTCAGTGGTAGCTTGCGAAGTTATCCTTATAGAAACGTAAAAGAAAGGAACTAAAAATGGAAGATTGGAAAGAACGCTTTATCGATGAGTATAATTCGCTTAAGGATAAATATACAAAATTACATAAAATGGTTATCAAATACGAAGCTGGTACGCTTGAATTTGAGCCAAAATACTCAATTGAAGTTTTAAGAAATCAAAAACGTGCCATGGGTCAGTATTTATACTGGCTCGAAGTTCGATCAGAAATCGAAGGAATCGAATTATAAAACTAACCGCATCGAAATCGAGGCGGTTTTCTTATGCTCTAACCGTATGGAATCCCGTACGGTTAAATTTATATGTTGGAGGTATTACCTTGAGGATGTATACAAAAATAGCACTAACAATTGCTGTAACCGTCATTACAACAAAGCTAGTGCTACACATAGAAGAACAGCGAAAAATCAGAGATTTACATAACCGAATCGCTAAACTAGTTCAGATCGACTAGTGTCTTTTCGCCCTGGGCATGGCGTTAAAAGGCTTTTTTACTTTACCAAAATGTCGTGGTCGTTGCCACGTTAAACAAACGTACAGGAGGAAAAGAAATGAATCGTAAATTTTTGGAACAGTTAGGATTGACTGAAGAACAAGTTGAAGCAGTTATGACCGAACACGGGAAATCAACACAGGACCTACAGGCGAAGGTATCTGCTGCAGAAGATAATGCCAAGGGCTTGCAGGACCAGTTGAAAGAGCGTGATAAGGACATGAAACAGCTCAAACAAGACGCTGAAGGCAATGCTGACCTACAACAAAAATACTCAGACTTGGACAGCAAGTACAAGACACAACAGAAGGAACATGAACAACAACTCAAAACAATGCAGTTAGATCATGCTATTGAAATGCACTTGAGCGGTAAGGTTCATGACGCTGGAATCGTGTCTAGTCTACTAGATAAGTCTAAATTGGGATTAGGTGACAACGGAGCAGTGACTGGATTAGATGAACAGTTGACAGCTTTGAAGGAATCTAAGGGCTTTTTGTTTGCTCCAGAGAAGGCTGTAGAACCACACATTGCTGGTGCTAAACCACAAGGAACAACACAAGAAGAAACAGTTGCTAACGACCTGACAACGCAGATGATTAATGCGTTTACGTCAGATCTACAATCAAAAAATAGAAAAGAGGAACAGATATGCCAGCAACATTGAACTATGCACAGGCTTACCAACAAGGTTTGCAAAAACGCTACAGTGAAAACGGATTGTTATTCACTCAAAAACTTTGGAACTCTCCATCCAACACACTTTTGAAGTTCACAGGCGCTAAAGAAGTAAAAGTACCACGTCTTTTGATTAAAGAAGGACGTAAAGACCGTACACGTCGCACGATTACGAATATTGACGCTAACTATGAAAACCAATGGGAAACATACACATTGACCAATGAGCGTTACTGGTCAACGCTAGTAGATCCGCTTGATGTGGATGAAACTAACTATGTTACTTCCATCGCTAACATTACCAAAACATTTAACGATACTGAAAAAGTTCCAGAAATGGATAAATTCATGGTATCTAAATTGTTCTCTCGTAAGAAAGAACTTGATACAGAAAGTAAACAAATTAAGTCATTGAATTTGACTGAGGAAAACTTCCTTGCAACATTCGATGAGTTGATGGAACAAATGGACGAAGCTGGAGTACCAGCAGAAGGTCGTGTTATTTTCTGTACACCAGCAGTTAAACGTATGATCAAGAACATCAAGCAATTTGGTCGTACAGTCAATATCCATGGCCAAGGGACAGTGATTGACCGTTCAGTTGGTCGTTTGGATGATGTGACGATTGAGCCATCTATTCCATCTGACCGTATGAAGACCTTGTACAACTTCACAAATGGAGCTAAGGTTGACCCAACTGCTAAACAAATCCATTTCTTCTTGATTCACATTCCATGTATGGCAGCACCACAAAAATATGAATTTGTAGGACTTGACGCACCAAGTGCTGCTTCAAGCGGTAACTACTTGTACTACGAACAATCTTACGATGATGTATTGCTATTCAAGACTAAGCATGAAGGCCTAGCCTTTGTCGTCGCACCTTAAAGAAGGAGGATAGAAAATGTTAACAGTAAAAAAAGATAATCGTGTCCTCAACATCGACGAGTTGGAAAAAGTTACTTTTTTGGAAGATGGCTACGATGTGGTAGAAGTTAAGGACGGTGAGTACGCTGTAGTTGAATCTGCTACAGGCGGACGCACTTATACCATTCAAGAGTACAGAGCAGTAGTTGCTGAACGTGACCAAGCTCTTGCTGAACGTGATAAGGCTCTAGCAGAGTTTGACAAATTAGCTAAGAAATCCGCTAAGGACGATAAGTAGAAAGAGAGGTTCTGCTGATGGAGAAGAGAACATCGGAAGAAATCCAAAAGCATAATGAAGATGCTAGACAAGCATTGATTGACTTGTATGAACAACGTTATTCATGCTATCCAGAAGAGTTAGTAGTCGATGAAGTCATGCAGAACATTCTTAATTACTGTAATCGTGAGGATTTTCCTTTAGAGTTGCGATTTGTGGCTATTCAGATGGTTTATGTTGTTTGTAATCCTGACCAAGCTGTTCAAGGCAAGAATATTTCTGTTGGAGATACTCGTGTCGAATTGGCTAAGTCAGACCTTGCCAGACGTACTGAAAGTGTATTGCTGGACTTTACCAGTCAGCTACAGCGGTTCAGAAAGTTGAGGTGGTAGGATGAATATCAATGATGTCCTATCTCGGGCAAAACCAAGTATTGAATGGACCTATGATAAAAAGATGGATGTATTTGCTTCTGTCGAGAGCACAAAACCAAACGGAGCTGATTTTGTAGAATTCAAAGAAATCCACAAGAAGGTCCCCTGTCGTATCTCTGTTCGTAACTTAGTGAATACAGAGCAGAACGAAGCGCACCAACTCAAGACAGAACACAAGATTTTTTGTTCGCCTAAATTTGCTATCAAAGCTGGGAGTAAATTGGTTGTGGATGGTGTTCAATACCTGACCAGTGAAGACCCAATGGTCTATGTCACGCATCAAGAAATTGTGGTAAGACGACATGAGTGGCTATGATGATAGTGATGTTCAAGAGTTCTTGAAACGGCTTGAACGAGCTCAGACAATTATTGATTCTGAGTTTATGCAGGCTGCTAAAGATATCGGCCTAGCCTTTTTGAAAGAGGTTAAGGAACGAACACCCAAGGGCCTAACAGGTAAGTTAAATCAATCGTGGAAGATGGAAGTAAGCAAAAATGGGAATGTGTACGAGGTTATGGTATTTAACCCTATGGAGTATGCTTCTTTCGTTGAAAGCGGACACCGCCAACAAGTAGGACGTTATGTCCCTGCAATTGGCAAACGCTTGGTCAATCCTTGGGTAGAAGGGCGCTTCATGATGAGGCTGACAGAAGAACAGATTAAACAGAAAATCCCACAAATCACGCAACAAATCGAAGAGAGGCTAAAGGAGGAACTAGGTGGATTATAGTATTAGACCACTCGTCATCAAGCAACTCAAAGATGTGTTTGGGTGCAAGGTTTATGATGAACAAATCCAGCAAGGATTGAAAACACCTTGTTTTATTGTAGATGTGAAGCCTGTGACTCGGAAGCGGTTGGCAAACCAAAACGATAAGCAGGTTTTTATTGTCTTGCTGCATTACTATATCGAAAAAACAACAGACTTATATCAAAAGTTTGAAGAGATTGAAATGGTGTTTAATTCGCCCGCTTTTCGTTATTTAGGGGATAAGTACCCTATCAATGATTTGAAGGTAGAATACAATGCAAATGACTTGATATGCACATTTACAATCACTCGATACGTTCGATGGGTTGAAGAAGAACCGACAATGCAAATATTAGAAAGGATAGGTAAAACTTCTCATGGAAATGAATGAAGAAGTAGGTTACATAACCGAACCAGTGGTAACAACCACTGAAGATAAATTTGGCAAAGAGGCACTACTCAAGTATTTTGAAGATGATGCAACTTTGTTAAACATTTTGCTGGAAGATGACCAGTCATACTCACTAGCAGAAGTAAGACGTATTTTAGAAGACTGGAGAAAGGGTGTGGCTAACTAATGGCACAATGGACAGTACAGAATAAACGAGTTCCAAAGGCCTACATCAATTTCGTATCAAGAGATGATGTGATTATTCCTTTGGAAGACAATACGATTGCAGCAGTTATGATTGCTGGATCTTGGGGAGAACCTGGTGCTTTCACACTTGTTGACGGTACAAGCAACTTCCGTCGACTATTTGGTAAACCGATTGATGAACTCCTTCCGATTCGTGAAGCCTTGAAAGGGACAGGTAAGGTCCTTGTTTACAATGGCGTGAACAACACTGGGGTACAGGCAACGAAAACAGAAAGAGATATGGTCGTTACGGCTAAATACAAAGGATTAGCTGGTAACCATATTCATGTTATCTTCAAGAAACAAGTTGAGACTGGCTTTGAAGTGACAACTGTTTTCTTTGGAAAAGAAGTTGATAAACAAATCATCACAGCCTTGCCGTTTAAAAATGACTATGTGAATGTAACGGGTACTCTGACAACAGAAGATAAAACAATCTTGCTTGAAGGTGGTACCGATGGAGCTACAACCAACTCAGAAGTTGAAGATTTCCTAAATAAACTCGATACTCAAGACTTCCGTGTCCTAGCTCTAGGTACAGATGAAAGCGCAACGAAAGCTCTTGTTACGGCTCATATCAAGAAATGGCGTGACGCTGGTCGTTCAGTCATTGCAGTATTGAATGACTACACGGACGCTGACGACGAAGGTGTTGTATCGGTCGGTAACGGGGTTACATTAAGCGATGGTACCAAACTAAGCGCTAAGGACTGTGTATACTTCGTAGCTGGTAAGTATGCAGGAGCTGGCTTGCAATCCAATACATTCAAGTCTTATCCAGGCGCTATCGACTGTGAGCGTAAGAACGAAGCAGAAGCTGAAAAGCTCATCAATAAAGGTCAGCTTATCTTTGCCTATCGAAATGAAAAAGTGATTATCCTGTCAGATGTGAACTCATTTACTAGCTATACGGCAGAACACAGCCGTATTTTTGGTAAGAACAAACTGGTCCGCACCATGGATAATATCAATACTAATGTCAAGTATGTCTTTGAGAACTACTTCATCGGTAAAGTGCCAAACAACGTGAATGGTCGTGAGTTGTTTAAACAACGAATTATCACAATGGTCCTTGACCCACTTGCTCAAAAGCAAGCCTTGGAGTATAAAGCGAAAGATATTGAGATTTCACAAGGTATTACCAAAGAATCAGTTGTGGTAAACTTGCCAGTTGTCTTGACAGACGCTATGGAAATCTTGTACATGACGGTTATCTGTGATTAAGAAAGGAGAAACTAGCTAATGGCTATTATGAACCAATTAGATGCTTTGTCAGCTAAAGAAGGAACGGTCTTCTTTACAATCAATGACAAGCAGTACGAACTAGCAGAGCTTATCTCTCTAGAAGCGAAAATTGAATACACAAAAGCTGATGTTACCCCTCTCAACTCTCGTATGAAGGGTGGTAAGATTGTCGGTGCAGAAGGTACAGGAACTGTGAAGATGTATTACCATCGTCCTGAATTGAAGAAGATGGCTTTGGAATACGTTAAAAACGGCTTGTTGCCTCGTATCGATATTAAGTGTACCAACGAAGACCGTACATCTCGTGCAGGTCGCTATACCATCGTTTTGAAAGGTGTTCTGTTCAAAGAATCACTTATCTTTAAATTAGATGGATCAGCAGATGAGGTCATTGACGAAGAAACAGACTTCACATTCCAAGATTTTGATATCTTATCAGAATTCCAAGAAATTACATACTAACACAAGGAGGAAATAGTGGTGAGTGGATTACAAGCGTTTTTGAAACAAAACAAAAAAGGGGAAGAGACTAAGGATGTCTTGCTTCCTTCTTTTGAGGAGCCAGTTAAAATTCGAGTGTTGAGCGCTCGTGAAGCGGACTTAATCAATGACCGTTGCTTTGTCAATAAGCCTGGTCGTAACGGACGACAAGAGCGTGTTTTTGACGGTGTTAAATATAACCGTGAAATCTGTATTGCGTCTATCGTGGTTCCAGACCTTAACGATAAAGAATTGCAAGATTCTTATGGAGCAATGGGAGCTTCTGAGTTATTCGGTACCATGTTTAATTGGGGCGAAAGCGCCTTGATTTTGGAAGCTGTGACCGAACTCAGCGGTATCAACCAAACATTCCAAGACAAGGTTGACGAGGCAAAAAACTAATAAAAGAGGACGCAGAGGCACAACTTGCCTACTTCGCCCTCGTAAACTATTACATTCGCCCTAGTGAATTTGTGAATATGGATGTGGAAGAAAAAGCCTTTTTCGCCGCAGTCATGCATGAAGAGGCGAAACAACGTAAAAGAATGAAGAAGTGAGGTGATTCTATTGGCAAATATACAAACAACCATGTCTTTGACCGATAGAGTCACAGGCACTTTGAATAAAATCTATGCGACTATGGAACGTGTCAAAAATGCAGGTTCTGGCATAGATAAAGCCATGAAGGCTCAAGAGTCCGCTATGAAAAAAGCTGGCGATTCTGGTCAATATTTTGTCAATAAAGCTGGGCGAGTCGTTGATATCAACGGTAGATTTGTCAGCAGTGCAACTTTAGCAGCTGCAGGACTAAAAAAAGAAGAACTGGCTCTAATAGATTTAGGGAATGCTTCGAATAACGCTTCTAACAAATTAAGTAGGTTAGTATCTTTGAAAGGCTTGTTGAAGACCGCTTTAGCTGGTATTGCAGTCGGTGCGATCACCAAGCAAGCTATAGGTATGTCAGACGAGTATGCCAATATGCATGCCCGTTTAGATATGATCCGTGACGGCATGCAGACGACAGAGGAACTACAAAAGTCTATCTATACATCCGCACAGCGCACGGGGTCAGCCTATACAACCATGGCGAACGGTGTCGCTAAGATGAGGATGCAGGCCGGCGATGTTTTCCAAAACAACGGCGAAACAATTGCCTTTTTGGAAACCATGAATAAATCCTTTGTAGTCGGTGGAGCAAGCATTGAAGAACAAAAAAGCGCTATGCTTCAGCTTACGCAGGCTATGGCTAGTGGTAAATTGCAGGGTGATGAGTTACGTTCTCTAGCTGAGACTTCACCAGCCTTAATCCAAGCCATTGCCAATAAACTAGGCGTTAGCCGTGGCGAGGTTAAAAAACTTGGAGCAGACGGGAAGATTACGGCCGACATTGTAAAAACTGCCATGCTGGATGCAAGTGATGCGATTGATCAACAATTCCGAAACATGCCTATGACATGGGGCAGGGCATGGCAGAACTTCCTGAACTTTGTGACCAAGGCGCTTGAGCCAATATCGATTAAGATAAATCAGATAGTGAACTCATCTGCTTTCCAACAGTTTGCCCAGATTGTAGCCACGGTGCTTCAATATGTCGTTCAAGCGGTTATCTTTGCCATGGATATGATTGGGGCTGTTTGGAGTATGTTGGCTCCGATTGCTCAATTTGTCATCAACAACTGGTCTGTGATTCAACCGATTATTATTGCTGTAGCAATCGCTATAGGGACTTATGTAGTTGCGATGAATGCAGCAAGAATAGCAACAGGTTTGTTTAGTATCGCTACAAATGTCGCGAAAGCTGCAATGGCTGGTTTGAATGCAGTTATGGCAATGAATCCAATCATGTTGATTGTTATGGCGGTCATCATTCTGATTGGTCTCTTCTATGCCTTAGTTGCATGGTTTAACAATCTTACTGGTGCTGCCGTATCAGCCACAGGAATCATCATGGGAGCAATATTCGCCCTTGGTATGATGATTTGGGATGTGATTCTCGGGATTATAAACTTTGTTATCTGGGTAATCAATATGATTTTGCAATTTGTTTTTTGGCTTGTGAACGGGATTATAGCAGGAGCTATGATGCTTTATGATTTTATTCTGATGATTATCATTGGTATCTTGGACTTTATCGACTGGTTCGTTACGGGAGCTATTAACCTCTGGAATGAGATGGTATTCTTTTGCCAAACCGCTTGGTATGATATAGCTCAAGGTGGTAGAGGGATGGCGGTCGCTATCGCTGGATTTGTAGACAGCATGGTCAATAGTGTTATCGGTGCAGTCGAGGGCATGATTAACTCTGTTCTGGGTGGCTTTAATAAAATGATTGGCTTCTTGAATGGATTTGGTCTAAATCTGAGCGCTGTTGGAACAGTTTCTCTTGGTCGGACGAATTTTGCCGGTGATATCGCTAACGCCATTGACAGCATGGAAAAACCTGTCAAGAAGACTTTTGACGGTTTGCATCTGGCAGATGGTCTGAAACAACATAAGGCCAGCTTAAGTACTCCACACCTTGAAGCTCCACAAATTGGTTATTTAGAGGGAGGGAGCGTTCTTGGAGCCTTTAATAACGGCTATAAATTCGGCCAAGGGATTGATAAGGCTGTCGGTGGTTTCTTCAAAGGTGCTGGCGATTCCAATGGTGCAGGAAACAATTTCTTGGGCGACCAAGGCACCACACCTTATGAACTAAGCCCAGCAAGCTCAGCCCCTGGACAAGGTGATGGAGGAAAAGATGGAGGTCACAATCCAACTGGTGGTAAATTGGATAAAGTCGGAAAGATTGAAGATGAAATCAAACTGGACGATGAATACATCAAGTTGATTAAGGACGTTGCGACCATGAAGTGGCAACAGAACTTTATTACCTTGAAACCAGAGATTGTCACCAACATTGATTCCATCAACAACGCTGGCCAGTATGCCAACGTATTGGATGATTTGAATGCAACGATTGTAGACGCTTTGAATAATGGCGCTGATGGACTCATGGCTTACTAGGAAGGAGGTAGCAGATGTTTATATTTATTGAAGGCATTAAATTGCCAGTGAATCCAGAAGAAATCAAACTGGAGGACAAACAAGGAATTGAGACAGTCGCTATCATCGATACTGGTAACGTTCCGCTTGTCGGAAATCCAGAGCTTCAATCGATTGAGTTTGAATCCTTTATTCCTAGCGGAAGATACGATGGAAACTACCAACGGAATAGCCGTGTTTCTCCAAAATCCTTTGTATCATCTATTCGTAAATTTAAGACTGAAGGCACTCCTGTTCAATTAATGATTGGGGGTGCTTTTGGTTCTGCTATTAACGGGAAATTTCTAGTGGAACAGTTCGATGTCTCTACTAAGACGGGATATGAAGATGACCTGATTTATAAGATTAAGTTTTTACAACATCGGTCTCACAAGCCACGAAAGGTCACCATCAAAGACAAGCAAGCGCTTGAGGCTACTAAAAAGAAACCGCAGGCGAAAGCTACGGAGGAACGTAGCCCTACAACAGAGAAACCTGCTCAAAAAAGCCATACGGTTGTGAGTGGCGATACTCTTTGGGGAATTGCTCAGACATTTTACGGAGATGGCAGCCGATATACTGAAATTTACGAAGCCAACAAAGACAAAATCAAAGACCCTCATTGGATTTATCCTGGACAGGAGTTTGTGATACCATGATGCAATTATTCTATCAGAACAATAAAACTGGAGATACATGGGATTTAGCGACTGTGTCTGAAAAGGTCGAATTCAAGACAACTAGAAAAGGGGCAGCTTGGAGCGTGGAGATTACCTTGTACAACTCTACAAAAGTAGCCTTTGAATATGGTTCTCCACTTGCTTTCAAGCTAGATGATAAAGAGGTGTTCTTTGGTTATTTGACGAAAATCAAGTACGAAAAAGATACTAAAACAACCTTGACTTTCCATGATCAGATAAAGTATTTGCTACGCAATATCAACTTCGTTGCCAGGGATAAAAACGTCAATCAAATCGTCTCGGCAATCGCAGGAGATTTTGATTTGAAGATTGGGGAACTAAAAGCCCCAGCCGTGACCTTATCCCCTCAGTTGAAAGAGGATAAGAAGGCTCTGGATATTATCCAAGAAGCCATGGATGAGGCCTTGGTTCAAAGTGGAGAATTACTAGTCTTGTATGACAAGTTCGGAGAGTTGACGCTAACAACTCCAAAAAACTTACCAATCCAGTACATTATCGGGAATGAATCCTTTATGTCTAGCTTTGAGTTTGAAGGTTCGATTGAGGATAGTGCTAATATTGTCCGCTTGATCCAAGAGAACAAAGAAACCAAAAAGAGAGAAGTCTACATCTATCAGGACAGCTACAATATCGGCGCTTGGGGAAAACTCCAGTACATGAAAAAAGTGGATGAGAAAGCAACTGAGGGGCAAATAAAGCAATGGGGCGAAATGCTCTTGAAGATGAAAAACCGTCCCAAAGAAACTTTCAGTCTAAAAGCTGATATTGGAAGTATTGACTTTTTAGCAGGCCATGCAGTCTATGTGGATGTTAAGGATATTGAGAAGAAGGGATGGTATGTCATTGAAGAGGCAACCCATTCTTTCAGTGCAGAGAAGCACACGATGGAGATTAAATTATTTATGGCAGGAGGTGAGTAGATGGAAGTGATAGAAAATCTAAAAAAACTAATCAGTAATTTCATTGAGAATCGCCAGTTCGCCAAGATAACAACGGGTGTCGTTTTATCAGT
>ERZ773197.2694-NODE-2694-length-10960-cov-4.385144_pt1 | contig 10960 bp, 8 predicted proteins | sample MGYA00580999_ERZ773197 | MGnify/ENA primary metagenome ERZ773197 (study PRJEB29015, sample SAMEA2738166) | human oral metagenome | biome: human oral; feature: human-associated habitat; material: saliva | place: China | collected 2185 ... | reverse complement strand
TAGCGGTTGACATCGAGTAGGACGGCCGCCGTATCCGACGCATCTCCGTCCGTGCGGAGGATGGTCTCGTAGGTGCCGTCTGCCTTTCCGGTCGCACCGCCGAAGACATTCGCAATCGTGCCGCTGCCAGTGCCCTCGACGATAACATGGTTATTCCTGACATTCGAGGCGCTTTTTGCCTCACCGCCATAGGCAGCATTCAGCCCTGTCGGCGCAACGCTCGTAATGGTGCCCGCGTTCCCCTCGACCGCTGCTTGATTTTCCGCGAGTGCACCGCGCAGGATCTCTGCCACGCTGCCCGCACCGCCAAAGGTGACCGTGTTTCCGCTCAGCTTCCCCTTGCCATGGCTGTCTGCACCGACAATTTCTGCCGCCGTACCATTGGTGAAGACAACTTTATTTCCCGTCATCTCCGCCGTGCTGGCCGTGTTGTCAAGATAGCCGCCCATGACATACCCCGTCGATGTGCCGCCCTCGAAATGCACCTCGTTGTTCGTGACCGCCCCCTTGCCAAAGGTATAGCCGCCGTAGAGCAGATGCGTCATGCCGTTCTTCATGTTGGCGGTGTTGTGATCGACTGCGCCCGTGTTGTCCTCGGCACTCGCCATGCCGCCGTAGACCTCCTCCACGAGATCTGCTGCGTGCGCGAGGTCGATGGTGACCGTGTTCCATGTGACATCGCCCGTCGTGCCCTCGTTCCTGCCGCCATAGGCATACTTCGGTTCGTCCGTGCTGTATACCCCCGTCACGGTCAGCTCATTGCCGGTCGTTGTATGTCCCTCATAGGAAATACCGCCGTAGATCGACTCGTAGCCCGTCGCCGCCGTGCCGTCATAGATGACGCGGCCATCCTTAAAGCGATTGACGACCCATTCGACCGAAAACGATACTTTATTTTATCTGCTATACTGTTGCCGCCGCCAATTCTATTCCAAACAGGGCCATTTGATTGCTTTCTTTCATCTTCACCTCATACTTCTGCCTAACTTCCTGCATGAATTCACCTACTGCATCGGGGTGATTCTTCAAAAACCATTCAACATGATTTCTGATATACTCTTCACGGATTGCTGCGTCATTCAAATCGTTCGGAACGCGTTTCATTCTCTCATCTATGCTATCAAACCCCTTGAATTCTTCTGCAAGCCGTTCTCTTGTCATTTCGATATATTCAGGGTTTATATCAATTCCAAGTCCGTTTCTGTCTGTCTGTTGGCACACTCTTAATGTCGTGCCACTCCCTACAAAAGGGTCAAGGATTGTATCTCCGGGATTTGAGGATGCTAAAATCATACGTTCAAATAACCCCTCCGGCTTTTGTGTCGGATGCTGCTTTCTATTCTTATTGCAATAATGCATATGGGAAAACTCCCACACATTGCCCGGATTTGCCCCTCGCATATTATTAACAGAACGATAGAACTTTTGCGGTACTCTAATATCGTCCAAATGAAAGACAAATTTCTGGGGGCTTTTGGTGAACATCAGTATATCATCGTGTCGCGGCGAAAAGCCTTTTGTTTTTCCGATACCCTGCGTATAAAACCATGTTATCCAAGAATTAAACGTCATGCCTAATTCTTTCTCCAATATAGTATAAACATAGGAAATATAGCGCATTCCCATGAAAACATATATAGTTCCATTATCTGTAAGAATGCGCTTTGTTTCTGTAAGCCATTGACGCGAAAAATCAAGATATTTTTCAAATTTAAGTTTATCTTGATTGTTCCCATAATCTTTATTGAGATTATATGGCGGGTCTGTCACGATTAAATGAATACTCTTGTCAGGAAGTTTTTTCATTTCCTCAATGGCATCGCCGCATATTGTTTTTATTCCTTTATCCATTGATGCTTTGTTGCCTCCCTGTAAAAGTCGTCAAATGTTCTGCGTGAACTATGTAAATACTTTTGGTCAAGCAGTTGACACATTTCCCACGTGGTTCTGTACTGATAAGTCACATAGTGAATATCCTTTATCTGAATTTGTCCTGTTCCAAGCGCCGGGTTATAGTTGATATCTGCGTCGCTAATGAATTTTAGGTCATAGGCGTTATAATCAACAACTTCCATGATACCATCAACAAGCCCCGTTTCCTTGTTTCTCTCTGAATAAACACGGTGCTTTATTGAAAGAATGATAAACATAAAATCCGGGTCTCTCACATATGCCGTTCTAATTCTTGAGAAGGACGTTATGTTCGGTCCTTTTCCACTATTCGGTATATCGTTAGCGGTAGCTTTAACATCAATATTTCCTGTTAGAACGGAGTTTCCCTTTCTGAATTGCAAAATAACATCAGCCATCCCAAGGCGGTCTTGTGCTTCAACATTGATAAGACGATATTCGTTGTTCATATCATCCCGAATACCTGCAAATACTTCACCCGCCCATGCTTCAATCATTGGTCCAGCTATTTTATTAATGTTTTCAAGCGGTAAACCCATGCGCAAATTCGTATTGATAATGATTTTGTTATCGTTCGCCACGCTGCGTGAATCTAAAATAGCGGTAATTTGCTGAATAACAAATGCAGAATCTTCCCGATAGGTCGGTGACTCCTGCGGAATCTTAAAAAATAAATCTTCATACCTCATAGCAAACACCTTTCCCATCGCTTGTAACCTCTACAATATCGTCAAGCCCGAATTGCAGGGCTGTAGCGATTTTTTACGAGCTCGTCTTTTCCCAATATGGCAAGTATATTCGTACTAATATCCGCCGTTTTGCGCATTTCCGTTTTCGTCATGCGCTTGTTAATCAATAATTTCCATAATCTATTATAGCTGTATGTCATGCACCGAACCTTTGAGCGCTCCGAAAGCATCATGTAATATATATAATGTATTATAACACAAGCACCAATAATATATCCTGCAAATATGATATTCCGTACTATGAAGAACGCTTCATTCTTTCTTGCAGTATAGCGTCAAATCCCCTTTTGGGAAAGTTGCAGAAAATACGCCCATACAGACAGGGCGACAGGTTTCAATTTCAAGATGTTGTTGTCGCATGCGTCAGGTTCATAGTCGGCATAGAGAATATCTATCCCCACATGGTAGTCGAGCAAAGCCGTCGTCTGCTCAAACAAAAAGGACAAGCCGCCGAGATAATCTCTGGGCTTGTCCCGCGGTGGAAGAATTTGCTGAATAGCTTCGTGGAAACCTCTGTATTCCTGATCAAGAGTATGTTGATTCTCTAATTTCACTTTGATACAATATTGTCGATTACATTTTATCAATACTCCCTAGAAAATGTCAAATTCAGGAGGTGCTTGTATGGACCAAATAAAACAGTTCATTATGGACAACCATATTCAAATGGTAAAGGATAAGGATCCTTTACTCAAGGATGGATTTTCTCCCTACAAGTGGCCAGCTCCTGTCATCCAACAACCGAACCATTTGAAGGAATACGTTCAGTTGCTCGGAATCTTTGAGGCCGTGATACAAGAGGTCGCTGTGGTAGAGCATCCTTGTATGTTTGGCCCTCCTTCGATATGGGAAAACTCATGGTCATTTGAGCTTTGCAATCCGATCGTTCTGATAACCACACACGGAAAGTTTGAAATCGAGTATGCTGAATCAAGTTCTGTTCGCATATCCAAAGACTGCATTCCGGAAAAATTTTACTGCAATCCCGAGGATTTAGTTCGCTTCCATCTGCAAGACCTATTGTCCCATTTGATTGGCGAAAAAATAACGGGAATCACGGTACACGAGCAGACCTTCAATGCAGCAGACTTTGATTTTACAGGATCCTGCGGGATTGATCTCCCAGACGATTTGCCTTCGTATATCAAGGAAATGCAGCTTCGTCTCGAAAGTGGACGCCTTCTCTCGTTCTCCAGTGATTTTGACTGGGGAATCATTTCCCTGATATAGCCCTAGCCCATTCACCAGCACGTCTTTTGCTACGCCTCCACAACCCCCATGAACTTGTCGAAGAACGCCTTGAGCTTCTCAATGACACTGCGCTTCTTCGCAGCGCGTCCGCCGCCAAAACGGCGCACGGGTGGGAGGATGGCGTCGAGGGCGGTGCCCGTGGATTTACTGCTAATAATCTTCTTCACAATAAAACCAGAATGCTATCAAAGGCTCCTAAAATACTCCTCATCGATCTCATAACTATTGACTGGATGGAGCCCTATATTATACTCCGCTAATTTTTGTATCAACTCCTCTCCATCAATCAGATCAATTTGCTGCTTGCCCGGGCTAATCGCCTCATCTCTCGCAGCCTTAGAAAAGGTGCCTGTTGTAATGAAGATGCCTTTCTCAATATCTGTAGTCAACGACCCTCGAAAGTCTCGGATATCTGCCGCACCTACAACACCTTTATATCGCTTGCATTGAAATGCAACATTAAACGAGAGAATACCGTTGACCTTCAATTTTCCATTTCCATCAATGCCGCCATCCCCAGATTTCTTCGTTACCGCGACCTGAGAAAATCCACATTCACGTAAGAGCCGCTGCGCTAATTTTTCAAATCCATAGGGATTCATTTCCATGAGAATACCTGAGAGACGACGCTCCCATGATCGCTCCTCATCTGACACCTCTGCCATTGTCAGTTCCTGTTCATTTGTATTGTCATCGAAACCGTTTCTGTCGCGAGAAAACTGTTGCCGAACAACACGTACGATTTTAGCTGCATCAATTTTTACCTGTTCCACCATTTTCTGATACTGGGGGGCAATTGACCATACGCCTCTAGTGCTATTTTCAATCAAGCCATATTTTTTCAAATAGGTTCGTGCCCATTTTGCACGATACTCGAGTTCTGTTTCATTTCCAGTCTCTTTGTGCGGTTCATCGACTACTGCATCTGGTAAAGCTAACCGCCTGATGATTTCAGCATCAATTTCACTATTGGTTCCTGACCCACCTAATTGAACAAGGGCTTGCCATGCGGGTTCGATCAGCAAGCGATAATCAGGACAGTTTGTCGTTTTCTTTTTTCGCCCCATGTACGTCATCCACCTTTCAGAATAATATACACTATATCCGCTTTACAGGAACAATTTACCTGCCTTAGTTTAGGAGAATCCATTTCCCCGCCAAACTGTCTCCGCTTTGATTGGCGAATGATTACAAGGCCTGTTTTCTCTTGCATATCGGTGATAAATCGTCTAATATTGCCATAGCGACAATCAGAAATTAGGTGGCGTTTATCAAGACATATAACATTATCGATCTCTTTGCCGGAGCTGGAGGTCTGAGCCTTGGATTCCGACAAACCGGAAGGATGAATATCGTTGCGGCGGCAGAGATCAACAAAAATGCGAGAAAGACATACAAACGAAACTTTCATATAAAACAACTCTATACAGATGTCCGTACGATTGATTATGCAGAGCTGAGATCACAGGTCGGACCGATCGACGTGATCATCGGCGGGCCACCGTGTCAGGGATTTTCCAACGCAAATCGCCAGCGTACCAGCCTGATCAACATGAACAACCGACTCGTAAAAGAATACGTTCGTGCAATCTGTGCGTTGCAACCGACTGCATTCATCATGGAAAATGTTGCGGCTCTGCGCTCGAAGGTTCATCGTTTCCTTGTCGATGAATCCGACCTAGGCAACGAGCGTATTATGGGAATGAAGCTGCGAGACGATCCCCTAGACATTCTTCCTGCAAAGGCAGTGTTTAACGGCGCACTTGAATTCATGCGCACGTTTGACAACAACGATTCCTATTTTTGGGGAGAGTCGTTCTATAAAACGATTCGCACACTCTATCGTTTCCGAAACAATCAGGATAAATTCAACGCCTCGTTACAAAAACACAGTGTGGCACTTCTGTCACGGTTAAAACAACTCGCGCAAGGGGAGAACTCAGATATCCTTCCCTCGTTCCTGCGAGAAAAAGATGCTGATTTCGCAGAGAGCCTGCTCATATACATAGAACAGCAAACCGACTTCTCCACGATGATGCAGCGCATGGAGGAAGTGTTTCTATTGCAGCAGGCATTCCGAAAATCAAGGGAGCTTGCACAGAACCACATTCACATTTTTGACTATCGCGAAGAGAAAGGGGCTATTGTCGCCCTAGTCAAGTCCTATGCTGTACTTGACTACATCAAAATGATGTTGGATACCGAGCCACACAAATATACTTTGTACGAACACACGCTGAATGCATTACACTATGGCGCACCACAACGACGGGAGCGCTTCATCCTCGTCGGATTATCACAAAACTGCCGCGCAAAATATATGCCGCCAACAAGTCTCTATCGTGAGGGCTTTTATCGAACCGTACGGGATGCTATCGGCGATTTGCAAGAGATTACTCCATCCATTGAGGTCAATGGTGATCCCGTTAGACTCCCACCACAGGACGGTGGCTCTGCACTCGCAAAAGCCCTGCGCGGTACACGTCTCTACAATCATGTGACAACAGCGACAGGCGATACGGCGTTGACACGATTTCGCGCATTACAGGAGGGACAGAACTTCCACGATCTTGATTCCTCCCTCAAGACTACATACACCGATACCACGCGCACACAGAATACGATCTATATGCGTCTACGCTATGACGAGCCCTGTGGAACCGTCGTAAACGTACGGAAATCCATGTGGATTCACCCCGTGTTGGATCGCGCGATCTCCATACGAGAAGCGGCACGGTTGCAGACTTTTCCGGATTCCTTTATCTTTGAAGGAACAAAAGATGCCCAATATCAACAAGTTGGCAATGCCGTTCCTCCATTATTAGCAAAAGTGATTGCACAGAGTTTACTTAACGTATTGGATCAACTTCCAGATGAATGACGAACGGGGACGATTTATCCGCATCGGATGAATCGTCCCGCTTCTCATGTTGCCTGTGTGAGTGTAGCGTTTATCTCTTTTGCTTTTTCATATATTTTCTCGTATATGGTTTTTTCGGGTAGGCAGTCCAGAATGTATACGCCACCAAGAAGATTGAGATACTTTGCAAGTTCTCCGACGACATTCGTGTCGATTCGCATACCGCTTTTGCGTGCATCGATAACAGCAGACAAGAAGCCACGTGTGATCAACGGGTTGTTCGAGGTATTGCGCTCCAAAACATGCATGATATAGTCTGCATTTTCACATACAAATCTCGTCAACTCCCATGAGTCATCTCGTCTCTCATCATGTGTCAATCGGCCGATCCACCAGAGGCGCGAAAGCGCATTGCGAGTGAGAGATCGCCGCGCTCCAAACCCAAAGAAAAAATGTTGTGTGATATGGCTCACCGTACATTTGGCATCAATATTCCAGCGATATTTGACATATTTCCAAAAGGGGCCAAGACAAAGTCCCGCCCACAGTCGTTCATCTGATGCCTGTGATTCTGACAGGAACTGAAAGTTTTCATAGATGCGTCGCGCATTCTCCGCATCTGTATGGAACCCTTTTTCTGCCGACATATCAAGTGAAACATCCTGAACCTCCACAAATTTACTATCCGTAAAGAGTGGCTGCTCCAGCTCGGCCTCCAATTGTTCTGACGACTCCGCGCGAAAATGCTCTATCCATACCGGAAGATTCGTCTTAATTAGGTCGATATTATCGTAGCCTACGAATTGAATTTTCATTCGTCATCCCCTCCGGAGAACCCCGCAAGCATCTTAAAGGCATCTGATAGGGGCTCGTTGATGAGGCTTTGTGCAAGGCACATCACATCCCTTTCCTCAAAATCCTCTGAAGAGATGTCACAGTTAAATTTTGTCGCAAGCGTTTTGGCTAAAATGCGATACCACAGGTTTTCTTCATGCTCTTCACGCTCCGACACAGATACTCTTTTCAACTCACTAAGGACATAGATAAGAGCGGGCACTATCGTCAGGGAGTTCAGCACTGATTGGATTTGAGGCGTTTTGCTCAGTTGCTTGTAACTGTAATAGTCTTCTGTAGGAAGTTTGATGAGAATTTTCCTTCCAGAGAAGTCCACAACCATCTGCTTGCAGGAATCGTCAGCATTCCGCGCAATGCTAAAGATAGACGGCATACGTTCCAGTTCATCAACATCCTTTGAAATATGTACCGTTACCATCTTTCCGGATGCCATGATGCAGCCGGCCTCAATATCAAAGGAGATGCCGTGATAATCCTCATGAAAATCCTTGCTGGAATATCCATGAATATCCTCAACTGCCACAATAAACGGGCAAATTTGAAGCGTCCCATTGAGATGTTTGTCGGAGAGCACCTCACTGGTTATGACCTCCCCCGTCTGAAACACCTTACGAAAATCAGTTTGTGCGCATTCCATATGATAGACATATTTTGCCTGACCGGATCGGATCAGGTTTTTTAGTGCTTCATTGGTTAGCTCTACAGTGAAATCAACGCGCAGGTGATATCCTTCTTTGTGGGGTTCAATCACAACATTGAACTTCCCCGATTGGTAATCATCGGAATAGGTGGAAAGAACCGGATAGGGATAGAGCCTATATTTTATTTCCATACCCTTTCACCTCCATCGGGCAGTAGTCATGATAGTCAATTTGAACATCAATCTTTAGTGGTTGCTGTCTCGTAAAGTCGATATTCTGAATTTTATTCCCCTCAACCGTCAGGTTCGGATATGTCGCACAATGAGCTGATAGAATTTTAGCATCGTATATTTGGGATTCTGCAGACATGAATATCTCCAGCACACCATCATGAGCAGAGATTGCTGGGGTAAAGATGATGGTATACTTCCCCTTTTTTCGATCACGAGCCAGACTGCGGATATGGCTTGCCGGGATCACAGAGAGCTTCATCCTGTGCTCTTTCGGGATATCTCCACCACCATCGCCCACATGATGTCCGCCACCGTCCCCGCCCCCGTTTCCTGTGCCTTGATCGCCACTTCCTCCCTCACCCGGAAGCCCAGAATGCGGAATATCTCCCACATCATCATCCGGTTGCTGTGTTTCCGCCGTGTCTTCACTCTGTTCACCTGATGACGGTGGTTTCACCTCAGTCTCATTCCAATCGACATTATGGATGGAATCTAGGATACGCTCTGATTTTTCCTCATTCGCCGACTCTTCTTCCTGTTTTGCAGACAGATACTCTCCAACAGGGGGATCAAGCTCCTCCTCACTACTGTCATCCCTCATCTCGTTCAAGCTCTCTCGAATGAACTGAGAGAGCTGCTGTAGCAATTTTTTTGCTTTTCTCTGATTGTCGGCTCGTTCCACTTCCCATTCGAGATGTTGTGGATTCTCAAGCGTCCTCAGATATGTGTTGAGTGCCACTCCCTCGATATAGAGCACGCCTGCAAATGGAATGATGCCGTTAATATGTCCCTTATCCTTGATCTTCATCCCAGTCTGCCGAACCATCGCGACCCGACGATGAAACCCAGCTTCGATCATGAGACGAAGTGTAACCTTTCCCCAAGTTTCCAGATCCTCTGTGAATAACTTTTCAAATGTACGCACCTCTGGTCGGTTGAGTAGCGTCTGATAATACTCATCTGCGCGTTCACGAAAATAATCCTTATGGGACTCGACCAACCTGCCGAGTGTATCCTTAGTAATCTGAGTGCCATCTACATCTACAACCAGTGTGCCATTGAAAACGGCGTATAAAAAACCATCCAAAATAGAGGCGACCATCTGCTCCCGCCAATGTTCGTCTCCATTAAATCCAAGGATGAAGATGTCCGTCCCATGTTGTCCCACAGAACGATGATACTCCAAATCCAGAGAAACCTGCTCATAGACAGGCGCGTTTTTTTCTCCCCCATAGAACCCGATGCCTTGCGTGATTTCCTCTCTTTCATTTCGGAACGATGTGAGACGTGAAACACCTTGGTAAGCAGACTGATCGGCTGAATCCAACGTGCTATAGAACACTGTCCGAAACACCGAGCAGGCAAAAGGGGCATACTTCCCTATCCCGAACGAGCCACCATTGCTCCCGCTTTTATCTGACGCACCGGATGACTTCGTCAAGTTACACCACGGAGAGTTATATTCTTCTCGCGCTCCCGTGAGTCCTGTTGTGTTGTAGTCACTAATACGCAGGCAAGTGATTTCGGCGTTTTCTGCAGCAGAGAGTGCCGTCTCAAAAAAAATTTTTGCCCGATCTGTTGTTTGACTAGACCAGAACTCCAGTGAACGCTTCAGTGCATCGTATAGTCCCTCGAAATCCGGAATGTCCGAAGGTGCAATCCGAAATGCCTTGAATTCGATTTTTGTTGGCTGTCCGCTCTGATCATTAGCATCCAAGGAATTCTGACAAATCTCGCGCGCCAGCGATTTCATCGGTGTTCCCTTGAACGTCTCAACGCCAGAATCCGCAATTCCAAAAATCTGCCCGAAATTATTGGATGGAAAGTTCCATCTGCGCTTCTGCCCCATATCAACCTACACTTTCTATAATAAGCCTCCAATATTTACAACAACGACCTTAAGTCCATTCATAATCTGCAAGCGTGAGTTCAAGTTCCATTCCTTAATCGTTTTATCCAGTCCACCGTCTCTTCAAAGGATAACAATATTCATCGTCCTCTCTCACCAGAAAGCTAATTTTCTAATGTACCTTATAAGACAATTCGACTTATTAAGTGTTTCTCCTTCTTTCATACAATTCTCTAACATCAATATATAACGATATAGCGTGCCTTATTCACAGCCTACACAATAACACTCCGCTCACTCAATAGGATCACGCCCCATACAAAAAGAGGAAACACAGCATCATCGCCGTGTTTCCTCTTTTTTGTTTTAATAGAGCAGTGCCTCACTCTATTTATTTTCTTTGAAATACTGCCACGCATCCATCACGTCGAGGAAGGCACCGTCAAAACCCGCCGCCATAATCATGTCCAGATAGGCATCGGGGCTGCCATAGAGAATATCGTGCCACTCCTTCGACCAGTAGCGTGCCTTGTAGCTGCCCGGCCATTCGGGATTCGGCTCGGCGAGCCAGTGCGGACGCTCCGTGTTCCACTCTTCCTTCCAGTAGGGAC
>ERZ773197.2688-NODE-2688-length-10981-cov-96.318049_pt1 | contig 10981 bp, 8 predicted proteins | sample MGYA00580999_ERZ773197 | MGnify/ENA primary metagenome ERZ773197 (study PRJEB29015, sample SAMEA2738166) | human oral metagenome | biome: human oral; feature: human-associated habitat; material: saliva | place: China | collected 2185 ... | reverse complement strand
TGCAAAAGCGAGTATGTGTAAATCGCACATGTTATCAGCAGAATTATTATTGAAAGCGTGATGCGGCTAAGCTCTACGTGGAATGCGATTTTGATAATGCTAGCCATAAGCGGTGTTGCAACGCTGAATGTTGTAGCTGTTCCGGCAATCAGTGCAAATACCGCAAGTAGGTCTATAAGCCTGCCAAGGATTCCATCCGTGTGTCTGCCTAGCACAGGCCTGCAGGCCTCTGAGAATTTCTGCTTATCTCTGTTTCTAACATGAAGCATGAAACCAAAGGAAACCGCTAGCACAAGGTAAAACGCCCATGGTATGAGGCTCCAGTGAAACAGCGGAAATACCCCCGCCCACTCCTGAATTGAGCCAAGACTTTTTACATGTGGATCTGTTGCATAGAGCACCCACTCGGCAAATGAATAAAACAGTATGTCTGCAGCAAGTCCGCATGTGAACATCATGGCACCCCAGGTGAAGAAACTGTATTTTGGTTTTTCATCTTGCCCACCTAGGACGATATCTCCATATTTCGAAAATGCCATGTAAATAGAAATTGAGAGTATTAGAACTCCGATGATTAAATAGTATGACCCAAATCTATCTCCGAGGACATATCGAATGCTCGTCAGCACGGATTTAGATTTGTTTGGAAAAGCAAAGAAAAGTACACTCATACCACAAATTATCGCTAAGGGTACTAATGTGATCACCCAATCAATTTGCTTGCGCGTAGCTGGAACGCTTTTTTTATCATTCATATCGGCATTTTCCTTTCTTTTTACTGTAAAATTTACAGAGATTCTATCAATTCTGATGCGTATTTGTAGTATTCCTTGGCATATCTGTATTGTTTTAGGGAATATTCCCCAAATTCTACTCCAAGCTGTCTCTTATACTCACACCAATTTGACCATAGTAGCCCACAAATTGAGATATATGCATATATCTTCGCTCTATTCTCGTCATTGCATGCCCCGTCAAAGTAGATATTATTTAATTTGTCAATTTCATCCTTCGAATACATGCTGTATAAAGAAAACATCGCCAAATCTACGTGAGGATCCTGCATTCCAGCATATTCCCAGTCGATAATTCGAATGTCGTCCTCTCCGCCTCCATGATTACAGAACAAGAAGTTATCTGGAACAGCATCTATATGCGCTAGGCACCTATGCGGATTTAATGAATCGATAAATTGCTTGAGCTTATAGATCTTCTGTTTTGTCTTCGCATAATCTCTGTAGATCGATTTATTTTCACCCCAAAGCTTTTCATATAATTCGATTTCACCAAATATATCGAAGTCGTGTTCAACTTTTAAGTCCAAACTATGGAATTTCCTTAGAACTTTCATACACTTTGCGACTTCTTCCCAATCTTCTGGGTCGCAATTTCGCGTATTTTCGAGGAATTTCGTCACTTTATACCCATTTTTTACATCGAAGTAGATGATATCATCGCTAATCCCCTTATCTTTTATAGCTTCATATACCTGGTATTCGTGTTCCCTATTGATCAGCCGTTCGGTGCCTTCTCCAGGGATTCTCATGATATACTTTTCGCCCTTACACCTGAACAGGAACGATCTATTTGTCATCCCTTTCTTAAGCACCTCTATGTTCGTAATTTCACTAGTGTCGACATCAAATACCTTAGCGAGTATATCTATTGCGTCAGACTGCAGGCTCTCTGAACCAGAGTCGAAAGTGCATAGCTGATCATAAGTATTGATTCCCACAGCGAAATTTTCAGGTACTTTCTTGGCAAGCAGCATCATCTTGCGAGGTCTCGATTCTGTGTATAGCGCATCTTCCCAGTAGCAATCATCTTGATCGCTAAATTTCGCAATCCTTATTCTCACCTCATCTGCATCTCTATTGCTTATATATGCAACCCCCATCATCTTGAGCTTCTTATTCGTAGAATTCCCGATGTCTATGAGCTCTTTATTTCTGTTCAGCTTAACCCTGCTATGCGCATTCTTACTCTCAGCTACCATATACCATGAGTATGGTTCACACTCTGCAAATGGGTTCTCTCTAAACCAAATGTCTGATGGAATCACATATGTATTACCAAGCTGAGCACTTGCAAGTTTAAGCGAGTGGAGGTTTTCCTTGCTTGCGTAATCTCTGTTAGTAATCAGGTTCACACCATACTCGTCTATGAGATATTCGAAGCTCTCTTTCATGAATCCAACCACGACATCAATTTTGGTGATTCCAGCCTCATGCAGTTGCCTTATTAAACGTTCTATCAGAACTTCCCCATGAACCTTTAGCATGGCTTTCGGATAGACGGTATTAATCGGAACCATTCTCATGCCAAATCCAGCCGCTAATATAACCGCATTTTGCGGCTTAGTCCCCTTAAGCAGTTCCTTCGCTTCGTCTGTAAGTGCATTCTCATTGCTTATATACCCGAGCTCTCTGAGCTTAACAATCGCACCGTTCACACTGCCGAGCGACGCGCCGTTCACCTCGGATATTTCTCTCTGAGTCGCACCCTCCTGACTATTCAGGGTCTTTAGAACATCTAGTTCAATAGTAGATAGTTTAGTATTCATATCGCGTCCCACTACTTATCATGAATTAATTTGCTAATAACTTACTTTGTTCGATATATACAATATCACTATTTTCATGAACATGCAATGCACTTTATTAATGAACACATCTTATACTATTAATTCTGTTCTACAAAATAGAAGTTATATCTTTAATTGGAGTACTGTAGCAGTAGATTCGCTACGTAAAAACGAGGTGACCCGAGAGTTCATTGCTAAAACAACGCCATCAAAACGTACCCACCTTACTGATTGTACAGTAAGGCGGGTACGTTTAACATCTGATAGTTATGATTTTCGTAAGATTCTATAGCTAAGTCCTAAAATTTACCTCTAAGAGACACCCCCACCTCTATAAATGTTGATACCATGATTTTTAGCATATACTGCAGTTATATCAAGTGCATTTTTACCATGAGCGAGGCGGATTATTCATATCTCTTAATATCTAGGGCGGAAAATATTCCTAATATTCTTAATATATCTTGTCCTAATAGCTACCTTATTACCACTTGTATTTCCTTCAAGTGTAGTAAACGAACCATCTTTATTCTTAGAAATCAGAAACCCTATATGATCCCTGTCTCCTTTCCCACTATTATTACCTTCTCCTGTCCAACAAAATATAATTATATCTCCAGACTTAGCCTCATTTACACTAACCCAGTCATAGTGGTTTTGCATCCACTGCTCTGCATCTGGAACATATGCAGTTTTCTTAAAACTAATTCCACAATTATACATAACATATGATACAAATGTATTGCACCACGCCCACGTGCGATATTTTGCATTTCTATAATACCAATCATTAAATCTAGTTCCATTTTCACCTAAAAATTGCAATCCATAATCAACAACTGTACTTGGAACATATTCAGCAATTATAGCTCCAAACTCATCTGTGTAATATGTCTTTCCATTTACGTGAACTGATCCAATAATCATTCCTCCCCAGGCGTGAAAGGCGAATTCCCTACCATCTATATTTAATATAGTATCTTTTACCATCTTATAATTCGATTTAAAATAGTACCACACACCATTAATCTGTTCCCAGCGCGTAATGGCTGCTCCAGATGCATTGAAATAATACCAGTCACCTGAAACTTGCTGCCAACCAGTCCTCATAGCACCATCGCTACCTAGATAGTAAAGACTACCGTCAATGTTTCTGAGTTCAGTCTCCATTTCACCGTACTCTCCAAGGTAGTACCAGTAGTTCCCAATTTTCTGCCATCCTGTTCTTGCAGCGCCATCAGCACCTAAATATGTCCAGGCATCATCTATCTTCTGCCAGCCGGTTTTCATTCTGCCGTCATTTTCCGTGCCAAAGTAGTAGTATTTACCGTCAATCTCCGCCACGTCGGTCTGCATAACACCGTCCTCGTCGAAGTGATACCAATATCCGCCATACTTTAGCCAGTTGTTCTTTAAAGCGGCTCCATCAGCTCCGTAGTATCCCCATCGGTCGGCAATCTTTTTGTTTGATTCATAGGTTGCACCAACTACCTGCCAGCCAGTCTTCATCGCTCCGTCGTTAGCAGCACCTAGATAGTAGCTCTTGCCATCTAACACCTGATTGCCTGTAAGCATAACTCCCATCTTGTCGAAGTAGTACCAGTAGCCGCCGATTTTCTGCCATCCTTTAGCAGCTGCACCGCTAGATTCGAAATAGTAGTATGCATCGGAAACCTTATGCCAGCCAGTCTTCATCGCTCCGTCATTTGACGCTCCGAAGAAGTAGAGTAGCTTTTCAACTTCCTCTAACCCGAAAGCCATCGAACCATCTGAATGTAGATAGTACCAAGTGCTTCCCGCACTGAGCCAGCCCGTTCTCATGGAACCATCCGAGCCGAAGTAGTAGTAATGACTGCCAATCTGCTGCCAGCCAGTTTTCATGACGCCGTCTGGCCCTAGATAATACTTCTTGCCGTCGATAGTGAATAGTCCCTTCTGCATTACACCAGCGCTGTTATAGAAGCGCCAGCCACCGGATTCGCTCTTCCACGTTCCAGAAACAGCAGGTGCAGATAACTCGTCATCACTAACATCATAGGTTGCTGCTCTTGCCTGAGCCGCATAACCTGTAGACTGGTCATCTGCTGCTTGATCGGTTGCATTAGAATCAACTGCGCTAGCATCTTGACGATTTTCTGTAGTATCTTCGTTCTGGTTCGATGCCGCATCAGTGCTTTCTTCAGTAGATACGGCTTCGTTATTAGCAGCCCCATTTGCTGAAACATCCTCGTCGGTAGCGTTAGCTACAAAGCAGGAGCTAGCTAGCATCATAGCAAGGCAGGTTGCCATTACTAGCAGGTGATGACGTAGCGTCGTAATTTTAGCCATGCCGTTTCCCTGACTTTCTTTCAACATCTCATCCCTCCTTTTTTAAATTTTTTGTAATATACAAAATGACGCCTTTTAGTGCCATTTCATTGTATCATGTTAAATTTTGATATGGCAAGCTTTGTTTAGTTAGCCTTATTTGCGTAACCCTGAAGAAATACAGTAAACGTGTTAACTGATTTACATTTATCTTTGTTTATATCATTAGGATTAACCTTTATGTCTAGTCTATCTTCAACCTCCACTACAATATCAAGGAGAGCAAAAGAATCTAAATAACCTGTCTCAAACAGGTCCATATCTAAATCTTCGAAAATCTCATTTGTCTCACACACCTCTTCAAGAATATCTCTTGCAATGCTATCAATCTTATCCATTTCTCCCCCTTATTTAATCATACTCTTCAACAAGCTTTTTCCTATCTACTTTCCCATTACTGTTCATAGGAAGTTTATCTAATATTGTAATTTTCTTTGGTATCATATAGCTAGGAACTCTCTTTTTAAGTTCTTCTTTTATCTGTAGCTTCGTCTTAAGTGAGCTCCCTTCATTTCTTTCTGCTAAAACAACAAAGGCCTGTATGTACGCTACTTTCTCATCTCGATATATAGGGGCAACTGCAGTGTTAGAAACAATATCTATTTTTCTCATATTATTTTCTATATCTTCTAACTCTATTCTATAACCATTTAACTTAATCTGAAAGTCAGTTCTTCCCTTAAAGTAAAGTAAGTTATCTTTCTTATATACTAAATCTCTGGTTCTATACCCTCTTTTACCATCAAATTTAAAGAAACAAGTTTCTGTCAAAGTTGGTTGTTTGTAGTATCCATCACATACGCTATCGCTTACTACGATGAGTTCACCTTCTTTGATATTAGCGTCTTTAGATTTCGCTTGCTGCTCAATCCAGTATGTAGCCTCCTCTAATACGTAACCTATAGGTAGATTATCAGCTTGATGCAGCATATCTTCCGAGATTTCACAAGCCGAAGTTAATATTGTAATTTCAGAAGGACCATATCCATTAACGACTTTTGCATCTGGAAATTTATGATTTAGTTTTTCTACGAGCTTTTTTGTCAAAATTTCACCAGCAAGAAGTATTCTAGATAGTTTAGGGAGCATGTTCTGATTAAATTCATCATATACTACGCACATCTCCATGAACGACGGTGTTGACACCCATGATTCTATTTCACTATCTCTGAGATAGCTAAAAAGCTCTCCCGAATCTGTAATCATTGCATTATCGACGTTAAACAGTGTATTCCCACAGGCCAGATGGTAATAGAACTGTATACCTGATACATCAAAAGAATATGACACTTGATTTAATGCATTCCCCATACCACTTATTTTCAGATATTTTTTGAATCCATTTATGAAATTAACCACATTCTTTTTAGTTATGCTAACACCTTTCGGTTCTCCCGTGCTTCCTGATGTAAATAAAATATAACAAATATCTGACTCGTTTACCCAACTGCTCTCATCTACCTCAACATGTGCACCTGCAGCAAATAACCCAAAATCATCGCGAGTCTTAACTTTTATGTCATGTTCAAATACGAAATCACTGAAATCCTCTTTACTGAAATTGTATATTAGTTCTGCTTCAGTTATAGTGGCGATTTTCTGAACACGTTCTTTTGGAAAAGTAGTATCGATACATACATATGCCCTTCCTGATTTCAATGCTGCTAACATAACTACGGTAATTTCGATATCCTTATTACCATATATTAGTATTGGTGCTTTGATCATCAGCTTTTCATTATGATACGCTGCGATTTTTTCGGATAATTCCCATAGTTCCTTAAAAGTGATTTTTCTTTGCCTATGAATAAGCGCCACCTTATCACTATCTTTCATAGATTTCAATTTATCTAATACCCACATAATCTACCTCACTGTCTCATCTGCATTATTTAGTAGTTTTTCTTTATAAGAACTATAGAAAAGCTGATCCGCTTTATTTTTACTATCGCTAGCTATCTGAGCAATTCTTGCAAATACTTTGGTGAACTTTTCAGCACCTTTTCCGCTAAGATGAGCAGCATCAAAATAATCTTCATATGTTAAATCCATATTACCTTTTTTTAATAGATTAAAGTTTAAATATACCAACTTGTTTTTATTTGCATATGCTCGCATATAATTTACATAAGGCTGGTAGTTTTCCTTTGATAGTGTTGCATCGGGAAGAGGTGTTTCTACTAGTACAAGTTTAATATTATTCTCCCTACAAAATTTTGTAATTTGCTCTAGTTTTCTTTCTGCATACTTTGACAAAACTTGATTTGAATTTATATTCTCGGCGATTTCAAAATAATCGCCTTGCTTTGCATGTTTAAACGTATATACGAAACCATCTCCAGCGTATTCTTCTGTCGGATGTGTAACATTTTTATATCCGAAATTTCGATAGTCTTTTGATAATTTCCCACGAACAACATCTCTAGGATTTCCATTCCTATGAATACATGGCATTATGTCATTTTGTATTCCCTTAAATCCTGCTGTTTCGAATAAAAATTTGTATTTGTTCAATCCAAATCTAAAATAATCAGTGAGTATATAAGTTTGCAATTCTCCCTCTTTATTTGACTGATTTCTCTGGAAGCCCATGTCTAAATATATAGTTTTGAGTTTATGATATTTGCTCACTTCCTTGATAACTGCTAATGACCCACCAAGTTGTTGGCTTGCAGAGCCTGCATTAAACACATTTTGTTTCATGAGTGTCGAAGCTTTTTTTGCATCATATGCCTTGAATACCTCTGAACCACCTACAACTAGACTATCTATATTTCCGTCATACGTACACATTTCATGAAGCATTATCCTCGTATACGACTGGATACTATTAAAAAAAGTCCAATTAAAAACAAGTGCGATTAAAATTGCTATACCTGTTTTTAACAAAAGTTTTAGCTTCACTTTCATCACTTCTCCTTAAAACTGTGCATATGCAAAAGGTTCTGAATGAGTACCTAATGACAATACTATTAATGCAATTATGAGAGTGTATATACACCACCTTGAAACTAATTTTCGTTTTGCAATTAACTCGAATATATCTTCCTCTTTGTAAATTACTGTATCAATAAATGATACTAAAACTAATGAAAGGATTAGTACGGACAAATTCATCCCTCCGCTAATATTCTTATTATTGGTTATCAAACTACTGATAGGCATTTTCATCCCTCTTATTGAAAATGATGCATAAATTTGATTAATTGCACTTGTAAGTGATTCTGCTTTAAAAAAAAGATTTCCTACTGAAAAAATACAAAATGTTCTAATAGCTTGAAATATATGCCATAACTTCATCTCTGAGTTTATATGTAGAAAATCCCGCACCTTGATTAGTTTTGTCTCTAAGATCATGCCGAGCACAATAACAAACCAATACCAGAGTCCTTCGCCCAGAACATATTTCCACCCGTTACCATGCCAAATTCCCATGCATATCCACACAGATAGCATGGATACGTATACAGAAATTTTTCTGCCCCGCTTTTTCCCGATTTTCTTTATCGTAAGTTTTGTAAAATTAATGAATCCTCTAGCCTTGAGAACTGAATCGAGAACATAATCCCTTAACCATGCACCGAGTGTAATATGCCATCTTCTCCAAAATTCTTGTGTTGATTTAGCGAAAAACGGTGCTTTGAAGTTTTCCGGAATTTCTACCCCCAGAATCCTTGAGACGCCACAAATAATATCCATACATCCAGAAAAATCCATATATAAATACACTGAATATATAATTGCGGAAAGCCAAATGTACAACCCTCCATACTTTTCAGGGTTTGTGTCAATAACTAAAACAATAGAAAACACTCTATTTCCAATTGCGAATTTCTTGAGCACCCCTAAAGCAATGCGTTTCATGCCATCTGATACGCGCACATAATCAAACTTATTTTCTCCATAAAGTGTAGATTTAATATCATCAAACCTACAAATAGGTCCAGAAATCATCATTGGGAAGTAACACGTGAATAACAATAATTTAAAGATGTTTGTCTCTCTTTTAATCTTCCCTCTATAACAATCTATGAAATACCCTACAATTTGTAGTGTGTAAAAGCTAATGGCAAGAGGAGAAACTAGATTCACTCTTCCCAATACTTCTCCACTATGACCACTTTTAAATCCAATTAAATTCACTGCATCTACAACTAGATTGCTATATTTTAGTACCCCAAGTATAAGGAAGTTTGAAAGTACCACAGATATAGCTACTATGTGCCTTTTGTGTTCATCAATTATTTCCAACATAGCTGTTCCTATGTATACACTGAAAATACTAAATAACATATATAATATCGTTGTTGGTTTGGAATTAATTAAAAAAAACAAAATACTGAAACATAGGAGGATAATCCATTGATACCTTCCCCTTACGCTCCAGTATATTATTGATGTCAGTAGTACAAATAGAAAATAAGCTAAAGTTGTAATATCCATTTAACACACCTTTGTACGGAAAGTATGCGGATAATCCGCATACTTTCATACATGCTTTATATAAGTGATTCTTAGTTGTAATTATTAGGATCATCTGGGTCAACGCAGTTATCGTTGTTTTTAGCTGCCCCTGAATTACCACCGGCAGGTCTCTGATTTTTCTGAGTATTTGCTGGTGCAGTATTCTTACTTGTGCTCCTCTGGTTATTTCCCGATACAACTGTTTGCTGCCTAGTTGCTTGTGTGTTTTCCGTAGCAGGTGTAGATGTAGCTGCCTCTGCCTCTATCTTCGCTTTTAGTTCCTTTTCTTTCGTACTTACTTTTTTACCCTTTTTAGTCTCGTACGCCATAAAGGTCACACCATCTTCATATTTAATTTCTATTTTGGACTTAATATCACCTAGTTTAACACTCCCAAGTTCTTTTATATCTCCATCTTGATAGGAAATCTTAAGCCTATATGTCTTTTTATCCTCCTTAACCTTTATCTCATAAGATTTGTCTTTCTTTATCTTGTGATTATTCATCGAGATATCGAATCCAGTCTTGTTTAAAACTTTAACAGTTTCTTCTTTATCCTGACTAGAGCATGCCGACAACGCAAATACTACAGCTAGCATTAGCATCATGGTTATAAAACTTTTCTTTAGCTTTTTCATTTGTTCCTCCTTAATATCATACTCGCACTACATTGTATAGGATTTTCTGTACTTCCAAGTACCTTTTTGTCCATACGTAAGCCCGTAACCACTACGATTTGTCGCATTTGTAAAATTAGGATCATATATGTATCCACCTATTTCACACCAAGAGTGAGTACTGCTACCTACCCATCCAAACCACTGTGTTGCACTGTATCCGCATGCCTGCGCAAGATATTTGAACGAACTAGCCATTACAATACAATCCCCACCACGGTTTTTATATCCATACTTTGCATAGTCTGCTGAACTCATGATAGGTCCGCTAGTTCTTCCGTTGCTAGTTAAGTAATAGCGAGACATGTTTGCACAATAATAGAAGGCTTTATATAAGTCATAGTTTAGGCTAGCCGCAACTTCTCGTGCCTTTGATTCAGCAGAATCATCATAACCAATTGCTATACCATTGACATCTGTTATATAAGTTTTTTCATTCATTGTAAATCTACCAAGATACATTGCCCCGGATTCATTAAACCCATATTCGCTATTTCCAATTTTAGCCATAGTATTTTTATAGATTTCCATATTATCTTGGGCATAATACCAGTATGACGAAACTTTAGTCCACGCATTTCTCATTACAGCACCAGCTGTACTAGTAACATAGCTCTTACCTTCAAATGCAACTAGTCCTAATTGCATTGCACCAGATTCATCAAATATGTAATTTGACCCATCTAATGCCTTCATAGTATTTTTTATAAATTCACCATTTTCTAGCTGGAAATACCAATTGCCATTATAATTAACCCAGCCACCTATTTTAATTGCTCCATAGACATCTGTTTTCATTATTTCATTTTTAAATATAAAAGCACCCTTAAGTAATCCACCCCAAGGATCAAATGCAAACTTTCTTCCGTCTATAGTTATTATGGTATCC
>ERZ773197.2672-NODE-2672-length-11038-cov-6.325048_pt1 | contig 11038 bp, 11 predicted proteins | sample MGYA00580999_ERZ773197 | MGnify/ENA primary metagenome ERZ773197 (study PRJEB29015, sample SAMEA2738166) | human oral metagenome | biome: human oral; feature: human-associated habitat; material: saliva | place: China | collected 2185 ... | reverse complement strand
ACAGGGCGTGTCTGGAATAATGAAGATGGTACCGTAGAGATTTTGGCGCAAGCAGAAAACTCTGCCCTTATGGCAAAATTTATCCAAGAAATCCGCAAAGGACCAACGCCATTTTCAAAAGTCAGCTATTTAGATGTTACAATGACGAATTTTGAATCCTATTCAGATTTTAAAATTGCAAATTAAGTCCTAAGAACTATTGTATATTTAGGAAAAAAACAGTAGAATAGAAAGGTATTATTTTTTAGAAAAAGGAAACAAACACGTGAAAAAATTAAATCGTATTTTATTCTCAGGATTAGGGTTATCTATGCTTCTGCTGCTCTCAGGATGTGTGCAAGTAAAAGATGGTAAGCCTGCTGGGTTTGTCTGGGATATCATTGGAAGACCAATGAGCCTTGCCATTCAGTATTTTGCTAATAACATGGGGCTAGGTTTTGGTGTTGCTATTATCATTGTTACCCTGATTGTGCGGCTGATCATTTTGCCACTAGGACTTTATCAATCATGGAAAGCAACTTATCAATCTGAAAAGATGAACTACTTGAAGCCTATTTTTGAGCCTATCCAAGAACGTATGAAAAATGCTGAAACACAAGAAGAAAAACTTGCTGCTCAGCAAGCACTCATGGCTGCTCAAAAAGAAAATGGTGTCAGCATGTTTGGCGGGATTGGCTGCTTACCATTATTGATTCAATTGCCTTTCTTCTCGGCTTTGTACTTTTCAGCTCAATACACTGAAGGAATTGCACACAGCGTATTTTTAGGTATTCCACTTGGAAAAGCCAGCATTCTCCTTACTGCTATCGTCGGTGTTTTGTATTTCATCCAGTCTGCTTTAACTCTTGTCGGTGTTGATGAAGTTCAAAAAGAACAAATGAAAAAAATGATGTACATGAGCCCGCTTATGATTGTTATCTTTTCTTTCACAGCTCCAGCAGGTGTAACACTTTACTGGGTAATCGGCGGTTTCATTATGATCATTCAACAATTGATTATCAATCATTACATCCGTCCTCAGCTCAGAAAACGCGTAGCTGAAGAATACAAAAATAACCCACCTAAAGCCATTAAAAATTCTACTTATAAAAAGGATGTAACCCCTCAAGCACAGGCCGTTATTGAAAATAGAAAACAAAATAAAAAGAAAAATCGTAATGCTGGAAAACAACGTTCAAGATAAACAAAAAGAAGTTGGAATGATTGTTCCAGCTTCTTTTTGTTTATCATTCAATCAGAAATAATCATCAATTATGTTGAGTTTAAAATGTAACAGTTGGCATAAGACATCCTATTAGATGTATAGAAAAATTAAATAGTTACTCTATAGTCTTTGAAGTGCATACTGGTATATCTGACTCAATTATTTGGACAAGTTGTATTTTACTCAATCCTCCACTTTCTGCTGCTAATCGTTTAGATTGAGCCAACACAACATCATCAAAAAAATTTCTAACTAAACGACCATTTGAAAAATTTTCATCTTTCTCTTCTAGTTTACCATTTAACCACTCTTGAACTTTTAAAAGTGCTTCTTCAGTAGGACTATACTCATAGGTATTGCAATCAAATTTAAATATATCAACCAATTCATCCAACGTGTAGTCTGGAAAATATATAAATGTGTTAAATCTAGATTTCAACCCCGGATTTGAATTAAAAAATTTATTCATCAAGTCAGAATAACCGGCTACTATAACCACTAAATCATCACGATAATCTTCCAAAGCCTTTGTCAATTCTGTTAGGCTTTCCCTACCATAGCTATCACTCTTGTCATTTTCTGTGATACTATAAGCTTCATCAATGAATAGCACCCCTCCTCTTGCACGATTAACAAGTTTTTTTACTTTGATAGCCGTTTGCCCTTGATATTCTGCAATCAAGTCTGTTCTACTAGCTTCAATAAAATGACCTTTGCTGAGTAAACCGAGCGACTTGTACATTTTACCAACAATACGAGCAACAGTCGTCTTTGCAGTCCCAGGATTTCCTAAAAAAGCCATGTGTAACGTTTTATTTGATTTCTTTAACCCCACTTTTTCTCGTATTTGTTGTATTTTGTTAAACGTAATTAAATCATGAACTTGTTCTTTTACTGCATTCAATCCTACTAGTTGACTAAGTTGCTCTTGAAGTTCTTCAAAAGATTGACTGGAAGACGTTTTTAGTTTCTGATACATGTCGTCAACTTGTACTGATCCAAGATACAAATAAAGTAATTCAACAATTCTTGCTTGTTCTTTGACAAATTTATTCTGATGATTTTTTACAATGCCTAGTTGATTTATCAATGTCAATGCTGCATTTTCATTCTTTTCTTCAACAATCTCCAAAGCGACTTTTTCAAAGGTTTTATCGTTAGTTAATTGTGAGTCTAATTTTTGACACTCTTCAAGAAGTTTTTGACGGTATTCATTTGGACGCATTATAAAACTCCACTAATGATTAAAGCAAACAATACAAGAACAATGATAGCGTTCACAATAAAGCCAGCCCATAAGTATTGGATATTTTTATCAGTTCGTTCTTGGAAAGCTTTACTTTCTTGAACAGTTTTTTGATTAGCTTCTTTAGTCACTTCTAACGCATCTTGCAAAAGCACAAGTTTTCCTTCTACAACATCTTGAGTTGAACCTAAATCTTCAATATATTTTTCCTGAGATGCTTTGAAATCGTTGTACTCATCATAGAATTCATCTATTTCTTTTAGATGCTGAAGTTCATCCAATTCTGCTTTATGCTTTTTAAGCACTTCAATAACAGTTTTCTGAGATTCTACGATTTTTTTATTTTCTTCAAGTCCTTGGACAGCTTTTCGATTAGCTTCTTCAGCTGATTTTAAACTAGCTAAGATACGCTGAATATAGTCTTTGTCAAGAGCATCAAAAGTATGGTATACAGTACCAATTTGGTTATAGATTTTTTGTAAATGATTATTCTGTACTTTCAAAATACCTTGAAGTTTTTTAGTAATGAAATTAACATCATCAACTTTGGCCTTGTCTGAACCAAAACTCAAAGGATTCTTTCCGTTATCTAAAGTAGGAAATTCTGTTTTTTTAGGTATTGATTCAGCAAATTTTTTTAACTGTTCTTTCTGCGTTTCAAAATCTCGTTCTATTATTTCTGTAGTGGTGTTCTTAGCAGCTTCATTTTCAACTGATGTAGTTTGGTTAATATACTTGTTTTTATCCTCACTCCAGTAGATTAGACCTTGCTGTTCCATTTCACCAATTGTTTGGCTGACTTCCGAATATGAATAATCCGTATCTTTAAGAACATCAGCAGAAGTAAATTCTTGATAATTATTTAGGATATATTCTTTTATTTCTTGTGACATTTTTTTCTCCTTATTTCAATAGATCTTCTAAATCATCTTCCATTTGTTTAAAGGTTGAAGGTGATGTTGTTTCAGTATTATCGTTAAAAATAGTTTCAAGTGATGATTTCATCACGGCATTCGCTTCCTGATGACGATTTTTAATAGCTGTACTTTGTTCTTCACCTGATTGTTGTACCTGATTTTTGATTTCATTCAAATCAACTTCACTGTTTACAAAGTCTTCTTGTTCCACAGATACTTTACTTTCTTCTGTTGTGGTGGTACCTGTGGTTTCAGATTTTCGCTTCTTTAATTTTTTGACAGTATAAGCCGTAACTCCTGCTACAACTACACCTGCAATGATTAGTGCTGTTTTGCTCATGATATTCTCCTTCTAAAGTAGTGATTCTAAATCTGCTTGCATCTCATCAAAGTCATACTCTGTTTTAACCACAGGAGTAAAAATTTCACCCAAAATTTCTCGTGTAATGTCATTTGCTTCTCTATGGCGTGCATCAATCTCATCAAGAGCCTTTTCTTTTGTATGATCAAGTTTTTTCTCTGCGAGGGCAATTTGAACTTCTTGCTTTTGTAAGATTTCGTTTTGCTTTTCGATGGTTTTAGCACTAAGTTCACTTTTTTGCCTATTTGCGATAAATTTATTAAGTTGGTGTATTACTATTCCAGCGATTAGCCCATTGAGAATTCCCAGTAACATTTCCACAATAAATCCTGAAACAGAACCAATAATCGGTAAAGTCATCATCTTCAAGGCTGGAAAAACTGCAATAAGTGCTGTATTAATGCTTTCAGACAAAAACGCCGTACTTGCTACCGCTAAACCAACCGTAATTGCCTTACCAAATTCTGCAAGACGAATACTAAATGGGGTGTCCTTATCGGTTAAAATTTTATAGGCACTCTTTATAGTAGAAATACCTGTTTTGAGTATTCCCCAAATTTTTCCAACTTTTTCTCCAAATAAACTCACTATGTTATTGACTATTGAACCTATCCCCCCCGACATGGCATTACCAATAACCGATTTCAGCGAGTGAAAGAAATTTGATACAGCCTGTTTCATCTTTTCCTTAAATAGATCCCAAGATTTATTGGCTGATTTCCAAAATTCCACTAAGCTATCAATTATACTTTTTATCAAAGTAACTGCTGAAGAAATAAGCATGCTTCGCAGCGCAGCTGTGCCAGCTTCTTTTGCTACATTTTTAGTTGCATCAACTGCTATTTTTTTATTGATTACCTTCCTTGCTTTTTTATCTACAACTTTCATTTTCTCAGCATCAGCATCCAATTTATCTTTTAATCGCGTATTATTTTTCCTTATTTTTGCTTCTTTCTCTTGTTCAGAAAGTTTTGAATCATTTTTGATTTTTTCATTAGCTTTTTGATTCTGATTGATAAGGTCTTTTTTTCGTTGTTCTTGTGCTTTAGTGTACTCTTTTACAGATTTATCACCTTTACTTTTATTTAATGATTCATTTGTAGCAACTAGGTTTTCATCAAGATTTGCTAAATCTTTAACTTCATTACCCGACAATTCCCTCAATCGTTTCTTAAAGCCATTACCATAGATCTCTTTTCGGGAAACGACATGGTCTGTATTTATCTGATGTCCATCACTTGTTTTAACTATTTTACCCGTATAGGCATCCTTAACACCGTCATTTGTTTTTGAAGCAGCTGTATTAGCCTTTTGTACATTCACATATTTTTTATCTTGTAACGCATCAACACCAGCACTTCGAGATGTTTCGTCTTTATGGTTCTTTCTATACTGTTTAATAAGTGTATCACTAGACAAATCCAGCCCACTCTGTGCACCAAGTTGATTAAAAATAGAATTATAAATTTCTTTCCCCAAAGAATCTGGGTTACTTATTAGTTCTTTTTCCTCTCCTAATTTATTTAAATCAATTGACAGCTCCTCAATATCTTGATTCAACAAATCTTCCATCGAATCAAAGTCAAAGTCTTCAAAGTTAAATTCTTCATCATGCAATTCCTGTTTAACTAATTCATTTTGTTTCACTTCCATACTGTTGAACTTTCCTCTCCTAATATTTTTACTCTACTTCCTTGACTTCTCAGCCACATATCAATACCATTCCCAAAAACTTCAGCTTTAACGATAACACCTCCCTCTATCTCCTTTTCAATTTGAGCTGTTGGGAGTTTATCCAGTAGGGCTTCCAGAACACCTGTAAACTCAAAGTGAACTGTTTTTAGTTCTCCTGAATACATGAACTGTATTCGTTTTTTAAACTCTGCTTCACTAAAACGCTGACTATATGGAACAGAGAATCTTGTGTTGGTAATATCAATTTTTTGAATACGATCAATCCTAAAAATCGTTGGATATTTAATTTTTTCATCCATTTGAAAAGCTAAAAGATAAAAATAAAACTCAGAAAAAATAATGCCAACGGGCTTAACTTTGTGCTGCTTTACTTTATTATCCGCTCGTTTATAATCAATCTGAGTTACTTGTTGTTCTGTTATCGTTTGTCTAAGTTCCCAGATTTCACTTATTAGGTCTTTGCCGTGTTGAGGCTCAATATAATTCACCTTTTCATTATTTATTGCTCTATAGACTTCTTTTGCTTCTTCTTTTTGACAAAGTTTAAGTAGTTTATCAATAATATCTATAAATTCTTGTTTATTGAAGGCACGACTTTCAATTAAAATTTTACATAAAGCAAAAATTTCTTTCTTTGAGAGCTGGTGTGGTCTTGATTCTAGTCTGTAACAGTTATTTTTACGATCATATTTAATGTCGCCTAGACCTTTTTCTGAATAATAAAGTCTGAGTTTATCAATATCTCTTTGGAATGTTTTAGAATCAATTCCAAACTCTACTAATATCTTCGCTTTATTTAATAATCCGCCTTTACTAAGTCGGTCATGAAGTTCTATTAATCTGAATGAGAATAACACTATAACTAATCCTTAATCTATAAATTTCAATAGTAGTGATTTTTGGTATGCTTTTATTATATCAGAAACATAGGGACATAATTTGGGATTCTTCTCAATTTTGTAAGGTTATTTTGTCAGAAATATTTTATTTAGTTGAGCAATAAAACATTTTTTGCAAATATAAAAGAACACCCTATCTTTTCAAACATCAACTTGAATAAATAGAATGCCCTCATTTAAACATAAAATTACCAAAATTCACGAACAAAATCATTTTCTAAGCGCTCACTATAAAATAATTCTGACAACGATTTATCATCAAAAATACGTAGTAGATTTTTTAAATCATAAGCCAATTCGAGAGTGTCTAACTCTTCACGTGCCACCCACATAACTTCACCTTCTTCTGACGAATGAAGATGACCAGAAAATTCATTTGTACGATAAAGAAAGACCAGATAACGAATACCTTCCGCCGTATACCAATGTTTCATACCAACCAGTCTAGGACGATGGATTGTTAATCCCGTTTCCTCATATACTTCACGCACAACTGCTTGGTGGAGACTTTCTTTTTCTTCTATATGTCCGCCAGGTAGAGCTGCTCCTGACCAAGAATACCGTTTTGGATCCCGAATCTGCATAACAATACGATTCTGATCATCTTCAATCAGACACATGTTAGTTAAAATCACTTGGGACTGATGGGACATGTTTCCCTCCTCTATGTTTTACTGAGACGCGCCCCGTGATTGTGATGATACCATGGGGCGCGTTTTCTTTTTTTAATTATGCTGTTTTTTCGACTTTTAGGATTTTTACATCATAACTACCAATAGGTGTTTCAACTGTAGCTGTGTCACCTGTTTTCTTGCCAATTAGAGCTTGTCCAATAGGACTTTCATTAGAGACTTTTCCAGCAAAAGCATCTGCTCCAGCTGCGCCAACAATCATATAGACTTCTTCGTCTGTTTCACCAACTTCTTGAATCGTAACGGTCTTACCAATAGCGACTTCATCATGAGCTACTGCATCGCTGTCTACAATTTCAGCGTAACGAATCTTGGTTTCTAGACTAGATATTTGTCCTTCAACAAAAGCTTGCTCATCTTTGGCTGCTTCATACTCACTATTTTCTGATAAATCTCCATAAGAGCGAGCAATTTTAATACGCTCTACTACTTCAGGACGGCGAACCAATTTAAGTTCTTCTAATTCTTTTTCAAGTTTTTCCTTTTCTTCAAGGGTCATAGGATAAGTTTTTTCTGCCATTATTTTCTTCTTTCTATTTTTTAAACAAAGAGATTGGGACAATAATGTCCCAACTTTCTAATATCGTGTGTGATTCCTTTACAAGGCACAATCTCCATCCAGTCTAAAATATGCTTATTGCACTCTATTTCAGACCTAATTTTCATTGCGCTAAAGGAGAATCAAATCAAGTTCTACGAAGTACCGATTTTGCTCTACTCCTTTTAATTCGAACTACTTGGCTTTGTCAATTTACTATTGACATGCTCCTGAACATTTTTCTCATGTTCTGCATAGGTAGTTGCGAAATAAACTTTTCCTGTTTCTGTATTAGCTACGAAGTATAGATAATCAGTTTTAACTGGATTAACCGTCGCTTCAATAGCAGAGAGACTCGGATTATCTACAGGGCCAGGCATTAAACCAGTGTTTTTATAGATGTTGTAAGGCGAATCAATATTCGTATCAATTGCAGCATCTTCCGATAAGGTCGTTTTTTGTCCAAGTTTTCCTTGAGCATACAGAATTGCAATATTACTTTGTAAAGGCATATTTTGATTCAAACGGTTGTAAAAAACACTTGCAATATTTTTCCGATCTTGATCCGTTGAACCTTCTTTTTCAACCAAGGATGCAATTGTTAAAACATCGTGCACCGTCAAGTTCTTCGTTGCTAAAACATCATAATATCGCGACATAGTCTTATCCATTGCAGCTAACATTTGATCAATGAGAGTTTCAGCTGTTATACTATCTGTCACATTGTAAGTGGCAGGGAAAAGATAGCCCTCTAAGCGATACTTCACACCACTCTCTTTTTTAGCTAGGCTTTCCAATAATTTCGGATATTTCGCAGCTTCCTGAGTGATAAAATTATCATCTTGTATTTTCTTTAAGAAAGCTTCTGAAGATAATTTATTTTTCTTCAGCTTCGCAATCATTTTTGCAATTTGTTCAATCGTATATCCCTCTGGAATCGTCAATTTTTCCATTGATGGATCTTGCGGAGTATCCGTTCCACCTTGCTGTAGTTTTTTAGCAATTGCATCCAAATTCATACTCTTTTGTAGATTGTAATAACCTGATTGGAAATCTGCATAATTGTTAAATTTGGCATAATAGCTAAAAATCTGAGCATTTTTGATCAAACCAGCTTTTTCCAAGACCGTTCCAATTTCTTTGGTACTTGATCCAGTCGGAATCTTAACCGTCACATACTTGGTATTTTTCGCATCAACTGGTTGTAGTGCCGACGCAACATAACGATAAGCAAAGAAACCAGTTATTCCAATTCCTAAAAGCAGTAATATCAAAACAGTTTTAACAATTTTTCCTGCGATTTTGTTTTGACGCTTCTTAGTAGTGACTATCTGAGAAGTCCGATTTGAACGAGAAAGTTGCTTTGTTTCTTTCTCTGTTCCGTAAACTGCAGGCTGAACCAGTTCTTCTGGAACCTTGATTTCTTCGACCGCTTTATTGATTGGGTAAGAAACAGGGACTTTCGTTGTATGAGTATTAAACTCTTTCTCTTCCCTAGCTGCCGCTTCGGCTTCTATTTGCTCAATGGTTGGAAGAGGACTTTCTAATGGAGCTGGCTCTGGCTCGTTAGTTTCTTCTTTTTGCACCTGTGGTATATCCATTTCAGAAGCAAGTGTTTCCTCTTCTTCCTGAATAGAAGGAAGTGTCGATTGGCCTAGCCCCAACTTTTCGTGTAAATCATTAGATTTTTCTACAGGGGTAGGTTGTTCAGTCCCCTTTGCTCTAGCTAAGTCTCGCAGAATTTGCTCTTTAAAACTCAACCCTTCTTTTTCTTGTGAATCTTCAGCCAAATAGTTGACCTCCTTGTTCAATATCCCTACTATTATATCTTAAAAGGAAAAGAAAAGCAATAAGAGAAAGCCTTTCTTTCAGGCTTTCTACGAAATAATCAATACGTCTCTCAATTACTAGGCGTTTCCCAAACCATATCATACCAAAGTTCACCTGCATAGGTAGATTGAGACAGGCCCTCATTGATAAAACCATGCTTTTCATAATATCCGACTAAATAATCATGACAAGTTAAGTTGATTCCCAAGCGCTGGTCTCGAATAGCAATCTCTTTCATTGCATCCAACAAGCTACGACCTAGTCCCATATTTTGCGCATTTTTAGAAATCGATAAACTGGTCAACGAAATATAATGATTCGGTAAATGACTATAATCTTTTACTTCTGAAGTAAAGGATTGATCTACTAGATGGCGTTCTGGACGAACAGGTCCCTCTAGGTAGCCTAACATCTGACCGCCTCGTTCAGCGACTAAGAAACTTGTTGTTAATTTTTGAATATGAATTTCTAAAATCTCTCGACTTAAGGCTTCCTCTGGTCCAAAATTCTCCAACTCAATAGCCGCAATAGCATCCAAATCTGCTAAATTTGCTTGTCTAATCTTCATTTTTACTCCTTAAAATACGGATTATCCCAAACCATATCATACCAACCAACTCCAGCATGAACGGAATCTGAAATTCCTTCATTCTTAAAATTATTCATTTCATAATAGGAAATCAAATAATCATGACAAGTTAGATTGATCCCTTGTCGATTTTGAACGACTGCTTTTTCTTTTAAAGCTGCAAGTAGCAGAGTTCCAATTCCCTGTCCTTTAAAATCCGGATGAACAGACAAACTTTGAATAGCAATGAAACCACTCGAATCTGGATTTTCTGCCACTTTTTCAAACAACTCATCTGTTAAATGACGTGAAAAAACGGCTGACCCGACAATATAGCCAGCTATTTTTTCATTTAATTCTGCTATTAAGCATGTATTTGGAACATGTGCAATCCATTTTTGAATAGTTTCTGCACCAACCGCTGTTGTGGAAAAATTCACCTGTTCGATAGCCTTGATTGTTTCCAAATCTTCCAAAATAGCTTCTCGAATAGTGACTTGAGGAGTTAGATTACTGGACATTGCTTGTCAAATTGGATAATAAGCGTTCAAAAGAATATTCATAGGTTTGAATATCACCAGCCCCCATGAAAACGTAAACCGCATTTGGATGTTCTAGTAAGGGAGAAACATTGTCAACGGTAATGATGTCTGCTTTTTTCACGATCTTCGCTGCCAAATCTTCTACTTTGACATCTCCATGATCCACTTCACGTGCAGAACCATAAATCTGTGCTAAATACACTGCATCTGCTTGATTCAAAGCTTCTGCAAATTCGTCCAAAAGTGCAATAGTCCTAGTAAAGGTATGGGGTTGGAAAATTGCAACGATTTCTTTGCTTGGATATTTCTGGCGAGCTGCATCTAAAGTTGCAATGATTTCAGTAGGGTGATGAGCAAAGTCATCAATAATTGTCGTTCCATTCACCATTTTTTCAGTGAAGCGACGTTTCACACCACCAAAAGTAGCCAAATGCTCTCGAACCAAAGTCAAATCAAATCCAGCTGTATACAATAAACCAATAACAGCTGTTGCATTCATAATATTGTGGCGACCAAAGCTAGGAATCTTGAATTCTCCTAATTCTT
>ERZ773197.2666-NODE-2666-length-11064-cov-6.867654_pt1 | contig 11064 bp, 13 predicted proteins | sample MGYA00580999_ERZ773197 | MGnify/ENA primary metagenome ERZ773197 (study PRJEB29015, sample SAMEA2738166) | human oral metagenome | biome: human oral; feature: human-associated habitat; material: saliva | place: China | collected 2185 ... | reverse complement strand
AAAAAACTTATATAATGAATTAAATCATTCATATAATAGCCAAATCGTTGATGTAATATCAAAAACAAAAATAACTTCAAACATAGGCAACTTCTTAATGAAATATAAAACAGCTACTATAATACTAACAATAGTTTATATAGCATTAGTAATATTCGCGTTTCATCAATCACCAAAATTAATTTTATATTCAATACTATTAGCAGTTTTCTTAATAATAATAATGACAATAAATTCAACATACAAATTAGAATTATTAGAAAAAGGATTAAAATTAACACAATTAGCAACAAAAGAATTAATACCTTATGAAGAATTATTCACAATAACACTCCTAAAAAGCACAAATAGATTATTTTTAATCCCAATAAACATATACAAAATGATAATAGTAACAACAAAAGATGAAACAATAAGAACAATTGAATTACCAATAATAATGTTAAGGCCAAAACAATTAAGAGACTTTATGAATTCATTTGAATTTGAAATAGACGAAAAAGAAGAAGAAAAAACACAAGAAGAGCTAGACAAAAGAGAAAAAAGAATTCTAAGAATATTTATAGCAATAGTTATAATAATACTAGTTATATCACTAATCACAGGAATCGCAATAATGCTTAAGAGGAAATAATTAATGAATAAAAAATTAATAACTTTAATAATAATTGTAACCTCAATCATATTATTTTTAATAACATTTATAAATCAAGAAAAAATGTCAAAAAAATATGATGAAGAAAGTTCACAATACACTCAACAAATAGAAAATGCAAGAACAACACAAAACAAACTAAAATCAACATCATCAAGCTTAAACACACTAAATTATATCGAAGACACAGCAAGAAATAAACTTGATATGTATTTACCAAATGAACGAGTATATGTAGACATAGACAACTAAACAAAAAGAAACAAGGAGATTTTATGGAAAACAATGAAGAAATAATCAATTCTTTAGATGAAGAAATAACATCTCCTTCTTCATCCCAAGAAGCAAAACAAAAAAGGGTAGAAGAAGGATTAGAATTGGATATAAACGATCGTATAGGTGAAGGAGTACTAGAAATATTACCAGATGGATATGGCTTTTTAAGAGGAGAAAATTATCTATCAACACCTGATGATATATACATATCACCAACTCAAATAAAAAGATTTCACCTAGACAATGGTGACAAAATCAGAGGAATTGCAAGAAATCCCAAAGAAGGAGAAAGATACCCAGCATTGATTTATGTAGCCAAAATCAATGACGATACACCTGAAAACGCCTATAAAAGAAAACATTTTGATGATTTAATTCCAATCTATCCAAACGAACGCCTAAAAATGGAAACAAAACAAGAAGATTACGCAACAAGAATGATTGACTTAATCTGCCCAATAGGAAAAGGGCAAAGGGGAATGATAGTAGCCCCACCAAAAGTAGGAAAAACAACCCTATTAAAGAAAATTGCCAACAGCATAACAACAAATAATCCAGAAGTCGAATTAATAGTATTGCTAATTGATGAAAGACCAGAAGAAGTAACAGACATGCGCCGTTCAATCAAAGGAGATGTAATTTATTCAACATTTGATGAATTTTCAGAACACCATGTAAAAGTAGCAGAAATGGTACTAGAAAGAGCAAAAAGATTAGCTGAACAAGACAAAGATGTAGTAATCTTACTAGATAGTATCACAAGACTAGCAAGAGCCTATAACCTAACAATACCAACCTCCGGCAGAACATTATCAGGTGGTTTAGATCCAGCAGCACTACACTATCCAAAAAAATTCTTTGGAGCAGCACGTAACATAGAAAATGGAGGAAGCTTAACAATTTTAGCAACAGCCCTAATAGACACTGGAAGTCGTATGGATGAAGTAATATTCGAAGAATTCAAAGGTACTGGTAATATGGAAATAGTTCTAAATAAATCATTATCAGAAAAACGCATATTTCCAGCAATTGATATCGCAAAATCTGGAACTCGCCGTGAAGATTTATTATACTCAAAATCTGAACTTGGAACAATTTTTGCACTTCGTAAATCAATTACACAAATCAGCCAACCAGAATTCATTGAAAACTTAATTTCACAAATGCAAGTAACAAAAAATAATAATGATTTAATAAAAAAATTAAAAGACATTTTAAAATAAATTTCTACAAATATAATAAAGAGGGAGGGACCAAAATTAGTCCCAGCCCTCAAATTTTTCTTATTTCAAAAGTTGCGTAAAATCAAAGTTTTATGAAAATAAAATAATGCATAAATTAAAGCAACTAAAATCAGCTCCTACCCGCCATTTTTATAGCATTTTCAACACTTACTATATAATATACATTATATTAATACTTATATATCATATTATACCAATAACTATTATATTAGCACTATAATTTATATCTATAACCTATCAAAATCGTTTTTAAGACATTTTCATACTTTACTAATGTAATTTTCATTATAAACTATAAAACTTACATTTTTCAATTTATTTCAACTTATATTTATAAAATTTTATAAAATTCATCAAAAATCGTCAAAAGCCTTATTTAACCTATTTTTCGAGACAACATACTATATGTCTTTTTTATAAAAACGCCTTAAAAACGATTCTCGTGCGTCATTTTTTTGACCTATTTTTATACTTTTTAAATATCAACAATAATCATTGGTTTTCAGCCTTTTTGTATATTTTTCTAAAGATAAAAATACAAGCATAAATAATTAGACATATAATAGACAACTTTAATATAAAAATGTCTAAAAAACGATTTTAATACATTACAATTAAATATATTTATATTATTTAAACCACAACAATTAATAATCTACAATACAAAATTTACAATATAAATTATTATCATTTATATAAAAAATAAATCAATGAATAGTATTAATAACATTATAAGTAAATATTATGATCCATATTGTTTAATATATAAAACATATATCAACTAATACTCTTATAAATGAATAAAAATGGATATCCTCTCTATTAATAATAAGTATAAGAATAGAGGACTAATCAGGTTTTTAATTAAAAGTTGCGTGAAATATTATAAAGCAACAAATGTTCGATTTTTATAAATTGTATATAAAAAGCGTACACAATTAACCTATAATAAAGTTACTATGTACACTTATATAATTATATCTTATTATAACATGTAAATAATTCAGTATATTTCTCTAATATATATGCATAGACATTCATATTCAACCCCTATCTTTTCAGTTCATAATTTTCTTTAGCTTGTTGTAAATCTCTTGTCTGTGTTCTTCTAATTTCTTGCGCTACCGCATTTATATCCTGTGTTCCTGTTCCAACTCTTATTGTGCTATCTGCAACATCTGAAGGAGATATAATATTCATATCATAAGAGCTAGTGGTTTTTGGAACAGATTGACTTTGAGTTTTTTTCTGTTCTGCCTGTGTATCGGTTATACAATACCAACCTTTTCTTTTCTCATCATAAAATGCTTCACTTGGTGTTTTTCCATCTTGCCTTGCTAAAACTCTACTTAATGAAATTTGTTGTCTTCTTAACATTGATATATTTTTCTTTTCAGCTTCATCAGAAACTTTTAATAGATTTCTAGTTGTTAATCCTCGTCTATAATCAATTTCTGATTGAACAGAACCTTGACTTAAATTGCCACTTCTTAAATAGTCTTGAGCATATTGTCTATCTATTTCTGCTCGTGTTCTACGATATTTTGGTAAATTTCCAGTTCTTCTATTTTCTTCTGCTTCATTATGTCTTTGCTTTGAATACTCATCATCTCTTATTTGAACTAATATTTTATTTACTTCTGGAATAGCTGTAAATTTTTCAACATAATTTACTCCTCCATAAATAGTTAAAGATTGAGCAGCTTTTATAAGTCTTGCCATAGAAGGTGCAACTTTACCCATATACCATGAAGGATCATCTTTACATTTTTCTGCATTATTATCAAAGTTTTCAATAAATTTTCCTGTTTTAATACTTTCTAATACTCTTTTTATATTTTCATCTTCACAATTTGTTCTAACAGCATAAGCAGTAAGCGCTTCTGTATCATTATAATCTTTAACATATTCATTAATCCAATTCATTTTTCTCTGATGTGCTGCAATTCTTTTTTGTTTTTGCTCGTCCTGTTTTGCTAAATCAAACTGTTCAACATTTTCACTTACTTGTGCAATAATTTCTCTTTTTGCATCATAATATTGTTCCAACCTTTCGCAATTTTCTTTTTGAATTGCCCAAGGGGATTCTGATTTCATAGTTTCCATGATAAATTTTTTGGGAGGTCTATCAGCTTTCATTTCTGTTATCTGTAATACATATTGCTCTATATATTGTTTAGCAGTTATTTCTTGACCATTCTGTAAAGTTACTTTACCGTTTTGTGATAAGTAGTTAAAGAAATATTTTTCTATAAATCTTTTTGCTGTCATTTCTCCTTTATCTTTTCCAGCAGGTATATCAAAAGTTCTTTGTAATAATTTAGGATCTATTATTTTTATAAATTCATCAAATGCCATTTGTACTGTTTGTCCATTTTGTTCAACTGCTATTGTTCCATTATTAAATGGCATTATAAATCCATAATCGCCCATTTTTTCTTGAGCAAAAGCCATTTTTGCTGATTGTCCTAATCTATTTTCTAATTCACATTGAAAGTAATGCGACATACTATCAAATAGTTCTTTACTTTCTGCTTTTCCGATTTGCATAGCTATTTGACTAATTTGTTCTGGTGTACTTTTTTCTATTTGTCTGTATATTAAATCATAATACATTTGTTGACTGTCTTGTATCAATTTTTTTCTATCTTTATCTGTTAAAGTTTGATTTTGAGATATTGATTGAACTTCTAGCTGCATATTTTTTGTAAGTTCAACTGCTGTTTTTTTAGTACCATCTAAATTGTACTCTTTTTGTAAAATAGGATATATTTGTAATATTTCAGTCCTACCCTTTTCTCCTATTAAACTATCTAAAATTGGTACAGTAACATCATTTCTTTCTTGTAATCCATTACTATCATAATGTTGTTGACCATCCCAAGAATCAACATCTGCCTTATATCGAGAAATGTTAAATTTTCCTCTTTCTATATCTCTTAACTTAGCAATTTCGCTATCTTCTCTTCCTAATGTTTCTAAAAATTGACTATAACCTACTTCATTTGCATTATTCTCAATAGTATATGCTGCATAATTCCCTGTTTTAGCATTGCTACTATACCAATCTTTATGTAAATATTGCTTTATAGCAAAATCTCTAGCATATTGCATGCCATCTTTGCTACTAACATTAGTTCTAGTCATCATATATTGTCTATGGTGCTGTATTTCATGAAATACAGTTTTGAATAATGTTTTGCAAGCAAGCATTCTTTTATCTTTATCAGGACTTTGTAAATCTTCATATAATGCTACAATATTGTATTTAATTGAAGGTTTTCCTTGAATAAATTTTCCGTTATCAAGTCTCGCTCCGCTATTATACTGACCTCTAAAGGTCGCTTTAGGATCGTTAATAAAGCTTAATTCAAAAGTATTCTCACTATTATCTCTATTAGGTTTATAACTATAACCTAATTCTTCAATTTCTAATTGAAATATTCTAGTTATGGCATTTTGCATTTTTTGCAATAATTGTGTATCATTAAAGTCTAATTCATTATTTTCAAAATAATTCATAAATCCTGTCATTTGCTGCCTCTGTATTGCAATTTTCTCGTCTTTTGTCATATTTATTTCACTTACCTTTCATCAATTTCATTATTAGATTATTTCTTTGTAGCCTTATTATATACTTCATCAATTAGTTCATCGCTTTTATCTTCTTCTTCTAATTTCTTTATTCTTAAATATTCTCTCATTTGTTCTGTTTCTTTTTCTTCCATAAGAATGCCTCCTTATCTTCTTTTAAAAAAGCTTATAATTTTTTTTATCAATTTCTTAAAGAATTTTTCCTCTTTATATTCAACAAGGGCTGTATTTTCAGATGTATTTTTTTGTGGTTCTTCAATTTTTTGTTCTGTTTCTTTTTTCTTAAATAAGTTATCTAGGTTATATTTTTCTCTTAATTCTTCTTCTTTTTTTCTATCATTTTCTGCATATATAGCAATTAAATCTTTTTTTTCTTTTTCATCTTCACACCAATAGTTAAAATTAAGCATTGCTAATATAGAAAAAGTTTTTTTCTGTAATTTTTGTTCATCTAAAGGTATTTTTGGATCTATGTTTGGTTTATAGTCCTCTAATCTTTCATTTTTGAATAATTCTCTTAACTTTTTAGGAATTTTATCTATATATACATCTTCCATAAATGATAAAATTTCATCTACTTCAGCATAGGCTTTGTATAAATCATTTTTCATTTTCCCACCCCATTTATCATTTGCATATTTTATCTATACTCATATTAAATATTATACTATTTTTATAGCAAAAATCCACTAACTGATAATAATAATTTTACTTGATAAAGTATATCCAAAAACAAAAAAAATGTCGATACTTTTTGCCACTAAATTATTGTTTTTATAATATTTTTAATATTTGTTTATTTTATCATTCAAATATTAATACATATAAGAGCATCCTAGCATGTGATTATCAAGTTGTAATTTTGCATATCTCCTAAATTTTTCTCTGAATCTTTTAGGCATTTTATCTAACGAACTGAATAATTCAGAAAGTTCCTTGTTGATTTCCTTATAATTTTCATCAGTGATATATTGTCTAAAATTTTGATTCATTATATTTATTGCAATATCAACTTTAGTATTATCTCTTTCTTCTTGCGTAGTAAAAATGCTATCTAGTGAAGCAAGGTTCATTTTTTGTCTTTGCTATTTCATCTTATAAAACCTCCTTTACTAAATTTTCGTATGCTTTTGCAACAGTTCCGTTTTTTATCATATTCAAATACACTTGTTCCTTGAATTGTTGCTTCAGCTGTTTTAACTGCTCTAGGTATTTCAGTATCATATACTTTTATAAATTTACCATAGTTTTCCTCAATTTCTTGTCTAACCTCTTTATCTAAATTTGTTCTCTTATCTACTAAAGTTAATACTATTCCTTTAATTTTTAAGCTAGAATTTATAGTTCTACTTTTGAAACAGTATCGAATAAATAAGTCATTCCTTTAGCTGCAAGATATTGACTTTGAACCGGAACTATAATTTCATCACTACAAGCCAAACAATTTATAGGTATCAATCCTAATAAAGGCATGCAATCAATTAAAACATAGTAGTAACTATCTTTTACCTTATTTAAATAGTTTTTTAATATAAATTCTCTGCTCATAGTATTTCCTAAAGAAAGTTCTACTCCAGAAAGACTTAAATCTGAAGGAATTAAATCAATACCTTCTTTATGGTGTAATATACCATCGTTAATACTTAATTCTTCATCCATCATTTCTGCATTCATTATTTCAGTTAATAGTATAGGCATTTCCTCTGGTTTATTTTAACCTAAACAAGTAGTAAGGTTTCCTTGAGGATCTGCATCAACTAATAAAACTTTCTTTCCTTCTTTTGCTAGAGCAACTCCCAATGAAAGCGTTGTTGTTGTTTTTCCAACTCCGCCTTTTTGATTTACAATCGCAATTACTTTTGTGTCTTGCATTTTATTACCTCCTATTTTTTATCCAAATTTCACAAATCCCCATATTTCAGTATTTTGCTTAATTATTCAAGTTATATGATTAAAAATTTAACTTTACACAAAATTTTAAATTTTTAAAAATACTTCCCAAATTATTGGTAGTTTTTTTGCTGTTTCAAAATCAATTACAGTTGTCTTACTATTATCATTATAAATTAATTGTTGAACACTATAATCTCCATGGCTATTCATTATTGTCATCTTTTTAATTATTTCAAAATCAAAATTGTTTAGCAAATCTTTTACACTATTTGCTGTCTCTTACATTTGACATTTTATGTATATTATGCTATACTAATAATGTATATGCACATTGAAAAAAGAATAATAAAAATCCATACACTCTAGCCCAAGTGTATTTTACATATATAGTAACCACATAATCAATAAAACAAAAAACAGGAGGTACATTATGAGCATTGAACAATACTACAACGAAGTGGTAACTGGAAATCGGTATGATCTTGAGGGTGCATCTAAACACAATCAGAAAATGATTACTGCAAAAGTTAAAGCATCTGACATGCCCTTGATTGAAAAGAGATTCATTTCTCAAAATCACTATGGTTGCTGTCTGCATTATGGCATGACTCTTTTCCATATACTGCGTGAACACATGATTAAGTGTTACATTGCAATCACTTTGGAGGAGAATCCCATTACGCATGAGAAGACAGACAGCCATGTCAGTGTTTGCTATCTCAAAGATGGCAAAAGATACATTGCTGATCCTGTGGAAACAGTAAAAGCTGGGAAAGGAGAGTACTACGATATACCAATTGACTGTTACATGAAGAAACAAGACACAATTTGGTTGTATGACCCCTATGGAGAGTATGGAAATCAGTTATTCTTTGAGGGGTTTTTAAACCATCCAATCGAGACTTTGAAGGTAGGTTAAAAACCAAAAAAAGACTCGGCAAGATATCTAATACCATGATTTATGGTATAATATATCTGTAAGCGTATCTATATGATACAAAACACATCAAATAGCCTTAAAGGCAGGAGGACAAAAGCATGACACTATTCAAGAATATCGTTTCCAGCACCAAACCCACTACAGCAAAAGAGGTTAGGAGCTACTTTCGTGATGATGAACGGATCAAGGGTAAAAGGTTAAAGTCTTTCGATGTCAAGTACGATAACTTTGGCACTCAGACAGATATGTACACCTGCTACCACAATGTGAACGCAAATCATTATGACATCACAGCAGTATTTGAATAACTACTAAACTTTCTGCCAAAAATCCCTTTCATTTGGGGAATTGCAGAGGCTTGCGTGAGTTTCTCTCATTTGGAAACTTACGCTTTTTTATTTAAATAATATTCATTAATATTATTCTCCCAAATTTTTCTGATATATTTTAAAGATAATGTAGATAATGTAAATCCATATTACTAGAACAAGTGAACTTAAAAATATATTATCATAATTTCTAACAATATATGAATAGGCTACTACCACTATATATGTTAATATGCAAATACATATTTTTCTAGTCCAGCATGTTTCCCATTTTTTATCTAATTCTACTCTTTTATTTCTCTCTTTTATATTTTCTATTTCTTTTTTTAATGTTTCATCTTTCGATATAATAATTCCAAATTTTTCTTTCAACTGACTGTTTGTATTATCTCTAAATTTCTTAATTTTTTCTCATTTTCATATTATGAAGTAATTATACTAATTCCGTATTATTAACATCAATGTTATAACCTAATATATACTTATAATCATTTTTTCACAAGATATTTCAACACCAGGAATATATACTAATCCTCTTTTATCCACATTTTTCATTGCTTTTATGCTTTCTATATTATAATGGACTGTCTTACTTTTGATACAATTTCTTCTACAAAATAATCACCATCTGAAAATTTTAAATGTATATGTAAATCATATTTTTTCATTTATAGTCCTCTTTCTAAAAAAAAATACAAATAAAAAACTCTACAAGCTATTTATTTGTATCCTTTGTGGTTTACTTTATTATACTTTAGTATAGCCATTAACTTCTTTCTGCAATCTTGTACTTATTTCTTTTGAATTGTTATATAAATATCTACACAAATTAGTTCTAAACAATGCAAATTCTAGTAAGCCTTTTTTTTCGTAATCATCATTATATTGTTTATAACCAAATGGACTACTTACAATTTGAATTAAATATAATTGTGCTGCATATTTTAAATCATACTCATTTAATTGCACATATTTTGCAAATTCTTTAACATATTCAACTAATGTATCTATATTTAACTCTCCATTTTTTGCTTCTTCATCAATATAACTATATGATCTCAATACTTCCCAAATTATTGGTAGTTTTTTTGCTGTTTCAAAATCAATTACAGTTGTCTTACTATTATCATTATAAATTAATTGTTGAACACTATAATCTCCATGGCTATTCATTATTGTCATCTTTTTAATTATTTCAAAATCAAAATTGTTTAGCAAATCTTTTGACATATTTATTTTGTCTTGTAGATCTTTTTCAACTTTTTCTCTATATGGATTATCTAGATTTAATTTATTTATTAAATCTTCCATTTTTATTATTCCATTTTCTAAACTTTCTTTCGAAAACCATTTTTCTATTATTCCATCTTCCTCTAAACCTTCATAATCTTTCAATGCTATTGTCATTTTTCCTAATACTTTTGCACTTTCAATTGTCTTTTGATAATCACCTGTATTATTTTCCATTGTATATCCATCTATACACTCTTGTAAAATTATTATTCTATTTTCAAACTTAATATAAAAACTATTTTGTTTTGATTTTATATAAACAGGAACATTTATTTTTCTTTCTTTTAAAAAGTTAATTATATTAGTTTCTTTCATTACTGATTCTTCTGTTCTTCCTTCGCTAAATTCCTTTAAAATATACACTTTGTCATTGGATTTGATTTTAAATATATTTGCTGTACCTCTATTTATTTTTTCAATTTTCATTATTTCTATGCCATAATTTTTATTTAACAAATCCTTTATAATCTGCTCATTTAAATTAGATTTTTGAATTCCCATTATCTTTCTTCCTCCAATTCTTTTTCTTTTAACATTTTTATAACAAAATCGCCTGTTGGTGCTATTTCTCCTTTATTATATAAACAAACATATTCATCTAGCGAAAACCATTTTGAATCAATTACTTCTCCATCATTATAACAAATCTCTTTTTTTGCTATATCTCTTTTAAATTTCAATACATCCATAAAATAATTTATGTTCTGTATTGTCCCTAAAAATTTTCCTTCTTCTGTAAAGTCAATTCCAATTTCTTCTTTTATTTCTCTTATTATAGCATCTATAGAACTTTCTCATGTTTGGCTTTAAAATTATATATAAAAAAATATACACAACTAA
>ERZ773197.2661-NODE-2661-length-11076-cov-70.800109_pt1 | contig 11076 bp, 8 predicted proteins | sample MGYA00580999_ERZ773197 | MGnify/ENA primary metagenome ERZ773197 (study PRJEB29015, sample SAMEA2738166) | human oral metagenome | biome: human oral; feature: human-associated habitat; material: saliva | place: China | collected 2185 ... | reverse complement strand
ACGCTAAGAACTCTCAGTTTGCTCAGCCTTTGTTCGAGTTCTCTGGTGCATGTGCAGGTTGTGGTGAGACTCCATACGTTAAGCTCGTTTCACAGCTCTTCGGTGACCGTGAGATGATTGCTAACGCTACAGGTTGCTCTTCTATCTACTCTGCTTCAGTACCTTCTACTCCTTACACAACTAATGAGGAAGGTCATGGTCCTGCATTCAACAACTCATTGTTCGAGGACTTCTGCGAGTTCGGTATGGGTATGGCAATGGGTAACAAGAAGATGCGTGAGCGCATTGTAGTGCTCCTTAGCGGTGCTATGGATGACGAGCATGTATCTGCAGAGTTCAAGGAAGCAGCTCAAGAGTGGCTTGACAACATGAACGACGCTGATGCTTCTAAGGTTGCAGCAGCTAAGTTGAAGCCATTAATCGAGGCTGGTGCAGCAAAGGGTTGCCCTGTATGTGCAGAGTTGAAGACTCTCGACCACTATCTCGTTAAGCGTAGCCAGTGGATCATCGGTGGTGACGGTGCTTCTTACGATATCGGTTACGGCGGTCTCGACCACGTTATCGCTTCTGGTGAGGACGTTAACATCTTGGTTCTTGATACTGAGGTTTACTCAAACACTGGTGGTCAGAGTTCTAAGTCTACTCCACTTGGTGCTATTGCTCAGTTCGCTGCTAAGGGTAAGCGTATCCGCAAGAAGGATCTCGGCTTGATGGCAACTACATACGGTTATGTTTACGTAGCTCAGGTAGCTATGGGTGCTGACAACGCACAAACCTTAAAGGCTATTCGTGAGGCTGAGGCTTATCCAGGTCCATCTCTCATCATCGCTTACTCTCCATGTATCAACCATGGTTTGAAGATTAAGGGCGGTATGGGTCGCAGCCAGGCTCAAGAGGCTAACGCTGTTGCTTGTGGTTACTGGCATCTCTGGCGTTACAACCCACAGTTGGCAGAAGAAGGCAAGAATCCATTCTCTCTCGACTCTAAGGCTCCAGATTGGGACAAATTCCAAGAGTTCCTTCACAGTGAGGTTCGCTTCCTCTCTGTCCTCAAAGCTTATCCAAACGAGGGGCAAGAGCTCTTCAAGGCTTGTGAGGATATGGCTAAGCTCCGTTACAAGAGCTATGTTCGCAAGACCAAGGAAGACTGGAGTGAGGAGGCTTAAAACCTTCTTTGAATAATGAAGATATAGGGTTAATTACACTATATAACACTTTAAAAGAGGAGTTTCTCTATGATAGAGAAAACTCCTCTTTTTCATTCAACATAACTTGTTGCTTATCACGGTCTTTCAAACGATTCACAAAGGACTCTCTAAAATGTTCGCGAACAAACAAAAAATTGTTCGCGAAGAATTTCGATTTTGTTCGCGAACTATTTTTTGCGTTTCTTATTGTACCTTTCTTACTATTCGTTTTCAATAATCTTTCGAGCCTTCATTCTTCAACTAAATACGTATTGCGTGTCCGTGACAATATATACTTTCGTGCCCCACGAAATGTACTATTGTGCCCCACAATATATACTTTCGTCAAAGTGAAGTTCTACCTGCAAAAATCAAAAAAATATGGTATCAAAAGCTACTTAAAGTATGCCTTTGATACCATATTATATTATGATAAAATGCTATTATCTTATTCTATCAGCTGCTCTTACCAAAGCCTCATCAGCAAGAATAGCATGACGAGCCAACCATAAAAGTATAAATGCAATCAGTGGCAGACATGCTGCAAATTCTATATGGAAAGTAAACCCAGTCATTAACACCTGGCTGAATACGCCATATACAACATACCACCCAATAATCATCAACATAGAAAACAAGCAGAAACGAGCTTGACGCTTACGATTGTGATAGTCGAAAATTGCAAACAAATCTATTGGACAAGTAACTAAAAGTATAGCAAACAATGCCCAAACATTAAAGTTCCTTCCTCCGTTTGCATCAGTAAGCCAAAGATTCATCAACTGATTATCAGCACCCATCCCTTGTGGCTCAAAACTACCAATCGGTAGGCAAAGACAGGCAAGCGTTACTATCAATGCCAGAAACAAGAAGATTGTTTGTTTCCTTTGTATCATGATTACAATTCTTCCTCTTCTTGTGCCTCCTTAGAAGGATCACGCCAATAAACATTGCCATCTAAGAACTCTTGCGTAGCCAACAATGTTGGTTTAGGCAACTTCTCATAATAGCGGCTAATTTCTATCTGCTCACGATTCTCAAAAACCTCTTCGAGAGAGTCGTTATAAGAAGCAAACTCTGCAAGTTTCTTACTCAAGTCTTGCTTTATCTCAGCAGAAATCTGGTTCGCTCTTTTAGAAATAATTGCAACACTCTCATAAATATTACCTGTACCCTTCCAAAGTTCTTGAACATCACGGGTTACCGTATTTGACGGTGCTTTTGACTTCTTGTAATCCATTCTAATTATTATATTTTTAAGTCTTTAATTTCTAATCTTTTGTTATCTGCTTACATTTCTTTATGTAATCCTCGGCTGTCTTGCGCTCTTTCGAATTAGGGTATTCATTGATGAAACCATAACATTCATCTTCCGCATCTTGGTAACGCTGTAACTTCTTTGACTCAACACTCATCTGTGCCAACTCATACTTACTCTTCATGATTAGGATAGAAAAATCTTCACGAAGATTACTATAAGGATAATCATTCAAAGCGTTTTGAGCAGTAATGATACATGCCTCATAATTATTGCCACCACTGGTACAATTACCAAAATATGAACCGAGGTTATAATAAAGCTTTGCATTCAAATACTCCTTACGAATAAGTTTATCCTGCAAATCGAAGAGGCGTTGTTGAGCTGTACTCTTCATCTTCCCTTCTGGGAAAATGTCTAAGTAATCTTGGAAAGCAGCAATTGCAGCAATTGTGGGAGTCTGATCAAGACGTGATTCTGGTGTTCCCTCAAAAAGGCTCTGACCAATATAAAAGGATGCCATTTCAGCATACCTTCCACGTGGATAAGTTTGGTAATACTTCTTGAAAGTCTCTGAAGCAGCTTCATAATCCTTCAATCCATATTCACCCATTGCCAACATATAAAGGCATTCCTCAGCATTATCAGTACCCTTTTCTATTGTTACAAGATCCTGTAACAAAGGAACAGCAAAGCCGTATTTTCCCTTTGCGAAACACTCTTTAGCGAACTCATACTTATAATTGTTATCAGTTGTCTTGTAGACCTGATTATATTCATGAGCACAACTTGTTAAGAGCAAAGCAACACAAATGCCTATTAAAAAACTCTTCTTCATATATTAATTTTGAAATGCAAAGTTACATATTATTCTATAAATACACAAAGGCACTTTGCTTTTTTAGCAAAAAATCACTATTAATGAGATACTATCACTTGATTTTCGTACCTTTGCATCCAAAGATTGTTCTCCTTTTTACAGATATAATGAACTTCAAATTAACATCAAAATATAAGCCTACAGGTGACCAGCCTGAGGCCATTAAGGAATTGACCGAGGGATTAGAACGTGGAGATAAAAGCCAAGTTTTATTAGGAGTAACGGGATCAGGTAAGACGTTTACAGTAGCCAATGTGATTGCAAACGTGAATAAGCCAACGCTTATCTTATCACATAACAAGACTCTGGCAGCCCAACTTTACGAGGAAATGAAAGCGTTTTTCCCAGAGAATGCTGTGGAATATTATGTCTCGTATTATGATTATTACCAGCCTGAAGCTTACCTACCAACAACCGATGTTTACATTGAGAAAGATCTTGCTATAAATGATGAAATAGACAAGCTAAGACTTTCTGCTGTTTCTTCTCTATTATCAGGTCGCAAGGATGTAATTGTTGTCTCATCCGTTTCATGTATATATGGTATGGGAGCTCCAATCGCAATGAAGGAGAATGTCATCCATATCAAGAAAGGGCAAATCATCGATCGAAATGAGTTTTTACGACGCCTTGTTGATTCCTTATACATCCGAAATGATATTGATTTACAACGCGGAAACTTTCGAGTAAAGGGAGACACTGTCGATATTGCAATGGCTTATAATGACAATATCTTGCGCATTACTTGGTGGGACGATGAGATTGATACTATCGAAGAAGTTGACCCAATAGCATTCCATAGAATTGCCACTTTTGATGATTATGAGCTATATCCGGCAAACCTCTTTGTTACATCAAAAGAACAGACAGAAGGTGCTATCCGACAGATACAGGATGATATGGTAAAGCAAGTTGACTTCTTTACTCAACTGGGGGACAATATCAAGGCACAACGCATAAAGGAACGGGTTGAATATGACATTGAAATGATTAAGGAACTTGGTCATTGTTCTGGTATTGAGAACTATTCACGTTACTTCGATGGTAGAGAGGCAGGACAGCGACCTTATTGCCTACTTGATTTCTTCCCGAAAGATTACCTGATGGTCATTGATGAGAGCCATGTAAGCGTACCTCAGATTTCTGCAATGTACGGTGGTGACCGAGCGCGTAAAACAAACCTTGTAGAGTATGGATTCCGTTTACCTGCGGCTTTTGACAATCGACCATTAAAGTTTGAAGAGTTCCATAACCTGATTCATCAAATTATCTATGTGTCTGCAACACCTGCTGACTATGAGTTGAAAGAATCAGAAGGAGTTGTTGTTGAACAAGTGATTCGACCGACAGGATTACTTGATCCAGAGATTGAGGTTCGTCCTTCAGAGAATCAGATTGATGATTTAATGAACGAGATTGTTATCCGTGTAGAAAAGGAGGAACGAGTATTGGTAACAACCTTAACAAAGCGAATGGCGGAGGAATTGACGGAATACTTACTCAATCACGACATCCGAACAGCCTATATCCATAGTGACGTCGCCAGTCTTGATCGCGTCAAAATCATCAATGATTTGCGAGCAGGACTATATGATGTCCTTGTTGGTGTGAACCTATTGCGTGAAGGACTTGATCTCCCGGAAGTATCGCTTGTCGCCATACTTGATGCGGACAAAGAAGGATTCCTCCGTAGTCATAGAAGTCTTACGCAGACAGCCGGACGTGCAGCCCGAAACGTAAACGGAAAGGTGATCATGTATGCCGATAACATAACCGAAAGTATGCAGCGAACCATTGATGAGACAATGCGAAGACGCATAAAACAGCTCAAATATAACGAGGAACATCACATCACACCAAAGCAAATTGTCAAGGCGATTAAGGATACTTTGCCAACAACGGGACGCTCTACAACGGCACAAACAATACCCTTTGCTAAAGGAGCGAAAGGCATATATACCGAACCTACACAATCAATGGCATTTGCAGCTGATCCTATCGTTATGCAGATGACGAAAGAGCAATTAGAGAAGAGTATTGCCAACACAACATCCCTTATGAAACAAGCTGCGAAAGATCTCGACTTCTTACAAGCTGCGCAATATCGTGATGAGATTATCCGACTGCAAAAGCAGCTAGAAACAAAATAAGCACAATATCCTTAGGCAGAATATCATACTTTAAAGACAGAGTAACAAACGAACATATTGCCTTAATATGTTACCATGACCCTATGTTAATTTGTTTCTCTGTCTCCAAAACCCATGTCATTGAAAAATATGTCTCTTTGTCCTTCTGTCTAAAACTATGTTACTATCCCCTATGTTCTTCTATTACCATGTCTTCAAAACCTATGTCATTGAAAAATATGTCTCTTTGTCCTTCTGTCTAAAACCATATTACTATAACCCTATGTTCGTATGTTACTCTGTCTTCAAAACCCATGTTCTTCTGTCTCATACAAAAGCCCCACCCCGTTAGGCGCCCCCCTCTCTGTAGGAGAGGGGCTGGGGGTGAGGCCGTACCACGAGAGCGAGAGAACCAAATTAATACACTAGTTTTGAAAGACATTAATTTCACAATTAATATAATCGAGTTGTCTTATTACAGAACGATTGATACCCTGAATCAATCTAAAATGCTCCCGTGGTAAAAAAGAAAGCCGACCCTAAAGAAGCCTCCCCAAGCCCCTCAAAAAGAGGGGATGTCTCTAACCCTACTTACATACTTTCATCGTTTCAAACTGTATGCAATAAGGACATCCCCTCCTAAAGCTACCCTCTCCCTCGGGAGAGGGGCTGGGGGTGAGGCTTGGGCTTGGGGAGGCTTTCTTTCCTACCCTGCTACTGGTCCATTCTCTTCTTTATTCTCCTTTTCTTTTGGTTCGGGGGCGGGGGTGAGGCTTTTTTTCTCTTTCCACTCCTCCCAATAAATATTATCAGAAACTAGCGAGCGAGTGGCAACCTTATTGCTCTGTGTACGCGAAGTCTCGGGAATAAAGCGAACACGGACATTCATACTTAGGGTACCTGAGTATCATACTTAGACCCCCTAAGTATCATACTTTGGTACCCTATTTATAAAACCTTGATTATCAGCCACTTACAAAGGGTTTATTTTTGCCCTCTTTTGTCATATTTTTTCGCATTAATTCTTGCCTTTTAGAGGGCGACACCTGTAAAGGGCAAGCACAAGAACTACTTGAATGTTGGCTCGACCCTGAATCCGTCACTGCGGTCGTAGACGCCCACGCCGATACCACCACTGTCGAAGTACAAGGTGAACGCGTAGCTACTGTTCGACGTATTAGCACTAGATGACCAATAGTAGCCGGAGTTGCCAACCCACTGCAACTGACCAACGCGGTATAAACCCAAGGCAGGCAAGTAGAAATAATTACTTGCATTGGCTACGGAAGGAAGGATGTTAGATACAGACCAGGAATTACCAAATTGGTAGGTTGCTCGCCAATCGGTTCCATCAACAGCAGTGTTTACGTTGAATCCGCTTATGTTTGCCTTCTTCTTAAACCACATGCCACCTTTATATAAATGACCCATAGTGGTCCATAGCTCATCTGCATCCCAACGGGGGTCACCATTTATAGCGTACCACGTCATCTCATTCACGTTAGGAAGGTCTTTACATGAGGTATGGGTAGCTGGATTGCTTACGCCATAACCTGGATAACTATCGTTGTAGTAACGATGGTTAGCATCGCTACTGTTCTGGGCGTAGTTTGATGAACTGTTGCCACCGACTGTTGGCTGACCTGTACCTGCTGGCAAGTTCTTTGTCCATTCGTAACCATACCAGTATTGATTCTGAGCATCCCACATGTAATAATGGTCGCCGTCGTAGTCGCGTACGTTGAGGTTAGCCTTCATGTCGTAGTAAGTGTTAGAAGCATAAGCTGTGGAAGGAAGAGTCTTCGTAATAGTACCCTCTACATTGGTTGCTACGTCTTTTACCCAATAACGTACTTTTAAAATATGAGTGCCGGGCTTGATTACCATATAAGCACCATTAGTTGTTACGCTGGCGCTGTTGTTGCTTAATGGAAAACCATAGTAATAACTACTGCTGCCGCTTGTGGTTAAGACGATTTGCTTGCTACCTGCTGAACTGGTAATGGCACCCGTGCTAGTGTTGACTGTATAAGTCTCGGCAATATCATTGTCAGAAGTTACCTCTACCTTGGTTAGGTAGCAGTTATGCAGGATAGTGTTACTGGTGTAAGGCTGAAAGACTAAGAAAGCTGGCTGATGCTCTAATTGGAAGCTAAAAGATCCTCCCCCTAAAGTCCCTGTTGCGGTCGCTGTGCCATAGTCGCCTGCTGTGCCGAAATGCTCGGTGTTGTCTGGGGCTGTCTGCGTTTGTTGGGTGGAGATAGTTACATCATTGCCACTACTATTCTTACCCAGGTAATAAACTTTATAGCTTGTGCTTGCTGTAAACTTGCCCGGTACTTTATACTTAAAAGAAGCTACCTTTCTGGTTGGAGCATTGCTGCTCTTCTGTAATGTGCCGTCGTCGTCCTTTACGTAGATATAATCGCCTGCCTCCCAAAAGAAATTGCCACTGGTGTAGTCCATTGAGGTGCGGGTCTTTGTTTCGTCACCTGCAACAAAGGTAGTGAGGTTCTTGTCGTTATCTTCATTTGGGTTCGTTGGGTTCTGTGCTACATCCTCGTTAGCACAGGAGGCGAAAGCCAAGGCTATGCCGAATACAACAGCCAAGGACTTTAGTTGTGATGTGAATGAATGTTGTTTCATTGTTTTTTTCATTGTTACTTTGTTCTCTTTGTTAATAACTCTCTGTTAGTCTTCCCATGAAGATGCGGTTTCATCTTCTAAGTCTTGATCATTCCATAAACCTGCTGATTTGGCAGCAGCTGGACCAGTAGCATGGTTTGCCTTTCTGTGCTGACTGGGGAAAGACGTATCCATCAAATAAGTGGCTTCGTTGACTTGAATTATCGTACACTCTGGTGCAGAATAACTCTTCTTTACTTGCTTTTTTCTCATTACTTCATTGATTAAAATAGTTGTTATTTCGTTCTTATTTTGCTCTAAACGGAGTTCACAAAAGGGCATAAAAAAGCGAACAAAGGAAACTCCTAGAAGTCCTTTGTTTACAGGGGTTACGGCACGCTTCGCGCGCGCGTATGCGAGAAGAAAAAATGTGTTATTAGACGCTAGGTGCGCATAGTGTGTGTGTTAGCAAATTATTTGGATTGACCAAAGATAAAGTGCAAAAAGATGCAAAGAATCGAATAATTCTTTGCAGTACTTCGTTCACTTGATATGTCATTGCTAATTGTTTCACGGCGGCAAAGGTAAGAAGAATAAATTAAAGGAGCAAGGAAAAGAAGAAAAAAGTGCTTGATTGCTCAAGAACCCTTCTCCCTTCCCCTCATTATTTCATGTCCTCTTGATACATCTTTGGTGTCATGCCTGTTTCCCTCTTAAAGAATTTAGAGAAGGCTGAAGCACTAGGGAAATGTAACTGATCAGCAATCTCATAACCCAACGCATTGTTTGTTTTCAATAGTAATTTCGCCTCCTGAATGGTAGCACGATTAATCCAATACATGACGCTATGCCCACTAGCTTTCCGAATGATAGCAGACAAATGATGCGGAGTTACATGTAATTGTGACGCATAGAATGGAATAGAACGTTCGCTGATACAATACTTATGTACCAATCGTTTGAATTGCATAAAGACATCTTGTGTACGAGTACTTTGGTCGTGCTTCTCACTTTCATCTGCTATATCCTTTATATATTGAATGTCTGAAATAATCGATTGGAGTAGGTTTTGGATAGTTTTTCGCCGATAAGGTTTAAGTTGAAGGATGTCCCATGTAAGATAAATCATACGTAGGATACGACTAAACTCTGCTGGTGAAGCATTGAGAACAATCTCATCTGTAAGGTTAATCCCCTCTCGGAAGCCAAGAGCAACTACACGCGCATCATCTGAAACATTCTTTATTTCAAGGATTGTATCAGATGGCAATAGTAGTAAACAGCCTTTCTCTAGATGATAGTCTTGCAGGTTTAAACAAATATCAGCTTGTCCGTCCATACCAAGAACTAGTCGTGGTTCGACTATCTGATAGATCTTTTCCTTCTCAAGAAAGCGTGTATGCTGCAAGTGCCCATTGAGAACTACCACGACATCATCCGTCATCACGATTCGTTCCTGTTGTTTCGATAGTTCGTTAATATCGATATTATCCATCGAAAAAGGGTTGATGGTCTTGACTTCTCCCATAATATGTTCTTATTGTATGATTCGATTACAAAATTAGTATTAATCCTCTGAATGAAAGGCAGGAAAGCCCAGAAATCGTACAATCTGACCATCTTTTCTGTGTATTTAATAACCAACCACTCCATCAAATAGACTATCTTTGTCAGCATCATAGATGTTAATTGGTTATGAAACGATAGAATAGGACATGAAGAAGAAAATATTAATTCTTGCATTATTAGCTTTGGCATCAGTTGCACAAGCACAGACTTTGGACGAGTGTCAGCGTGCTGCAGAGAAGCACTATCCCATTATCAAGCGTTATGACTTGATAGCTAAGACGACCGACTTAACGGTTAAGAACATTCAGAAAGGGTGGTTGCCACAGGTGACAGCAGCAGCCCAAGCTACTTATCAGAGTGCTGTTGCTGCATGGCCTGACCATCTGCAAAGTATGTTCCAGCAGGTAGGACTGAAGATGAAAGGCCTAAGAAAAGATCAATATAAACTGTCTATTGATGTTCAGCAACCTATTTATGACGGTGGTGCTATCAGTGGTCAGCGTAAGATAGCCAGCCAGGAAGGAAAGGTACAGGAGGCTGAGAATGAGGTAAATCTATATCAGGTGCGAAGAAGGGTCAATGAGTTATATTTCTCACTTTTGCTCCTTGACGAACAAATCAAACTCAATGATGATGTCAAGGCACTGCTACAATCGAGCGAGCAGAAACTCTCTGCCATGGTGAAAGGTGGTACGGCAGCAACAAGCGACTATGAGAACGTGAGGGCCGAACGGCTTAGCGCAGAGCAAGCTAACGAGAGTCTGAAAGCACAGAAAGAGATGTTAAGTAGGATGTTAAGCGTCTTCTGTGGTATTGAAATCACTCACCTGCAGAAACCTCAAGCTCTTGACGCAACTGTATCAGCGAATACTCGACCAGAGATGAGGCTCTTTGAAAATCAATTACACCTTTCTGAAGCCCAGGAGAAAGCCTTGGATGCACGATTAAAGCCACACTTAGGGCTTTTTGCACAAGGCTTTTATGGTTATCCAGGACTCAATATGTTTGAGGATATGATGCAACATAAATGGAGTCTGAACGGCTTAGTGGGCGTAAAACTATCGTGGAACATCGGTGCGCTCTATACTCATAAGAATGATAAAGCAAGGCTCAGACTACAACGAGAACAAATAGAGAATGCACGAGAAGTATTCTTGTTTAACAACAGTATAGACGAGATACAACAGAAAGAGAATATCAATAGGTATCGCAAAATGATGCAGAACGACGACGAAATCATCGACCTGCGCACCCATATCCGTAAGGCAGCTGAATCGAAACTGGCTCATGGAATTATTGATGTAAATAGTTTGCTTAGAGAGATAAACAATGAGAACGCTGCCAAGGCACAGCAAGCTATACACGAGATTGATATGCTCAAAGAGATGTATAACCTAAAGTTCACCAACAACGAATAAAACAACTAAA
>ERZ773197.2651-NODE-2651-length-11132-cov-20.821251_pt1 | contig 11132 bp, 6 predicted proteins | sample MGYA00580999_ERZ773197 | MGnify/ENA primary metagenome ERZ773197 (study PRJEB29015, sample SAMEA2738166) | human oral metagenome | biome: human oral; feature: human-associated habitat; material: saliva | place: China | collected 2185 ... | reverse complement strand
TCTACGAGCGTCGCAGCAAGCGCATCCCCACCTCGAAGCTCAACGAGGTCATGCTCCCCATCATCGAGGCCACGCCTCCTCCTGCTACGAAGGGCAAGTACATCAAGATCAAGTACGTCATGCAGCTCCCCACGGCGGTACCCAGCTTCGCCTTCTTCGCGAACCTCCCCCAGTGGGTCAAGGAGCCTTATCGCCGCTTCCTCGAGAATCAGATCCGTGCGCACTGGGACTTCTCCGGTACGCCCATCAACATCTTCATTCGCGAGAAGTAGCCTCCCTTCTCCCCCGCCCAACGAAGCGCCCCAGCCGGTAGTCCTGCTACCGACTGGGGCGCTTGCTTTTCCTCTCCTCCCGCACCTCGCTCTGCAAAGCACTATAAGAGGATGATACGAACCACTACTGGTCACCGCTCCGACCACTACTGGTCAGCGAGCGAACCACTACTGGTTCATAGTGCCAACCACTACTGGTTCGCTCGCTGACCAGTAGTGGTTCACCTGCGGGTCAATACTACTCTACATCCTATCGTATGTGCAATAACTCAATCTCCAAACTCTAATCAACAAGTATCTAAAGCAATACGTCATAGATCAAAGGCTATGATCGGAGAGACACACGTCCATGCATTTTTAAGAGGTCACACCTACCCAAGACCTACTAAAAAGAGGACATTCCTTTTATTCGACTCCTATCAAAACAGAGTCCTACTTTGGCAATAAAGATTAAATCAATACCTTTGACAAGACATCTTTCGTTACAGTAAAATTAAGCTAGCCACAAGCAATCGAACTACACAAACTATGCAGCAAGCACAAAACACTACTTCCGAAACAGGGGAGATGCCACTCAAGAATGTACGTGACCTCCTAGGAGAGAACTATTACATACCCAACTACCAGAGGGGATATCGTTGGGGTAAGGATGAAGTAACTAAGCTCTTAGATGATATTTGGGACTTTGCCAATCATAGGAAGTCTCAATTCTATTGCTTACAGCCCCTTATCATCCTGCCACAAGAGCCAAGCGATGCAGAGGAAACTGTACGGTATGAGGTACTTGATGGTCAGCAGAGGTTGACTACGCTTAATCTCATCGTCCACTATATCAATGAGCATTTCCCTGGAAACGAGAAGTATCCAGAGATGTACCTACACTATCAGACCCGCCCTGAGAGTAGTAAGGCTTTTTCCTCTATTCGTATTGATGAGGATGGTCGAGTACAGATGGAAGTTGGATTAAAACCTAGTATTGACTTTTGGCATATCAAGCACGCCTACGGGTATATACATAATTGGTTTACCGAAAAGGAAGAGGATGAGCGATTTAATGATAATGCCTTCCAAGAAGTCTTCCTTGATCAGGTGAAAGTCATTTGGTACGAGATAGACAGGGGCGAAGATCCTATAGAGGTCTTTGAGCGCAATAATACAGGTAAGATACCGCTAGCTGATGCAGAGCTCATCAAGGCCTTCATACTCAAAGGAGATAAGAGATCTGATCGCAATCATCTGCGCCGACAGCTGGAGATAGCTCGAGAGTGGGATGAGATAGAGCAAGGACTACGTAATCCCAATCTATGGGCATTTATCTTTGGTAATAAGCCTATGCCTGATATCTGTATCGGACAACTCTTTGTCGTAGCACTAAAGCTTGAAGACGAGAAGAAGCCTAAGGTCTATGATCTAGTAGAAGAAGAGCTCAAGAAGAATGAAGGTTATCTTGAGGATTTGTGGCGAGATGTGAAGAATCTATACAGCATAATAGTAGATTGGTACCATGATCATAAGGCCTATCACTACATCGGCTATCTCACTCAGATGGGCGTAAAGGTACAGAGTATATGTGCCTTAATAAGTGAGGATGATACGAAGGCTCAGTTCATCAATAAGCTCCGCAGCAAGATTAGTGAGGGTGAGATTCGAAAGCTTCATTACTCTCAAGAAGATGGCTTTTACAAGAAAAGCAAAGAAGAGAAAAGTAAAGAGCTATATGGTGGTAAAGAGGTGCGTTCGCTACTCCTGCTCTACAACATAGAGCTGTGCCTACGTGAAGGTAGTACCGAGCGATTCCCATTTGAGACCCTCCAGGTCGAAGGAGAGAAACGCATCATGTGGGATATAGAGCATATTGACTCTCAGACTCCAAGGGAAATTCAGTCTAAGAAAGAACAGAATCAATGGCTTGAGGTTACAAGAGAAGCTCTTGGATCTAAGATTGATGAGACGTTAGGAGAGAGTATAGAAAAGTATATAGCTCAAGAATTGAATGAACAAGAGAAGTTCGAAGCGCTTAGAGAACAACTGCAAGACCTCGCTGGAGAAAAAGAAGATAACTATAGCCAGTCTATTGGTAACCTTGCCCTCTTAGATGCGGAGACGAATCGAAGTTATGGTAATAGCCTCTTTATAAAGAAGAGGGCAGAGCTTCAGAAGCGAGAACAGCAGGGAAAGTTTATTCCTCAGGGTACGAAGATTGCCTTTATGAAGTATTTTCCTGGAAGCAGACCAGCACTCGATAAGTGGAGTACAGAGGATAAGTGCGCACATGAAGCCTATATATACGATTTGGTAAAAGACTATATCAAGAACAAATAATATGATAGCCAATCATTCTCTACGAGAGTTTCTCGATAAGTATGCAGCTGTAGAAATACCCATACTACAGCGAGACTATGCGCAAGGCCGCTTAGATCCCAGAACAAAGGGGATGAATAGAAAAGGGGAGAACTTCATAAGAGTGCTCTTCAATGCTCTGCGTGAGGAGAAGGGGCTTCATATGGATATCATATATGGCTCGATAGAAACCCGAGATGATGACCATCCAGAAGAAAAAACCTTCATTCCTCTTGATGGACAGCAGCGCCTGACCACGCTGTGGCTATTGCATTGGTATCTCTCTCAGTGGGAGGAGAGGAGTGAAGAGATTGCCCCCCTACTCCAGAGATTCACTTATGCTACACGTAGTACAGCACGAGACTTCTGCCAGCGACTTTGCTCCTTGAGACTGACGCGGGATGAATTAGCTAATCCCTCGGAGTATTTCTCCGAGAAGATGTGGTTTACGAGCAAGTACAGCTATGATCCTACGATACAGGCTATGCTCAATATGCTCAATGCCATAGCTCAGGAACAGAAGGAACACCCCGTATCCTTTGATCAGCTGGAGAGCTTGCAGTTCCGTAGCTTTGATATTGGTGCTTATGAGCTGACTGATGAGCTATATATCAAGATGAATCGCCGTGGAAAGCAACTGGAGAGTATAGAGAATCTTAAGGCCGACTTTGTCGGCTACCTCAAGGAGATAGGGCATGACTTTAGCAAGCCCGATAGTCATGACCGTAAGCTCGATCATGAGTGGGCTGATATGGCTTGGGGGTGTCGGGAGAATGATGAGTTTGATATCCGATATCTACGACTCTTCAATAGATACTTCTACAACCTATGGATCATAGATAATCCTCCTGGGGAGAAGGAGAAAAATTCAACTCCCAATGAGCTGAACGTACACTTCACAGGGACGGACTATCAAGGCTTTGATGCTTATGAAGCCATACTCTCTGCGGAGGATGGTCGTCTAGGGCGTATGGTGCGTTTCTTCAACTTCTTAGCTAGTGATAGAGGCATTCAGTACAGCAACGATCTCCGTAACCCATGGAGGGATAAGGAGCAAAAACTAGTCTATCCCTATCTACTAGATGTAGAGAGACTCTCCATGCTCGATCGAATAGCTCTCTATGCTCTGATGCTCTACATAGATAATGCATCGGATGAAGATCTCCAGAGCCCCGAGCACTATCAAGCATGGATGAGGGTCGTATGGAATCTGATTGCTGACCCTAAGCTACGTAGCTATCAAGCTCAGAGACGCTATATGCTTCTACTTGCTCAACTCGCCCCCCATAGCACGACTATAGAGAGTTTCCTTATCAGTACTGATATAGAGAAGATCGGCATTAGTTCCACTGGAGATGAAAAAGCTCGATTAAAACTGGAGCAGGATAAGTTACGCTACATAGGGCGCTATCCTAATCGTCGAGAGGCCTTACTTAGAGCTGAGCGTATCCCTTGTTTGCAGGGACAGGTAGGATTCTTACTTGAAATAGAGGGGGATGATGATCATTTCTCAAAGATGGTAGAGCTCACAGAAAAGAATATCAAGGCAGATTGGGCTTGGGGAGCTAAGTATTTATGGCCTGCTCTAATTAGCCTTCTAGAAAGGCCTCTCTTTAATCTATCCTCTGAGGGTAAATTTGATTACCTATCTCATAAGGAACATGGCTCAGGTATACCTTGGCGACTGCAGAATCTCCTTAATCGTCCTCATATTACCAAGGCCCTACTAAGTCTCTTTGAACGATGCTTAAAGGATAAGGATAGAGAGTTCACAGATGTCTGTGAGGAGCTCCGACAATCCTATGAGTATGATGAGAAGATACCTTGGCATTATCCTCTTATCAAGAGCAAGATCTTACTCGATGCAGAGTATGGACGTATCTATAATCGCTATCGGGGTGAAGGGATTTGCCTACAGAAGAGTTGGAGAGTGACAGAGAATAAATGGTGTGGATATTGGCGCTTGACCGAAAGGGAGCCCAAAATGAGGACTAAATAGGATGTCTTTTTATATAAACCTCGTTTTTACGGGTAAGGACAATGCCAATCTATAGACCATTCAAACTCCGCCTTTAAGTGGATAATTCCAAACAACACAATTTGTAGCGAGGGGTGGACCACTATTGGTTCACCCCTCGCTACGTATTCCTTATCCCCCACACCTACGCAAGCTTCGACATCACATTCTCATGGGACAACAGCCCTTGTGGAATCTTCTCTATTTTGCAGATGTTCTCGCAACAAGAGATATCATTAGTATAACAAAGATATTACAGGGCAATCCCCATAACTATCCGAGCCTCATCGGGAGGTACTTCGGGCGACTTTTGTCTATGTGAATAAATGCCTTAACTTTGCCTCCGTATGTGGCGACGGAGCCTTAACCAAACTCCCCGCCATGTGTACCGACCAGAACCCATAGGCCTCAGCGACCACGAGGAAAGCACATCTCCCCCGCAAGCTCCGACCTTACGTTCACCTTATTTACCTCTACATGGCAAGCTATGTCCAGAAGAATTCTACTGCTTTGCCTATTCCTCTTGCTCCTCTGTGCGCTTGGGGCAGCCCCCGAAGCGCGTGCGCAAGTCGCTAGGCAACTACTCATCTTGGTGCGTGACGCCAAGACGCAGCACCCTATTCCCTCCGTATCCCTCCACCTCAAGCGAGGGCCTTCGACCAGCACAGATGCCGAAGGGCGCTGCCAGCTCTCACTCCCGTCCAGCACAGGAAGCACCATCGTCCTCAGCCTCGCTAAGCCAGGCTATCAGACGATACGTGAGCACAGCTATTCCCTTCCCACCGAAGGCAAGCCCCTCATCATCGACCTCGAGCCGCGCAGCGAGCGCCATCTGGAGGGTGTGACCGTCACGGGTGCGGGGCGAGAAAGTTCACTTACCCAGCAGAGCACGGTCTTACGCACCGCCCACCTGCAGGCGCAGAGTGAGAAGTCCATCGCACGTCTGCTGGAAGCCCTGCCTGGTGTCAGCTCCATCAAGAGCGGTGCGACGATCTCCAAGCCTATGATCCAAGGGATGCACAGTAGCCGTATTCTCCTCATCAGCAATGGTGTCCGCCTCGAGAGCCAGAGCTGGGGTGCCGACCACGCTCCCGAAGTAGACCACACGGGCGCAGGTCAAGTCGAGGTCATCAAGGGCGCCGAAGCCGTACGCTATGGCGCAGGAGCCCTCGGCGGTGTCGTCCTCATCAATCCCTCTCCCCTCCCCACAGCCGACGAATTCTCCTACCGAGGTCATGCCAACCTCGGCTACACGACCAACGGTCGAGGTGTAGACGCTTCGGGCAGTCTCGAGGGCGGACAGCATGGCTTCGGCCTGCGCGTGCAGGGTTCTTATCGCCGTGCAGGCGACTACGGCACTGCAGACTATCTGCTGAATAATACGGGGCTGGAGGAATGGAGTGCCTCGCTCTTCACCGGCTACACCAAGGACCGCCTGCGTGCTACGCTCTACGGGAGTCTTTACTCGACAGAGAGCGGGGTCTTCATCGGTTCGCACATCGGTGACCTCTTCGAGCTACAGCAGGTCTTCGCTGCTGGACGCCCCAACCCCATCAACATCACGCCCTTCTCCTACCATATCAAGGCACCTCGTCAGCGCGCCCGTCACCTGCTCATCAAGGGCGACGTCACCTACCAGCTCGACGACAATCAGGAGCTGCGCCTCTGGGCAGCCTACCAAGACAACCACCGCCGTGAGTACGAGAATCGCAAGGTTGATGTCTGGACACAGACTCCCGTCATGGACCTCATCCTCTCGACCTACACAACCGACCTACGCTACCGCCTACGCTGGGCACGTCCCGACTGGGAGACGCAGGTAGGGCTCTCACACCTCTTCCAGCGCAATACGAACCAGCCAGGTACGGCAGCGACACCCTTCATCCCGAACTTCGCCACACTCAACCTCGCAGCCTACGTCGTGCAGAAGGCACGCTTTGATGCCCTCCTTCTCGAGGCTGGTCTGCGCTATGACCACCGCATCACCGATGCCGCAGGCCGTGACTGGCGCCGTCTACGCTATGGCGAGAAGAATACCTACACCAATATGACGGGGAGCCTCGGGGCGCACTACCGCTTCAGCGAAGGCCTTGCTGCCCGTGCCAGCCTCGGGCTGGCTTGGCGTGCTCCCGACGTCAATGAGCTGTACAGCAATGGCCTGCACCACGGTGGCTCCTGGAGCCTCGGGGACCGCACCCTCCGCAGCGAGCACGGCTACAAGGCGATCCTCTCTCTCGACTACCGCAAGGATTGGCTGACCATCGAGCCCAGCATCTTCTACCAGCACATCGACAACTATATCTACGATGCTCCGAATAAGAACAAGGGTGAGAACGGGATTCACGTCCACTGGAGCGGTGTCTACCCCATCTTCGCCTTCGAGCAAGACGACTGCCGCTTCTGGGGTGGCGACCTCACGCTGACAGCGCGCCCCACCGAGGAGCTGACCTTCACAGCCAAGGGCGAGTGGATCCGTGGGCGCAATGTCTCCCATAGCACTTGGCTTCCCTTCATGCCTGCCGACCGCTATACCCTCGGGGCACAGTGGACGAGAAGCTGGGGCAGCACAGGCCGCTGGCAGAGTCGCCTCAGTGCCGAAGGCATCAGCGTAGCTAAGCAGACGCGCTTCGACCCCGAGCACGAGCTGGTATCCGATATGCCCGCAGGCTACTTCCTCTTAGGCCTGCAGGGTGAGCTTCGCTATACCCTCGATGCACGCCGCTCTCTGCGCTTCTTGCTCTCCTCGGAGAACACGCTCAACGCCCTCTACAAGGAGGCCTCCGACCGCTTCCGCTACTATGCCCATGCGCCTGGACGCAGTGTGACCCTCCGTACTATCCTGTACTTCTAATTCCCTATGTGACGACCATGACCACCCTCCTTATGACCCTACGCCGTCAGCGTCTCACCTCGATGCTCGCCCTCCTTCTGAGCGTCTTCGCCCTCTTCCTCCCCTCCTGCCAAGTCAAGGCCGTGGAGCCCACGGTCGAGGATATGATCAAGGGACACGAAGAGTGGGCACGCGCACTCATCGTCCTACGCCTCGGGCGAATGCACCCCTCGGGCAACTATGTCGAGGCCTATGACCAGCGACACAATGATATCCTCCCCGTCTACCAGACCATCGACCTGCGCCGCTCCTCGGGGCAGACGGGTAGTATTACCTTCTATGGCGACCGCCAGTCCTTCGACGTCATCAAGGGCAAGGACCTCTACTATACGCTGGAGATGCGCTACTACAACGATAAGCGCGAGCTGATGAACTACCAGTTCATCGGCTTCTTCCCAGACGACGAAGAGGGGAGTATGTTGCCTATCCACCAGCACTTCTTCCAGATTATGAATGTCGACCGCATCGGGCGCTTCAGCTACCCGACGCATCTCGACGGCAAGCCCTACGAGGAGTTCACCTACATCCTCGATGATGCGGGCCACAAGCAGCCTGAGACCGCACCGAACTACCGCGAGAGCGACCCCTACAAGCGCTTCCGCCCGAATGACCTCAAGCGTCTCTCGCCCGACGTCTTCCACTTCACTTACCGCGACACCGACCCCATCGAGCTGACGCTCGGAGAGGAGTACACCGATCCCGAGACCAAGCAGCAGCGTACCGTAGGCTTCCTGCGTCAGCGCCGCTCACTTGACCCCACGGCACCGCTTGACAGGACGGGGCTGAAGGGATGGTTCCAGTTCCTACGCTCCGACATCGCCTTCCAGATGCAGCTGACCCTCGTGCATATCACCGTCGGCAGTAAGTATATCGGCCCCGCTCCAGACCATCTCTTGGAGTTCAATGAGCGTCACGACGCTTGGACAGTCACGGACATCAACCTCAAGCTCCCCTTCCGCGTCATCGCCGACGCCGATGGCTCGCCCGACAAGTGCGCTGCCGATATCGCCCGAGAGACGGGCGGCTCAGCCACCGCTATCCGCCAAGCGCTCTTCGATGGCGGTATGCAGCTTGACCCTAAGGCGCGCATGTAGCACCAACTATTTACCCCTAATCATCAATACATCAGACTATGCGTACGTATCGTAGCCAGGCAGCAGCCTGGATGCTTGCCCTCGGCCTCTCCGCAGGGCTCGTGGCTTGCGGCTCTAAGGGCGACACGCCCCAGCCTACACCCAAGCCAACACCTACCCCCACACCGACTCCTCAGCCTAAGCCTTCACCCACACCACGCACCTTTGAGTGGGCGACCTGCGATGTCCTCATCAAGGAGGGTCACGACCACGGTCACGGCAATATGCACGGCAACAATGTCCGCCGTGGCCTCTTCTACCCACAGGAGCAGCGCTTCACCCTCCGCAATGATGGAGGTGGTAAGGTCACACTGACGTGGGAAGACAAGCTCAAGGATATGCCCTACTTCCAGGCCCATCAGGGCGGGGCGCTCTTCGGTATGCTCTTCACCTTCAAGGATGCTAAGGGCAACCGCGTGAACGACGTGCTCACCGAGCTCAGCGACCGCTACCAGATCTTCTTCACCATCGCAGAGAAGGACGCTACGGGCGCTATCCACGAAGTCAAGGATCTGCGTACGGACAAGCCTATCGCGTGGGACCACTACACCAAGGCCAAGCCCAGCATCCCCACCACGACGCTGGAGCAGCGCACCAAGGCCATCTTCGAGTACGTCTACCGTGACACCAAGGATCCCTACTATGAGATGAAGGGCGACGGCGATGCTAAGGACCACCTCCTGCGCATCCCTGGCACGCAGAACCTCAACAAGATCGGGATGAAGGGTCACTTCAAGTTCCTCGACCGCGACTGGGACTGGGATGAAAAGGGTTCACCCAGCCAGCTGGCCTCCTTCTACCTCAAGATCAGCCTCAAGCAAAGCACGGGGTCGAAGTTCTTCAAGCACGATCAGCACGGCCTCATCAGCTCCGAGTCCTACCAGCCCGAGCCCAGCATCCAGTGGACGACCGTCTTCGAAGTCCTCCTGCCTGTACGCGTCATCGCCAACAAGCGTGACCTGCTGAAGTACCCCGCCCGCTACTGGAGCGATATGGCTCGCGCCTTCAAGAAGACTCCCGAGGAGATGAAGGAGAATGACGAGACCTCCGAGCCTGGCAATGACGACAGCTCCTTCCATATGTAATCCATAACCATAATCCTTATAATCAACCCTCAGCAGTATGAAGAAAATCAGCAGCACTGCACGCGCTCTCGCCCTTCTCTTCGTGGGAGCCTCCCTCTTCGCCTCTTGTGCCAAGAAGTCCGACGAACCTAAGCCCACTCCTCCCGACAAGAAGGAAGATGTCAAGCCTACCCCCAAGCCCAAGGAAGGTGAGCTACCCGAGATCACGAAGGTCGTCCTCCGCTTCGGCGAATCACACCTCCACTCCCAGAAGGGTGTCCACTACATCCCCAACGATGCTAAGCTGAACTTCTCGCTCCTCTCCCAAGAGCAGATTATGACCTTCGTCAAGCAGGGCGATAGCTGGCAGCTCGAGAAGGGAAGCCCTGAGCGCTTCATCGGCACCGAGATGATGAGCTATGGCAGCGTGACCTCCGCAGCCCCCGACTACGCTCTCTGGGTGCGCTACTATGACGCATCGGGCAAGCTGGTCAATGGCGCCTACGCTGATCCCAAGGTCCGTAGCCAGTATCAGCTCTTCATCTACCCCAGCGATGTCAAGGCATTCGACGGAGATGAGCCTATTGACTTCACGCTCGACAAGACCCCTGAGCTCCTGCACTACGAGTATTGCGACAGCGACCCCTGGGATAAGAGCGTACAGAAGAGCCGCAAGCAAGACCCCGAAGACAAGCAGGCTAAGTTCCTCCCCGACACCGAGCCTATCGGTATGAAGGGCTACCTGCAGTTCAAGAAGATCTCGAAGTTCAACCTGCACTTTGTCTTCTACCACGCTCCCAAGGGTAAGCTTGTGGACGACCAGCCTGCCCCCTTCTATGCGCCCAACAAGCACTTCACCAGCGAAGGTGGTAAGAAGCTCTTCGAAGCCAGCGTACCCTTCTTCGTATGTGGCACGCGCGAATTCACCGACGAGCTGAAGTCGGCCTCCGACAAGCCCCTGCCCCTCGACCAGCTCCGTAGCGAGTACCTGAAGATGGCTAACCACCTGATGGAAGCCCTCGGCACGAAGGAATGGCTCAAGGTCGCAGCTGACTTCATCAGCCTCTACAACGGTACGGGCGCAGAGTCCGGCGGCGAAGAATACTAAGCCTCCGCTCCCTACGATTCTATATACCGTGAGCCCCACACCTCCCCGACTATCGGGGGCGTGTGGGACTCACTGCATCTGTGGAGCCTGTTGCCGCAAGTCCTGCCCGCTATTTAGAGCGCCAAGGCATCACGCACCCAGCTCCCCGATAGGCCTCTCCGAAGAGACACGCACGCCCTTCGCCTTATCGCGAGTATTCCTCTTGTCCAGCGGAGGGAAAAGCATCGTTCTCGTGAAGAAAAAAGCACCTTCACGTAGTGGTTTTCCTCTGTCTATGCACGTAGTCTTAAAGACCAGGCACGTAAATC
>ERZ773197.2648-NODE-2648-length-11145-cov-8.039585_pt1 | contig 11145 bp, 11 predicted proteins | sample MGYA00580999_ERZ773197 | MGnify/ENA primary metagenome ERZ773197 (study PRJEB29015, sample SAMEA2738166) | human oral metagenome | biome: human oral; feature: human-associated habitat; material: saliva | place: China | collected 2185 ... | reverse complement strand
TATAATTATTTTTAAATTTTTTTTATAATTCATAGCACTTTCTCCATTTCTTCTTTTTTATTTTTTTTAATTTTTTTCTTCACTTATATTATCGCTTTCTTTAAATGAACCGGTTTTATTATATTTTGTATCCAATTCATTAAAACCAATCTGGTTAAATCATATTTTTTTACTATTTTTGATGGTGTTTTACCATTATTATATAATTGTACCATTTGTAATTTTAATTCTTTTGTAAATGTTCTCCTTTCTCTTCTTGACATGTTTGTTCCTCCATTTTTATTATAACATGTTCTTATTTTTTTTGTCTAAATTATTGTATCCTTCCAATGTATCAAAATAGAATCAAAAACAATTTAGTCAGATTGATGAAATTTTTGTGAATTACTTATATTACTGAAATTTACACTTTCTTAATCGAATGTCTGATGACAGTTTTCCATTTTTCTGGAGCAACCTTTCTTGCATCTGACATATAAATCTCATGGTGCAACCTATATTTGTTGATATCATTAACATATCCATTTTGCTCTAAGTAGGCATCCATAATGGCAACAGTTGCTGGCTCATCATCAAATGATCCAAAATGCATAATTTGAACACATAAACCTTCATCAATCGTCAGGTACTCTGCTGATGAACAATCAAGTTTTTTCTTTTTTGTTGCTTTTTCTACCGCCCAATTAAAATCTGCTTTAGAAATAAAGTCCGGTGAACGAATAACAGAAATCCAGTTGAAAGCAGATTTATTTGTATAATCTACTCCTTCAACACCGTCTTGCAACCAAAAGCCTTCAAGTGGAGGAAAAATATATTCAAAGAATCCCTTAATTTTATAATCTGTCTTATAACTCATTTTTAAAGTATATGCAACAGCATACAGTACGCTAATAGCTTGCTGATAGGCTCCTCCTTCTTCATTTGGATTTCCCTTGCCCCTAACAGCAATATAGTTTGCCTTTGGAACTGTTACAATTTCTGGTTTATTTTTGGGCATATAAAATTCTTTATACTCTTTCTTAAAATCAAAAGCCATAATTACCTCCATCGATTCAGATTTGTAATTTCATTGTATTCTATATGACAAATTATATTAAAAATACTGACTGCTATAAAGCGTTTGGATAAAATATCATAATCTTGTAATCACACTATTTTTATTTAGCTTTGCTTTACCTTTTCGACTTAAAGTATTAATACTTTATATTAAAAACTTATCGATTTTTCTCATTGCCATGTCTGAATTAGTTATTGTATGGCTTAATTCTTTATCAAACCATTCTGGTACTTGGATTGAGTTTGCTTGTTCTTCTGAGTTAAATTCGATTTCTGCAAAGATTATGCCATCATAGATACCATGGAATACGTCTAATTCAATTTTTAAGTCTTCTATATATGGAATTATATATCTTGTTTTTGATAATGAATTGTAGATTGGATTTGTTGGTAAGCTATTGTATTCCTCTTCTGTTATTTCTTTTTCGATTTCGTTAACTGATAAATTCTTTTTGTCTGTTTTGATTGTGTACGTATATGTTGTTTGGTTGTTTTTTATGCATTTACGTTTTCTTACGATTGTTAATTTATCTATATATAAATAGTCTTGTACCATTTCAATTTTATTATAATTGCTTAAGTCTAAGTGACTTATGTCTTTTACTAAAAATTTCTTTTCGATTTCCATTGTATGCTCCTTTTTTATAAAATGAAAACAGCCCCCCATTTGAAGACTGTTTCCGCATTAGATTTTATAAGATAATTGAAAGGACTTAAGGTCGCATTTCAACTTGTCTCCTATCTTTCTTTATTCATTATGCATTATAATTGAATAAAGGTGTATCTCCAAATCTTATTAAAGAAATGTTATGGAGGACTTGTTACCTCGTAGTTAAAATGATGAGGTTATAGAATTCATTGCTACTATTATAATACAATTATTTAAGCATGTACATATGTTGGCTATATATTTTATAAACCTAATTCATCTAATTGTTTTGAAGTTAGATTATCATATTCCCAATAATGTTTTTTCTTTAATCGACTCCACCAATTTGTTTTCTTTTAGCTTTACTAGTATCTATGGATGTGCAATATATTTTTAAAGCAATTTATAATTGTTTTAACACTTCTGCTACACCGTCTTCGTCGTTTGTTAATGTTTCATCGATGTCTATGAATACTGCTTTTATCATCTTTTAATTCCTTTATTTTTTATTTTAAATATTCATCTACGAATTTATTGTTTGTGAAGTCGGCATTGTTTTTGGCGATGTTGATGAATTCATCCACCATTTCTTTGGTGATTTTACTGCTTTTTTTCTCGTAAAATTTCTTTAGTGGCTTTTGTAAGTCCATCATTACTTTTGTTGCTTTGTTGACGTTTTGCTTACTTAGTAAGTCTTCCATTCGTTTTATTTCATGTTCGAATATTACTTTGCCTATTTTAGTATGTTTTAGCTGTTCGATTGTGTTTTCGTCATTAATTTCATTTAAGTTGATTGTTTTGTTTGGTATTTTGTAGCCTAGCAATTGTTCAAATTCACTGTCAGTGATTTCTTTGATATCTCCTGTGTAGTATTTTGGCGAAATATTGCTTTTAAGGATATTTTTGTCGCCTTTAATGTTTATGTTGGTTGATAGTACTATTTCTGCGCTTGATTTACCGACTAAAATTGTGTAAGTTCCGTCTTCAATATTCCATTTTTTTAGATTTGTATCGTAATATTCAAATGCAGTCTTATCTAATGTTATTGTCACTGTTTTTTCTTCGTTTACTTTTAGATCGATTTTTTCAAAAGCTTTTAGTTCTTTGTATGCACGGAAAATTTTTGAATTTGGTTTGCTTATATATACTTGAGCTATTTCTTTTCCGTCATAGTTTCCTATGTTTTTGATGTTGAAGTTTATTGTTGTTTCGTTGTTTGTTTGAGTAGTTGTTAAATTTGAATATTCAAATTGTGTATAGCTTAGGCCATATCCGAATGGATATTGTACATTTATTTTTGCTTTGTCGAAATAGCGATATCCAATGTAGATTGATTCTTTGTAAGAGACATTTACTTCGTTCCCTGGGAAATTGTTATATGATGATACATCTTCATATTTGATTGGATATGTTTCGGCTAGTTTACCACTTGGATTCACTTTGCCTAGGATTGCATTTATTATGGCTTTGCCACTTGCTTCTCCTCCTAAATAGCTTGTAATGATTGATTGTACTTTGTTTGACCATGGCATTGTGATGCTTGATCCATGTGATAGTACTATGATTGTGTTTTTGTTTAGTGAACTAATTGATTCTATTAATTTTATTTGATTTTGTGGTAGGTCCATTGTTGTTCTGTCCATACCTTCTGATTCGTAGTTTTCTGTTAGACCTACAAATAAGAGCACTGTTTCACTTGTTTTTGCTAGTTCTTCCGCTTCTTTTAATAACGCTTTGTCGTTTTCTGATTCTATTCTTTCATATCCTTGTGCATATTTGAATTGAATGTTTTCTGATAGTAGACTGTCATATGCGTTGTCTAGTTTATATGGATTTATTGTTGAACTTCCGGCTCCTTGGTATCTTGGGTTCTTAGCCATATCACCGATTACTGCGATATTTGATGTATTTTTTAATGGTAGTAGATTATTTTCATTTTTTAGTAGAACAATTGATTCTTCTGCTATTTTTTGTACTATTTTATGGTGTTCTTCTTTATCATATTGTTCTAATTTTCTTTCAGTACATTTGAATGCTATTTTTAGTATTCGTTCTACTATTTGATTTAGATATTCTTCTGTTATTTGTTTATTTTTTACTGCTTCTATTATTTCTTCTACGCCATTTCCTCTTCCGCCTGGCATTTCTAGTTCGTTTCCGGCTATCAATCCATCAACTCTTTGGTTATTTGCTCCCCAGTCCGTGATTGTGATTCCTTCAAAATTCCATTCTTTTTTTAGAATATCGAGTAATATTTTGTTTTCACTTGCGTATTTGCCATTTACTTTATTATAAGATGTCATTACACTCCATGGATTTGAATTTTTTACTGTATATTCAAAGGCTTTTAGATAGATTTCTCGTAATGTTCGTTCATCGATTAATACATCAATTGTTCTTCTACGGTTTTCCTGATTATTTACTGCAAAATGTTTTAAGCATGCTCCAACATTATTGTTTTGAATGCCTTTTACGTAATTGTTTGCTAATATTGATGTTAAATATGGATCTTCTGAAAAATATTCAAAGTTTCGTCCACATAGTGGATTTCTTTTGATATTTATTGCAGGCCCTAGCACTATGTTTATGTTTTCACATTTGGCTTCCTCTCCTAGCGTTTTTCCATATAGATATGCTAGGTCTTTGTCCCAACTGTTTGCTAGTGTTGATCCTGATGGAAAACATATTGATACTTCACTTTCATTTACACCTAAATTGTCGCCTTTTTCACGTTGAATTCTTAGTCCATTTGGTCCGTCGGACATTGTGATTGATGGTATATTTAATTTCTCTATATTTAAGCTATGCCAGTAGTCTTTTCCTACGCATAGTTTGGCTTTTTCTTCTAAGGTCATTTTATTAATAATATTTAAATATTTCATATTTTTCTTCCTTATTTTGATGATTTGTTATTAATTTATCACATGAATTCTTTGATATCAATATATTTCTTTGACTTTATGGGGCTTACATTGTATAATGTGGTTACTTAAAATTTAATGTGTAGTTATTGTCTTTTCTTATAAAGGAGGCTTTGTATGCTATTTAGTGTAATAGTACCAATGTACAATGCTGCAAAATCAATCAGGCTTTGTCTGGATAGTATTTTACGGCAGACTTTTGACGATTATGAGGTTGTAATCATCAATGATGGATCTAATGATGATAGTGAATCTATTTGTAGAGATATTGCCAATGTGAATGATAAAGTGTTTTATACACCTTTGAAAATGGAGGTGTTGGAAAAGCTCGTAAACGAGGAATTCAGCGTGCTAGAGGTGATTTTTTGATATTTGCAGATGTGGATGATTTTATAAGTCCAGATTTGTTGAAGATTCTGGCAGGGATAATTGAACTTCATGATGATGTTGAATTGATTAGATATCATTCAAATCTTATCAATGATGATGAAAATAAAAATCATCAGAGATATAATTCGTTTGAAAAACTCAATGTTCCTATGACTGGATTGGATGCACTTAGAGCATGGACTGAGCACGGAAAAAAGTATGCTCTTTATTGGCTGTTTGCTTTTAAGGCTACTCTTTTTAAAAAGGGCGCTCCTATGCCTGATTTAAGATGCTATGAGGATGTTGCGTACATTCCTATTTTGATTGCATCTGCTGATAAAGTTATATCTACTGACTATGTTGGGTACAACTATGTTTGTAATACGAGTGAAAGTTTGACGAACTCGCAAAATATAGATAAACAGAGAACCAGGGCGTATGATTTTTACTATGCTTATTTGCATGCTATTAGTGCTATAAAAGAGGAGTTTACCGTAATTTACAATATTAAAACTACAAAAGGAGAACTAGAAATCTTAGTTCTCCTTTTTTTTATTAACTTAACTGTTAAACCCAAACTATTCTTGTAAGTCTTATGATTAAAATCACCAACTTTTATAAATTGATTTTTATTTCTACAACTTCTATTTCTTTCTTAAATTTTAAATGTTTTGTCTTATTTATTACTTTAAATCCAAAAGACTTAAATAATTGTAGTGCATTTTCTCTTTCAATTTCAAATTTATCATATAGTTCTTTTATGCCATTTGCTTTAGCTTTATTACATAGTAGTTTTAATGCTTCTTTTGAATAACCTTTTCCACGATATTTATCTTGAATAAGTATACCCATATTGTGAATATTATTTTCTAAATAATAATAAACTTCACCAATAGGTTCTTCTATTTCTTCATTATAAATATATGCAAAATATTTATTTGGTTCTTTATTAATCCATTTATTAAACCAATTAATTAATTCTTCATCTGTTTGACTTATTATCTCAGTGGCTTTATCATAGCCTTTTATATCGCAATGATATCCAGCATTATAATTCATTGTTTTCGGGTCATTCATCCATTTCTGCCTAAAATGCATTTCGCTTAATTCAGGTACTTTTAAATATATTTTATTCATTATAACTCCCCTTATTTAATAGTTTTATTTATATTTTTCCATTGTTCTTCTTTAAATCCTATGAATATTTGATTTTCTGATATTAATAATGGTCTTTTGATTAGCATTCCATCACTTGATAATAATTCAATCTTTTCTTTGTCGCTTAAAGTTGGTAATTTGTCTTTTAAGTTTAGTGCTTTATATTTTAAACCACTTGTATTGAACCATTTTTTTATTTCTTGATTGCTTTGTTTTATCCATTCTGTTAGTTCTTCTGCTGTTGGTGTTTTTTCTATTATATGTCTGTCTACAAATTCTATATTATTTTCTTCTAGCCATTTCTTTGCTTTTTGGCAAGTTGAACATTTTGGATATTCTATAAATATATTTTTCATAATTATTTCTCCTTTTGATATAAAAATGAGGCATTGGAATTCCAATGCCTTTTAGCAAATCTGTAAGCCGGGTTCTGTCGAGAATGGTCATTTATCTATTCTATATATTGCTATATAGCTTAAGCCACCAAATTAAGAAGATGACGAGCAGTCTTAACCTTCTTGTCTCGGTGTTGCTCCAGATGGGGTTTACACGGCTAGGGGTATCACTATCCCTACGGTGAGCTCTTACCTCGCCTTTTCATCCTTACCATTATAAATAATGGCGGTTATTTTCTGTTGCACTTTCCTTAAGGTTTCCCTCACTTGACGTTATCAAGCATCCTTGCTCTATGGGGCCCGGACTTTCCTCGTACGCTGGCTTTCGCCCATGCTATACGTAACCATTCAATTTGCTATTTTATTTTACTCTGATTATTGTTAATTGTCAAATAATGTCTTTATTTGTTTGGATTTAATTTTTTAATATTAATTCTTTATATTTTTCTCCACGTTCTTCAAAGTTTTTGAAGAATCCATAGCTTGCTGCTGCTGGTGATAATAAACATATTGTTCCTGGCTTTGTTAGTTCTTTTGCTTTTTGTACCGCTTCTTCTAAGTCTTTTACTAGAATTGCTTTGTTATTTGTTAATTCTTTTGCTATGCTATGTCCTGTGTTTGGCATACATATTATATGTTCTATATCTGAATTGTTTAAAAAGTCTATTAATGGTTGATAATGTATTCCTCTATCCATTCCACCTATTATTAATGTGTTTACATTTTTTAATGCGTTGACTGCATTTATTGTTGCTGCTGGTATTGTTGATATTGAGTCATTGTAATATGTGATATTATTGTATGTTCCAACATTTTCAAGACGATGTTCTAGTGGATTGAAGTTTTCAATTGTTTGTTCTACTTTTTCCATGTCTAGTTTTAATATTTTAGCTACTCCTAGCACAAACATTATATCGTTTAGATTATGGTTTCCTAACAATTTACGCGGATTATTTATATTATATAGTGGTTTATGATTATAACATACATTTTCACTTTCTATATTAATTAAATCGTTATTTACTGGTATGTCTTGCTTATTTTCATAAGTTACTGAAATTTTCTTACCTTTTGCTTTGAATTCTGATATTTTATTTCTTATTAATTCAAAGTCGGAATTGTATAGAATATAATCATTTTGTGTTTGATTTCTAAATATTTGTGATTTGGCATTTATGTATTCATCATAGTTGTTATGGTGGTCTAAATGTTCTTCAAATATATTTAAGAAAATTCCTATGTTAGGTGAATGATGTAAGAATTCCAATTGGTGTGATGAGTTTTCTAATATTATTGTTTTGTCTTTTGTCATTTCTTCTATTTTATCGAATATTGGAATTCCTATGTTACCTGCAAATACTGATGATTTACCTTGGTCTTGCAACATTTTGTAGATTAATGAACTTGTTGTACTTTTTCCTTTTGTTCCTGTTACACTGATTGTTAGTGAAGCGGAATATTTTAGTAATAGTTCTAATTGTGATGATATTTTGTCATATATTTTACTTATGTCTATGTCTTTGAATGTTATTCCTGGTGTTTTGATGATTAAATCATAGTCATTTAGATTGTCTAAATAGTCTACTCCACATTTTAATTCTACATTGTTGTCATTTTTTATTAATTCATCATTTCTTAAATCTTTGATATCACCAATATACAATTTTTTGTTTGGAAGATATTTTCTAATAAATTTGTATGTTGATCTACCTTCTCTACCAAAACCTAGAATTATGACTTTTTTTATATTTATTTCATTTATAATTTCATTAATCATTGAAAATTGCTCCTTTTAGTATGTTATCTAATTCTTTTGGCAAATTATTTTCTTCATTGTATCTTTTTGTAATATCTTCGCTTAAATCGTATAGTCCATAGTTTTCTTTATAATATTTTAATAAATATGGTAATTCTTGTCCTTCTAGGTTTACGATTGTTTTTGATACTGCAAAGTTGATTTCTTCAAATGTTCCTACGCATTCAAATGGCTTCCAATCACTGTGTCCTGTAAGTCCTTTGAATGTTTCTAATAATGTTTCGTCTTCATATAAGTCTTTTTTAAATATGTCTATTAAATCTGCTTTATATAAAAATGGACTTAATATTATATATACAAATAGACATTTTGGACATGAGCAACACCAATGCCATGGCTCTTTTCTTGAGCCTACATTACAGCTTTTAAATATTTGATGATATTTCTTTTGTTTTGCAAACAATTTAGCTATTTGCAATTCATTTAGTGGACGCAAGAAGCTGAAATAAAATGTTGGTATTTTTAGATAAGTGCTTGAATAATATTTAAAGTCCTCTTCATATTCATAGCTTTTTGAATATTGATGGTTTATGTTTTCACCAACAACATTTGATTCATTTGCGCTTGATTCATTTGATAAACAAATATATTTGCGATGTGTTAAATATCCTAGTAAATATGTTGTGAATGAAACCATTGCTGAAAATGGTGTATGTCCATTTATATATCCTTGTTTTACTAAATCTATTAGATTTGGATCTATGGTTCTCTTGATTTCAATTATATTATCATTTTCAAATCCTGCTGCTTTTGCGCATGCAAGTGTTACTTCTTTTGGATTTATTATTAGACAATAATCTTTGCTTGTGTCTGTTGGTAGTACTTCTAATGTTACGTTTGAGTCTTTTCCACCACCTACTGGTATTATGAAGTTTGTATATTCCGCTTCATTAATGTTTTTTAAGTCGTTTTCTATGTCTAATTCTCCTCCAATTGACTTTATATTCATTAATTCGTCTTCTGATATTTCTATATTATTTGTATATCTTAGTTCTCCTAATCCTAAATAATATAGCTTTTTGAACCATTTTATTTGGTCTTCGTTAATATGTCCTGCTTTGATTATTAGATTTTTTGAAAATATTGATTTCCAATATGATATTAATTCTACTAATCCTATATTGAATACTAGATTTTTTACAATATTGTTATTTATAATTGGTTCTTTTATATAATTCTTCTTTTTTATTGTTAAGCTTGGATTAAATGTTGTTAATCCTTCTATTTCAAATTTGAATGTTATATATATGTTTTCATTATCTTCTTCTATTTTGTATGAATCATATATAAAATTTGGATATTTTTCTCTTAATTCTTTATATTTTTTTGAGTTATCAATCATGTCTGTCATAGTATATCTCCTACATCTTAAAACTATATTTAGTATATTATATATTGCTACATATATCAAGATTAGAGGATATTATCGATTGAAAAAATATAAAAAAATGGAATAAGCTTTTTTACTTATTCCATTCTTTATTATTTATTAGTATTTTGTTGTTTTTTGTTATTTAATAATATTTGTAAAAGTGTTCCAATTCCTAAAAAGCTAAATATAAAAAATAGTATTGTTGATATAATTGGTATTTTTGATATAACTGGACGTATTATAAAAGAAACAAGATTTAATATAATTGACATTGTAATCAAAAATTTTTTATCATTTTCTTTTTTAAAGATTTTTGCTAGTACTGCAGCTTTCCAAATGTTTGAATATATATTTATTATTGTAAAAAGTAGTGTAGCTGCAGAAAAAAGTATTGCGCTTATTATTAGCATAAAATTATTATCTTGTGCAAAAATAATTAAAGTTATAATTATAAAAAAGATACATGAACATAAAAATCCAGATATTAATGAATATGGAATTGTTTTTGGTATTTCTGTGATTTGTTGTATTTTTGTTAATGTTTTTTTACTTTTACAAATAATTATTATTGGCATTATAAATGAGGCAATTAAGCATAAAATAAAAATTATTATGATTAATATGATAAATTTGACAAAAAATCTAATTAAGCCATAAATGGCTTTAAAGAAATTGTTGTCTTTAAATTCATCCAAAAATATATCCCAGGGATCCGTTTTTTTAGGAGGAGTTGTTTCGTCCCATTTGTAGCTTTCATTGTTATCTATATTATTTATATCATTTCCTAGATCTAGTCTTAAACCTGATGCATTTACTTTAAAATTAATAGTAAATATTAATAATATTGATAGTGCTAACACTATAGTGCATAGTACCTTTTTCATTCTAATTCTCCTTTTATTTGTTTTATTCTTTATTTGTTGTTTTTTCTAATTTTTCAGATAATTTATTTGCTTTTTTTTGTAATTTTGCTATTTTTGCTTCTTGTTTTTTTACTTGTTTTGTTTGTTTGATTTTGTCTTGATATTCTTTTTTTGATGCTTTTAATTTATCTTTTTGGTGCTTTTTTTCATTATCTTGTTGTTCTTTATTTGTAAATATTAAATTTAATATTAATCCTATTCCTATTATTATTCCTATTATTGAGATGATTCCATATGTTAAGATACTTAGACAAGAATATATTATGCTTAATAAGAATGTTATGAATATAATAAATCCATTTTTTCTATTACTTTTTTTAGTTATTAATGTGCTTATCCATAATAATGTGTATGTTTGTGATAATAGTAATAATAGTATATAAGATATTATTAAAATTAGTCCTAATTTTGATAATATTGGTATAAATAAACTTATTCCTAATAATATTGGTACTATTATTATTGTTGATAATGCTATTAATGATA
>ERZ773197.2637-NODE-2637-length-11181-cov-51.974115_pt1 | contig 11181 bp, 22 predicted proteins | sample MGYA00580999_ERZ773197 | MGnify/ENA primary metagenome ERZ773197 (study PRJEB29015, sample SAMEA2738166) | human oral metagenome | biome: human oral; feature: human-associated habitat; material: saliva | place: China | collected 2185 ... | reverse complement strand
TAACTTTCTTTTGTGACAACTTTTCTTCCATATCTTAGAAAGGTAAATCATCTTCGTTTTGCGAAGCTACATTTCCTTGCTGACTTTGACTCTGTTCATTTGTGCTATTTTGCACTCCTTGCGAAGTAGCAGGCTGACTATTACTTGGCTGATGAAAGTTTCCGTTTTGTCTTTGATATGGAACAATGTCGTATCCTACAACTGACGTGAAGTAATCTTTCTTTCCATCTTTCTCGAAAGGTCTACCATTCAAAGCAAATGATATAGTAACCATGTCACTAGCTTTGAAACTATCTAACTTTGGAATGTTTCTCATTACAAAGTCAAAGGCTGGGTAATTCTCAAACTTCTGCCCTGTCATAGGGTTATAGTGTGATGCGTCAAGTACAATGCGTCTTTTTGTAAAAACACCATTATTTTTTGTAGGAACATCAACAGCGTTCTCTATTAAAAGAACTTTTCCGCTTATCTGATTTGCCATATTATTCTTCGTTGAAAATCTTTTTATTTGTTATCAAACTCCTATTATCTTCAAGAAACTCACAAAATCGCTCGCAAATTTCTTTAAGTAGGACCTTACTTTGTTCGTGGTCATACTGATAAACCTCAGGATATTGCACTCCTGTAATGAGAGGTGTTCGACTGGTACCGCCTTTCAAGGCGTATGCAGTGAACTCAAAAGAGTTAATCTCAGTGCACATTCCACTTTCAATGAGTGTGTATGGATATGCGTGTCTTTGCCAGTACTTAGCATACTTACCAAACTCATACCGAGAAGTGGTCTTTAAGTCATAGACCTTATTCTCTCGCAATTCGTCTATGTAGCCGTATAGTTCAACTTCGCCAAACTTTGTGTCAATAGTAGCTGATGTAAACACTTGGCTTAAAGAGCCTTTGAAATACTCGGCTACAGACTTACAGAAAGGTATGTCAAATAAGAACTCGAAACAATCACATGCAGCATATATAAATGTCGATATGGCTTTCTTACATAGAGCTTCACTGTGAGGTAAATCATGTTCTGGGATTATTGAAATTATCCCATCCAACTTATCAGCAATGCGGATATGGTTCCTCTTCCGTGCATTAAACAAATCTCTCTCACTCGTTATCGTTTTGATAATAACGTTATCATTCTCACTTCTCCTTTTATGGATAAGACAATCGATAACCTCGTTGAAAGCCGTACCCTTGCTGGCAGCTTCTGATGGCTCGTGTGGAACTCGGTTAATAGCATCTAATAACTCTTGCTTTAGAAGAGCGTCCACTTCTTCTTGTGAGAAGTGGAGCGTATCTTCTATTTCAGAGTAATTCTTATGCCATTTACCTTCTTCGTCTTTGTAGAAGTAATCCTCTGCTTGAGTGTCCAAATATGTTTGAAAGCGGTCAAGCAGAGTAGCATAAAATCTGTACTTAGGCATACATCTTACTCTTTTTGTCAAACTTCAAACCTAACTTGTCACACTTTTTTTTGACAAGCAAACCGATTTTAAGTTTGCTGTCCCAAATCTGCTTTGTTTTTGCAAAGGACTTGCAGAAATCATTGGCTGTGCTTGCATCAACAATAGCCTCAACCTCTTCCTTAGCAGACTCAATCAGTTCGTCATATTCCTTGCGGATTTCTCTCTCGTTCTTTAAGTAGCCGTGGTAACTATCAAAGATATTAGTAAGAAAGCGGTTCTCTCCTGTAACAGTTCCTTGTTCGTTAATGATTGTAGGAATTTCCATTGCATTCGGAAGATTACAAGTGTTCTTGGTGTATGCCTTTTCGTTCACACCCCAATAGACATAACGCTTCTCTCCGTAGGCTTGCATATATCCTACCAAGTCCAACTCCTTGATAAGGTCACCAACAGAACTACCACCCATTTCCGGACGAACAATCTTTTGTTCTCCATCTTTGTCCTCTCGCTCGTGAGCGATAAAAACAAGGTTCTTACCCATCATGCTCACCTGCTTCAAGAAGTTGATAAACATATTCTTTCTTGCTCCAAATCCTTGAAGCGAAAGACTGCCATCACGCTTTGCCATCTTTGGCTCATTCTTAATGATATAAGCTGACATAAAGTCGAGAGCCTTACCAGCTGTATCAATAACGATTGATTTATACTCAGACAAATCTTCGTTGAGAGCAGTAATAACATCGTCCCATTTCTCAACTTGCAGTGTTGGTACTTGAAAAGCTCCATTTACACGTTGTACACCGCCATCAAAATCCAACAAAACTGGACTTGGTGCTGATAAGCCTAACGTAGATTTTCCCATACCAGGTGCTCCATAGATAAGCACCTTAATTGTGGAGTTAATAGCCAACTCCGAAGGCTTCTTAAATAAACTCATTGCTCTTAGTGTGTTTAATTAAACAAATTATGATTATTCGCATACTGAATAAATTCAGACTTTTCATGTATTCCCAATTTCAAGTAAACAGACTTGATATGGTTCTTTACAGTATAAGGAGAGATATACAACTGTTCTGCAATTTCTTCTTTACTTACACCTTTGTAAACAAGTTTCATTACTCGTAATTCTTGTTCAGATAATTTGGAGTTGAACTTAGGGGAACATATAACTCCCTCGTGCTTACACTCACCTCTTAAAGGGCAATCGACCTTTTCGAAGTGATATCTACCACTTGTATCAATATCAGAAGAAGTACTGTCCAATTTCCCAAAATTACATTTGCAAAATCTTCTAACTATCAAATACTGATAATAAGGGACATTTGCGCTACTTCTTGAATATTCCTTAGAAAGAGCCTTATAAGCAGCAGGATAACACTCCATGATTTGTCCTAATACAGAACCTATAAGCTCAGTGTTAGATTCGTTTACAACTTGATTTTTACCATCTTCGGATTTACACCAAAGCTCTCCGTCAAATATGTAAAATTCTACTTCTCCCATAATTCTTCTGCTGGTATTCCTGTAAGCTCCACAAGTACATTAATATGTTTGTCGTTAGCTGGCTTCATCCCATAGAATATCCAATTTCTAACAGTAGCTGTAGATACACCAGTCATTGATACGACCGTGTTAATAAAATTCGTTTTAGGATACTCCGCTTCTGGAAGTTTCTCATAATAGCCCTGTAGGGTTATTTTTTCCTTGTTTTTCTTCATACTTTTGTTTGTTTCAAATACTTTGTTTATATTTGCACTGTTGTAATTAATATTATAGTGCAAAGGTAATAAATATATTTAGATTAAACTTAGAGTAATCTAAATAATTTCTTACTGTTAAGATATTTTAATATATGAATGAGGTACAGAAAAGGTTAAACAATTTTATATCATATCTCGGAATGAGTGTGTCTCAGTTTGAACAAAGTATTGGTGTAGGAAATGCATTCGTCAAAAATACTAATGAAAGAATGAGGAACAGCTCTAAGAACCTTATAGCATCTCGATATCCTGAGCTTAATATGGATTGGTTAATGAAGGGCAGAGGAGAGATGCTTAAACCAATTAGTAATACACTCAATTCTTATGGTAATAATTCTGCAAATGCCATAAATGGAAATGCTACAATTATATCAACTTCACAAAAAAGGTACAAAGAACAGATTTCAAAAGAGAACGATGGAATAGTATCTGAAACAAATAAAATCTTAAATAATATACATATAGGTGATTTGTTCAAAGAAGCAAATTCTGCTATTATAAACAACGATGATAGTATGAGAGAGTATCCTCTCGGAGCAATAATTATTCTAAAGAGATTAACAGATGATAACAACATCATCTGGGGAAACAATTACTATATAGAAACGTGTGACTATAAAATAATAAGGCGTGTACAAAAAAACAATGACAAGCAGATAACAGCTTATAGTTCTAACGAAAAAACAAATCAGGATGGTACATTAATACACTCTCCTATAATAATTCCTAAAAAATCAATTATTAGCATAAGCTCAGTGCTTGGGTATATAAAAAAAGAAGAAAACAATAACATAGTTTTATGAAACAGATAAAATCATCAGGTAAGCAATCAGCTAATTCAGTAAATGGTAGTAGTACACAAATAACAGGGCATAGCACTACTGTAAACAATTATTCTATGAATGAAAACCTTGAAGATTTTTATAAGTCAAGTCATATAAAAGCAATAGATATAATAAAAAGTCAAAGGTTAGTAATTAGTAAGTTACAACATCAAATTGATAGAATGCAGGACCAAATTGACTCTACGCAAGAGATAAAAAACAAACTTGTAGTATTGTTAATGAAACTTTTGGGGGAAAAATGATATGCGGCTAAATTCACCTGAAGCAACAGAGATAAACAAAAGATTCTTCTTAGTAATAGATTACCTTGTAGATATAAAAAAAATACGAGGACTTAATACATTCACGAAAATGCACAACATAAACTACTGGAATCTTTGTACTGTAAAAAATGAGCCAGGACGTAGAGTATTAAAGGTTGAATACATAGCATTCCTTGCTAAAGACTTTAATATCTCACTGGAGTATATTCTTTTGGGAAATGGTCCTATGCGAAAAGAGTAAAGAGAGCACCTACTTGGCACTCCCTTTTGAAATTCTGTACTTTTGAATAACGATGTTTAGTGGAACATTCATAAGATTGTTTGACCTTGCAAAGTGCATAAGGTCGTAAAAGTCTTGCTTGCTCATTGCTGATTAAGTCTTATTTGTTCGCCAATGATGGCATGGTTAAATGTTTCTTTGTTTACTTTCACTCGGTGCGTCTTCACGCTGTCTTTGACATATAGGATGAAACTTCTCGGAACGGAGCGGAACTCGAATGGCAGTACTCCTTTATCGATGTGTTCTATTGCGTATTCTGTTTCGCCCTTTGCTATAACAACTCCCCTAATGACTTGTCGTTTGCATGATGTGGCGAACACGATGGCAGATAGGGCAATTAATAATGTAATCATTCTCATGCTATTTGCTTTTTTGTTAGACCTAATTCCTTTGCAAACTCCCGAAGTTTTGTCAGTCCACAACCGATTGTATCAGCGAGTTCACGATTTGTTTTTGTAAGATAATTCTCTTTGAGATAAGCCACTTGTGCTTCCGAAAGAACCATCTTGTTATGTTCCTGTCGATCATATTGCAGAATAGCTTTGTCGGCAACAAGTTTTTCCTTTGGGTTAAGGCTAAGCGCCTCTTCGCTACTGGCTTGAAGACTCTGCTCGGAGATAAGTTTTGTTTCGATAATATCAAATGCTAATCGACAATCTTTATCCTTGTTAAGGTCTATTCCTCTGCAATCGTCACAGATAGTATCTTCAACTATTTGCCACGCTTGTCGAACAGGATGCAGACGTGCTTTCTCAAATGTCTTTACAAGATTGATAGGAGGGCATGGCGGCCACGCTTTGAAGAATTTATCGAACAACTCAACGGAGTAATTAATCATTTCGTAAGCAGTCAGAATATGCGATTTCAGTTCGCTATCTGCTATCTTATTCCTATCAAGCACCCGTTTGATAGATTGTCGCAGGATGAATATATGCGGCTTTAATCGTTCGTTCACACTATCGAGAAAGTCCATATAAAGCTGTCGTCTATCATGCTCTTCCGAACGCATGTCAGCCATATTTGCTTTGTCGAAAACTTCGTAACGGCTCACAGCATCCTTACACGCCTTCTTCACTCTCTGCCGATAAAGATTTGTTTTCTTAATCTCGTTGATAGCGTCAAGCATGGTGCTGTGTGCAACATCATTCGTTCCGCCCACGATGACATGAAACCATGATGAGATAGTATTGTACATTTCTTGCTGACTATTCTCATCAAGAGAAAACGACTTGACAAATTCCTTTGGATTTAACAACCCTTGTTTAAAACTATTCATAGCGATACTTCCCAATATGATTAACACTTTCAGCAGCTGTGCTCCCATATACTTGCCATTTGCCCGAAGCATATTGACAAATATGGTCGCCAAGTCTGGCTATCGTTCGTCCTTTGGTGTGCGTGCTTTTAAGAATTGCCGCAGGCTTACCACCCGCATCTTTCGTAACTGCCATTACACACGGCAGGTCGTAAATGTCATTGATGTTCCTCCCATCAAATGAAATATCTAAAATTACCTTCATTAGTTAAACCATTCGTTATAAAGTTCATTCTTTCGTGTTTCGTAGTCAATGCCACGATACTCGCTTTCTAATTGTGCAACCTGTCTGAGTCTTGCCTTGACACAGCGAGGAAAGAATTTTCTATTTATCTTCCTCGTCTGCCCAACAAGTGCAGCTCGTCTTTCCGTGTATTCCTTTTCTGTCATAATTTAGCCCGTATCAGAGAATGTTAGCGCATACTCTTTCGTGTTATTTATATCTTTTGAATATCTTTTGCTTCTTCCTCCCACATATCACCTTCGCTACCTTCAAAATCAAGGTAAACAGTTCCATTGTTTAAGTCTGCAAGAGTAGAGTTAAGCCCCACGACTATCATAGGGAATCCGTCTTGCTTATTGCAGACTTTGTCACCGATTTTCAGTTCCGTTATCTTCATTATTATGCTTTCCCTTTAGTTTGTTTATAAAATCAATGTCTCTAAGCAGTTGGCGCAAGCGACCGCTCTCCCTGCCATCTTCAACCCCTTTCTCGTATGCAATCTTGCACCCGTGAATAAATGCGTATAGGATTATAACGATTATTAGCATTATATCCAACATATCCGATATGTTCATGCCTTATTATCCTCCTTTCAGTTCTTTGATTAACGCATCAGCAAGTTTCACAGAATACATTGCAATGTCTTCGGCACTTGGATTTGGATTAACTCCATCTATAATAGGTGCAGTCAAAATGCTATTCATTGCTTCTTTTGCTAATTCGTAGCGGCGTTGTTCCCAATCAGTATCACATTCCATGAAATCAAGTTCACTCTTATGATAACTTTCTTGTTTATCCTTGCACCACCAATAAGTTTCGTCAACGGAGGGGTTAGGGTGGGTACTAAACTTTACATCTACTATCTCGCCTGTATCTTTTACTTTTGCTTTCATAATTCATTCTCCTATCTCCTCGTGGTACTTTCGCAATGTTTCTTTCATACGCCTTGCAGCTTCTTTTGCTTGCTCTATGGTACGGAAGTAGTTATAACTGAGGAAACTACTACCTTCATAGTCGTACAGGCATTCTCCTACCTTTGGACTACGAGTACTTGACACATACATTTCGTTGTTTACATAATAATAAATTTTTCCTTCTTCTGCTCTCCACCTAATCTTCTCTACTCGTTTCTCTTCTGCATTCCATTTTAGCCCCTGTTCTTTCATTTTGTCAAAGAGAAGTTGCTTCTCTTCTTCGGTGGCGTGGCGAAAATAAAGTGTATTCCAACCAGTGTTATAGTTATGTTTCATATTAAAATGCGAGCTAAAACATTCCGATGAGCAACTCTCTTTGTATATCAACATTAAATCGCCGTATATAGAGTGTAATACATCTCCGTCCTCGAAATCTTTCTTGATTGTCACGATTCCGTCCTTTACGATTGCCTTGCAACCTTCAGGAATGGTGATTGTATCACCGCATTGAAAATCTACTTTCATAATGCTTTGTTTTAGTTTTTACTTTATTCACATAATCCATGATATAAACTCATACAACTATATCCTCCGTCTGGCTCAAACATATCAAGCTGTGCGTCATTACGATTTACATACTTGAACACTTCCTGTACCGTGGGATATTCACCGTTAGCGCAGAAACGTTTAGGAATGTATGTAGGTGGAAAGAACGACGAACCTCGTTCTGTTTCTTCTTTCATTCGTTGTTCAGCATCTATTAGCCGTTTTCTTGCCCATTCGTCTTTTGATATGAGTTGCACCTCTCGCTTTCTACACTGAATACAAGGGAAGCAGCCTACCCTTGAAAAGCCTCGTTCATATAGATGATTTGGTCGCTGACCATTTTCAAGGATATAATCTATTACTTGTTGTGCTGACCAGTGAAAAATAGGTCGTAACACACTTGCATCGTGTGTCTTGCACCATTCCAACACCGCTTTCTTGTGATACAACCCTTTCACTTCACTATTAAAGTATTCTTTGAAATATGAACACTCAACATCATAGCCTGCACGTGTCTTACTTTCTTTAGCTCTAATTCCTTGAATAATGATAAAACTCTCATCTTGTGAGAGAATATAATCTATCACAGGTATTATTTTCAGTTCAGAAGTACAGAACCTTGCCATTGTAGAAGGGAAACGACCTTTCTTGATAGACATATCTACGAAGTCTTTATACTTACTGCTTTTGATTGTAATCAGTTCTACATTTAACTGATTGCAAACATTGTGAATATGTGTGTAAGTATCTTCGTGCTCCCACCCTGTATCACAGAACAATGCTGTAACTTTTTCATTGCCGTAGTCATTTACCGCCTTGATAAGGCAAGCCTGACTATCCTTGCCTCCGCTAAATTGTACTAATATTTTCATCTTAATATCTGAATTTTGTAAAGTGAATAATTGCCAAAGGACTTGAATGGTCGTAACCTCCGAACCAACCTACCCAATCATTAAGCGAAAGCCCGTCGTTTTTGGCGAGTGAAACCATAGAAGTCCATTCACTACCTACGTACAGGAAACGGAGTCTGCAATCTGTGAACTCAAGCCTTTGCAACCCAACACCGTTTTCAGCTGTTAGCGTTGCAATTTCCACCTGTTTGCTCCTGTAAGGCTTACCTGTCCACTGCCGAATGGACAATATGGCACGCCCCTCCTGCACCTCTTTGATTCGTTTCTCCCACAGAGGGTAATTCGCCCTGATGGTGTGTATCTTCGCCAAGGACGGAGTATCATAATCTGTAAGCCCCTGTCCAAGCAGGAACTTCTCTTTGAAATGTGTTTCTTCTCCTGCTCGTTTGTGATTTGCAAGGAAATGTCTTGATAGTGTGATTACGTATGTTTTCATAATTCAAAATTATCTTTACTTATATACCCAACTTCTTCAATTAACTCTGTAACTTCATTCATAGTCAAAGTATATTCATGCCATCTTAGCAGCACTTCACCATCTTCATATACAACAGTTGGTTTGTCGTCTTCCTCAAAGTGATAAAAGATGAGCCAACGTCTTAATTCTCTCATCCAATCTTCAAGCCTTGATGCTTGAATTTCTGTATTTGAAATTACACTTCTTAAACTCATAATCTTAATGCTTTTAAATTTAACATTAACGTTTTATACTCTTTTTCTCGAGTGGGTACAACCTCATACATCCGAGGTGTGCTACTTTTAACCTTTCTTCTAAGAATAGTTTACGACTTCTGGGGTTGTTTGAATAAGAAAAGGTACGATGTATGATGCGCCCTTCTTCGTCATATACTTTTCCATCATCCGTGAAACCAAATACAGAGTATGGCTTATCATTAAAGGTTACACCTTTGCAATGTTCGTTGTTATATTCAATACACTTTTTTAGAATTGACTTTGGAACGAAGTAGCCAAAGCGGAAGACACGCTCATCTGTGTCGTGGTAGTTGTTTTTTTTGAAGTCAGCCTTAAAGTCCTCAAAAGAACGTTTAATTTCAACTTCTGTGAGGTATCCATTCTTGTCTACACTTATAAGGTCTGCTTCATGGTTAAGAAATCCCCATGACAGGTTTGGAACTATAATATTTGTCCTGACACCACCTAAGTATGCAACAATGATACGTTCTATCTCTTTAACTGATAACTCTGTTTCAATCATAACCCCAATACTTGTTTAATTCGCTGTTTATAGTCCTCGTTGGCTGCGTCCATCGCCTCCTCTAAGGTGTCGTACCATTGGATTGGTATTTCGTAGGAGGTCGCAAATGCGTATCGTGGTTCATCTACTGATGCTGATTTATAGATATGATAGATAAACTCAAATATGCCATTGTCAGCAATCAAACCTCCTCGCGACTCCTTAAACAGAAGTCTTGGCATATTCTCCACCACGCTCTCACGCCCTGCGTTGAAAGCTGCTTTGATGTCGTCAAATGTGAAGCACCTATTATCTTCAAAAATAAGGTCGCTTTTTCCGTTCACTCTGGCATACTCTTTCAAAGCGTACACCAGAGATAAATCTTTCTTTTCCATACTATTCCTCAACTTCCTTAAATTCACCGTCAATCAGCTTGTAGAAGGTGTCGGCTTTGATACGCTCACCATCGACTTGTTCGGTCTTTACGCAGATAGGTTTCCATTTCCCGTATTCATGGTCTTTCTTCCATTCAGCAAGTGTTATCCAACTGCCAATCTTTGCTTTTGCGATAGAATTATACCCAGCAGCCATTACGACGGAGTGTTCGCCTGTACTCTCAATCTTTGCATAGTCACCAGAGCTACCAATCTTTGCAGAGTCACCAGAGCTACCAATCTTTGCAGAGTCACCAGAGCTACCAATCTGTGCATAGTCACCAGAGCTACCAATCTTTGCAGAGTCACCAGAGCTACCAATCTTTGCAGAGTAACCAGAGCTACCAATCTTTGCATAGTCACCAGAGCTACCAATCTGTGCATAGTCACCAGAGCTACCAATCTTTGCAGAGTCACCAGAGCTACCAATCTGTGCATAGTCACCAGAGCTACCAATCTTTGCAGAGTCACCAGAGCTACCAATCTTTGCAGAGTAACCAGAGCTACCAATCTTTGCATAGTCACCAGAGCTACCAATCTGTGCATAGTCACCAGAGCTACCAATCTTTGCAGAGTCACCAGAGCTACCAATCTTTGCAGAGTAACCAGAGCTACCAATCTTTGCAGAGTAACCAGAGCTACCAATCTGTGCAGAGTAACCACCATTATCATTTAACTTGCCATCTTTCTTCACTTTAGCAGGGGAAGTTACTTCTTTTATCCACTCAACTCCAAGGTTAATCATATCAGCTAATTTCAGCTCAGCCTTTACCTTAATCTTTGAGGAGCAAACTTTTGTAGAATTTTCTTCCTTATCAATCTCGCCAGACTGTTCTACCTTTGCAAAGCGAGACGTGAGCATATCGTAGTGGTCAAATACCTCTAATGGAGATTCGCAAGCGTGAAATCCTCTTTCACAGCACTTAATATCTCCGTCCATTTCGTACTCCTTACCGACTTCATATTGGAAATCACGGCACTTTAAATTCTTGTCAAAGCCTTTGTTGGCGATAATTTTCTTTTCCATATTGATTTGGTTTAGTTAAAGACTTGCGTTTTTCAAAACATCATAAGCATTACACTTCCATCTTC
>ERZ773197.2636-NODE-2636-length-11184-cov-3.254560_pt1 | contig 11184 bp, 9 predicted proteins | sample MGYA00580999_ERZ773197 | MGnify/ENA primary metagenome ERZ773197 (study PRJEB29015, sample SAMEA2738166) | human oral metagenome | biome: human oral; feature: human-associated habitat; material: saliva | place: China | collected 2185 ... | reverse complement strand
CGAGCTTTGATACGATTACAACGAAAATACAAAAAGAAGCAAAAAATCGCCAGTGCCAGTGTTGCCAAAATTCGCTTTGTTTTCATTGTGACCCCCTTTAAAAGTCGTGTGACGCAACAAGGCTTCCCGATCCTTATTTGCGAACCTCCAAATACTCCTCGTATACCTGACCCCAGATATCGTTCTTCAGCTCCAGAAATCTCGGACTCATCTTGGTCGCCTGATCTCTTGGATATGGAATGTCGATATCGACGATATCCTTGACCCTGCCGGGCCTTGCAGACATAATTACCACCCGCTGTGCCAGGATGATCGCCTCCTCCACATCATGCGTGATGAAAAAACAAGTCTTCTGCTCATGCTCCCAGGTCTCCAGGAGCTCTGTCTGCAGCTGCACCCGGGTCTGCGCATCCAGGGCTCCGAAGGGTTCATCCATCAGAAGAACCTCCGGATTGACCGCGTAGGCCCTGGCAATCGCTACCCTCTGCTTCATGCCCCCTGACAGCTCCTTGGGATAGGAATGGGCAAAATTCTCAAGCCCCACGGCTCTGAGATACTTCTCAGTGACCTGTCCCATCCTTTCTCTGGGCATCCCCTGCAATTTCAGGCCGAACTGCACGTTTTTTTCTACGGTAAGCCAGGGGAAGAGAGCGTACTGCTGAAAGACAATGCCTCTTTTGGGACTGGGCCCGTCAACCTCCTTTCCGTCCACCAGAATCTCCCCGCTCGTCGGAGTATCCAGTCCCCCGATTATGTTCAAGAGGGTGGATTTCCCGCATCCGGAGGGACCCACGACGCAGACAAATTCCTTATCCTGAATGGATAAATCGACACCATTTAAGGCGACCACCTCTCCATTTCTCGTTTGAAATTTTTTGACGAGATCCCGGATCTCTACCTTTACTGAATTGTCTCCTGCCATCCTGTGAATCTCCTCTCCAGTCCCCTGACAATCTTCTCAAACGCGATTCCGATGATTCCCAGAACGATAATTCCCAGAAGGACAATATCCATCTGATAGTAACCGCTCGCCTTCTGAATCATCATACCCAGACCTCTGTCCCCGCCGACGATTTCTGAGGCCATCAGCGTAGTCAGAGAGGTGGAAAGGCCAAGTCTCGCCGCGACCAGAATATAGGGAGTCGCCGCTGGAATCGTCACCTTGAAGAAGATGTCGCTCTGCCTGGCGCCCAACACCCTGGCTGCCTTGATCAGGGTCACGTCCACACTTTTAACCCCCTGGTAAACTGTGACAACCTGAACTAAAAAGGACGCGATGACAATAACGGTGACCTTTCCCATGTTCCCGACGCCCAGGGCGGCCGTAATCAAAAAGACATAGGCGAGAGGCGGAATATTACGCACGAACTGGATCCATGGCTCGACAATTTTCTGGAAGGGTTCATACCAGGCCATGAGAAAAGCAATGGGGATTGCCAGCAGAAAGGCAATCCCGAAACCGGTGAGCACCCGGGACAGAGATGCCCATACATGCTCCCAGAGAATCGTGCTGTGCACCCCCTTCTCCAGAAAGACCTGCCAGACCTGTTCCGGATTGGCAAATATAATCGGCCAGCGAGAGGAGGCGAACAGCCACAGAGCAAGAGCTACCCCCAATGAAATCAAAAGCCACACCCACTTGGGTATCAGATTCCACCGGGTCTTAGATTTATGCTTCATTTTATCCCCCCTGTCAAAGACAAAAGACACGATTCCTCATCCTTATACCCATCCCCAAAATGAGAATCAGATCATCTGATGTCTTCAGTATATGCGCCGACCAGAGGGGAAATAAGTATGAAAATTTTTCATACCTTTTACAGCGCTGGGAGAATTTTCAGTTGATAGTAAAGTTCGTTTTTGCGGCTGACAGCATCGGGAAATTTTTCAATTTTCAGACGCGATTCCTTCATCGACCGGTTTACAGCCACTTCGCCACTGGTCGGTTTTCAGACACTTCTTCGACAGTCAGCTCTCGGGAAGCAGAATATCAAATCCGGCGGAAAAAGACTGCCCCTCCTTGAGACAGACTTCTCCATACCGGTCGGACAGGTCTCCCGCGAAGCCCGCGGCATCGCTCCTTCCAAACCAGGGCTCCAGGCAGATAAAGGGCTGGCTGTCTCCCGGGACAGACCAGATTCCAAAGTCCGGAAAATCCCCGCAATTCAGAGTCAGACACAGGTCCCCATTCGGGCGGAGAATACTGGCGGAAGAAATCTGTCCCTGCTGAAAGATCAGCGCATCTTTGTCAAAGAGCTCACTTGTCAGGGCAAGTCCCTCCTTTTTCTTCACAAGCTGGTAGCTGTGACTGAGATCGACCGCGCCGCTGACCGGATCAGGCAGGTAATAGGACAGACTCTCCTCCCCCGGTCCCGCGAGGACAATCCGGTAGTCACTGCTTCTCTCTCCCTCCTTCAGGGGCAGGGCAAAGCCCGGATGTGCCCCGATGGCAAAGTACATCTCCTTTTCGTCGCGGTTATGCAGCTCCAGCCGGACAGACAGCTTCCGTCCCTTGAGTTGGTAGATGACATCCAGGCAAAAGCGGAAGGGATAAACCTCTCTTGTGACCGAATGATCTGTCAGACGGAGGTGAAGGCTGGATCTTTTCTCCTCCACTTCCGGCGGTTCTGACTTCTTTGCTCCTCTCATCGGCTCCGCACCATGGGCTCCAGGGGAATCTTCGACAAGGGCAAAGATCTCTTCTCTGGCAAAGCCATGCCTTAACATCCGGTAGATCCTGCCCCGATAGCGATAGCTGTCGTTGATCAGCTTTCCCACGAGGGGAAAGAGGAGGGGGGCATGCCATCCCCAGACAGTCGGATCCCCCTGCCAGATCAGTTCTTCACATCTTTGTTTGTCATAAAGACTGCATAGTTCTGCCCCTCGCAGCGCAACCTTGACCCGGAGGAATTCGTTCTCCAGAAGCATTGTCCCTCTTTTCCTCCCTAATTGATATCGGTTCAATCACGCAGTTCTCTCCCCGCCTGATCTGCCTTGATCTGATTTACATCATGCTCTCCATAATGCAGATCTCCCGGCCTGCGCCCGTACTCATCCATGGAGTCCAATTTGCTGTCCGCCATGCACAGGTGAACCGCGGCCTTCTTAAAGGTCATGGGAAGGGCCAGTATATTGGGGTTTTCTCCCACATACTTCTTCCTGGCGTCCGCGAGGGCCTCCTCAAAGCTGGCCCTGGTCTTTAACCCCATCGCCCTTGCATAACCGGGTTCCTTGGCCCCCACAATGTAAATCGCGCTCGTGTTCATCTCCGCAATATGGCCGCAGGCCATCATGGAGAAGCCGTGGAAGGGATGGAAGGCGTTCGCGAAGCGGTACTTGCGAATATACTCGGCATTTGTCCCATAGTACTCGCCCAGACGATTCATGTCCGGAAGAATATTCATCTGATCGTGCTGAAAATTATCAAAGAGCTCCCGCAGATAGGGCCAGCGGCTGTCATTGAAGAAACCGTTGCAGAGGGAGGAGCAGATGATCACGCAGTGATCGCTCATAATCCGCTTAAAGCGCAGAACCTGTGCCGAAAGCGCCTGCATCATCATGATGGGATTGGTCCCCATGCCGTCTCCGTAGTGGAATTTCTGCGGCATCCCGAATACTAAAACGTCATACTTCTTCCTGGCCCAGTGCACATAGGTTCTCTGATCCGCGAGCTTCCAGCTCTCGGGCATCATCTCCCTCGCGTAACCGGAATAAATCGCGATCTGGCGGGACATGGTGTCCAAAACGGCGTCACAGCAGAAAAAGGGATGCCCCATCTTATACTCCATGTGCATGCTGATCTCGTCGAACTTGTCGCGCATGAGAGAGCCGCCGTTGACAGGCGTGAAGTCCTCCCTGTGCATGACCGCGGGCACATGATGGCTGGCGATCGACCTCCAGTTGGTGATCCCTGTGGCGGAGTGCTTATATCCTCCTGAATAGCCCCCATAGGGATTCCCCTGCACATGCCCGACCAGGATGGGGATATCGCACTCGAAGACATACCTGCTCATACTGACAGGATCACCGCGCCTGGTGACTCCCAGATCCACCATGTGCTCCGCGTCCTCGGAATCATGGCTGATTATCTGACCCGAATGCCAAAAACCCCCATAGAGTTCCGGCCCGAATATGGCCAGGGCGTCCGCTTCCGTGCTCCTGGGATGAAGGCCGTTACTGATGATAAAGAGAATATGCTCCTTCTTGACCCCGGCAGCATACAGCTCCTTCAGCATGTATTTTACAGCGAGCTTGCGGTGGCTGGTCGCCTGCTCGCCTCCCTTGACGCGATCAGGAATAATAAATACCACTGTCTGGCGGTCAGCGGGCTTTTCATTCTTTTGAACCAGGTCGGTCAGGCAGTCCATCCCGATCGGGTGGGCCAGACTCTTTTGATAGGCTTTCTCAAGGTCCTCCTCCGGGATACAGGCCGGATCCTTCACGGTCTCACCGGGAATAAAGATATCCGTGCTGTCCGGCAGACTCGCCTCTATGGTTCCTGCCCCGTATTCAAACGCAATATGCTTCATACTTCCTCCTTCTGATCTTACACTCTCTTTTGCCTACTGATCTTCTCCTCCCAGATAGAGCCTGACAATTTCAAGATACTCCCGGGGATAAAAACCGATCTCCCCGGAAAAGCGGGTGAGGGCGATCAGGCCTCCGTCAATCTCCGGAATGGCGGCAAGCATCCTCGCGTTGTCTGTCTTTAAGCCGCCCCCGTACACCAGGTCCAGTCCCTTTGTTTTCTCCTTGACAAAGCGGGCGATCTTTTGAATATAAGCCGCGTCGGCCGGTATTTTGCCCGGACCGATGGACCAGATCGGCTCATAGGCGATGGTGACCCCGGCTCTGTCTGAGGGAGAGATGCCCGAAAGACCCAGCTCCAGCTGCTGCCCCAGGACCTCCTCCCAGCGCTCCTGCTCTTCGCTCTTCTCTCCGATGCAGTAGAGCACCTTCATTCCCCTCTTCAGGGCGCAGAGAATTTCCTGATTCAGAACCCGGTTGACTGCCTCCTTCGCCGTATCCCCTGTCAGGCCGCCGCCGGCAAGAAGTCCCATCTTGTCATTTCTCTCTTCACAGTGGCCGATGATCGTGTAATCAGCCCCCAGAGCAAGCGCGGCCGCCGCGGGGCGGTTGCTGGTAAAGGCTCCGAAATTGCCGCCGGGCAAGATGTCCTCCCGATAGACGCTCTGACAGCCCAGGATCAGTCTGCTCCCGGTTTTTCTGGCCTCAGCCGCAGTGAGAATATGCGCCTCCGGGAAGAAGACCGCAAATTCTATATTCTTCCCATAGGCCTCGATTCCATCCTGAATCCCCTCGACCACGGCCCGTCCCCAGCCGGCAGTGGGGGACAGACGGTTGACTCCCCCCTCCTCTGCCGGCACATCAAAGCGCTTGAGATTTAAAAAAATATGCTTCATATATGACACCTCAATATTGTCTCAGTAAAACCATTGTCTATATTTAAATTCCCGCCTTTTGATAGCGTTCTGCCATCTCTTCCAGGCTCACGGGGATCACCTCAGATGCATTGCGGTAGCTTCCGAATTGTACGAGAAGAGGGGCTATGGCGGAGATGGTTCCCCGGTAGAGGCAGTCATCGACCAGTTCCACATCCTCATCAGCGAGCTCTCCATGGAGAATCGCGTCCATAATGCCAGACACATAGTTCCTTGGATCCACATTGACCGGGTTGGCGGTCAGCTCCCGATAGACGCAAGCGACACTCTTGCTCTCCCTTAATTTCGGGTGATCCTGAAAAAGCGCAAGGATATTTCTGGTGCTTGCCATGCGAAGATCGGTATCTACATTGATTTTATTGATCCCGCAACGGCTCACATCGACCAGCTGATCCACATCAATCCCATAGGCATTTTCCATCCTTCCCCCCAGCTCGTTGATCTGCCTGACAAATTCCTGCGGAACGGTCGAGGAGCCATGGCTGACCAAAAAGCCGTCGATGCCTTCATGGCGCATGCACTCCTTGGTGGCGACGGCGATTTCTCTGCGGATCTTAGCGTCCTTTCCCTTATTCGCTCCGTGCATGGTTCCGTAGCTGATCGCCAGAGCGTCCACCCTGGTCTTTTTAAAGAAATCAACTGCCTGCAGGGGATTGGTATAGGTTGAGCTCGCGGAGAAGACGTGATCCTCCACACCGGCAAGAACGCCCAGCTCTCCCTCGACCGTAACGCCAAGAGGATGGGCATATCGAACCACCTCTCTGGTCAGCTCGACATTCTCCTCATAGGAAAGACTGCTGCCGTCGATCATCACGGAGGTGTAACCCCCCTCAATGCAGGCCTTGACTGTCTCAAGACTCCTGCCGTGATCCAAGTGAAGGGCGATGGGAATGGGACTCTCCTGACCGAAATCCCGGACAATGTTCCCCATGTTTTTTGCGCCCTTTTTCTTGCTCTCCGGAGAGCCATGCATGAAATCGCTTTCTCCCCCCATAAAGGCGTTGGAAGCCTCCGCCCCCTGCAGGATACAGGCGCTCTCCAGGAGCTCATGGATCTGCACGGCGGCAGCGATCTGACTGAAGCTGTTCATGTTGAAGGCCGCCTGACCGTACCCCTTGCGGTCCGCCGCCTCTAAGATACATCTCATTGGAACCAGCATATTCTCCTCCTCTCCTCAGTTAAAGGAAATCATCTCCGGCAGATCCGCTCCCAGAAGCGGCCTGCACCAGTCCATAAAAGCCTCGGTAACCCCGTTTCCCCTTGCGTTGATATAGGAATCAGGCACTGTCCTCTCCGTCATCATTACCTGGTCGATGTCCACCAAAAAGGCCTCCACCCGATAGGGGCGATCGCAAACGCGCCGAAATGCCACCATTTTCCCGGTCGTTCCGGCCAGCACCTCCCTGCAGGCAAGAGCCCCCGCCTCAATGGCCTCTCTGCGGTCAACGGGACTCTGCAATCTGATAGAAGCTCTTCCAATCAAACCCGGCTTCTCACTGCGGGCCTTATAGCCCAGCCTCCGGATCACAAGATTGGCCAGATGCGCCCCCACGTCGCCAAAGTAAGTCGCTCTTCCCACAGTAAAAATCGGTTCCACCACAGGTCTGCCGGAGGCATCCTTCAGACCCTCGCTGGCGACAACGACAATCCCTTTTTTGACCTTCAAAAGCCCTTCGACATCCTCGATAAAGGCGTCCTCATCAAAGGGTCGTTCCGGCAGATAGATCAGATCCGGTCCCGGTCCTCCCTGATCCGCCGCCAGGGCGGAGGCCGCCGTGATCCATCCGGCATTTCTCCCGGAGGCCTCGATGACAGAGACATGGATGGGCAGGCCCCTGACATCGGCGCAGACCTCCCGGACACTCTCGGCGATGAACCTGGCCGCGCTCGGGAAGCCGGGACTATGATCTGTGACGGCAATATCGTTGTCCATAGTCTTGGGAATTCCCATCACTTTGATCTCAAGCCCCTGCTTCCGGCAGGCCAGAAAAAGCCTGCCGCAGGTATCCATGGTTCCGTTGCCCCCGTTCATGAGCACATAGCGGATCTGATGTCGCTTCAGGATCTCCGCCATTCGCATGTATTCCGCTTCGTTAAGCTGGTCTCTGGAGGTCCCGATGGCACTTCCGGGAGTCACAAGCAGCTTCTTTAGATCCGCCTCCGCGACCTCAGTCAAGTCAATCAGCTCTTCCCTGATCAGCCCTCCGGTTCCGTTCCTGGCTGCCAGAATCCGTCCCCTCCTCAGTCTCTTTTTAGCCTCTGTCACTGCCCCGTAGAGGGAACAGTTAATCACTGCTGTCGGCCCCCCGCCGTGCATGATAAGCAAATTTTCATCCATTATTTTCTCTTCCCTTTTCCTGATCCCCTCTGTAAACAAAAACTCTCTCCTGTTTGATTTAAAATAAAGTCCCCCCTCTCTAACCGTTTATTTTTCTTCTAGAATCCGAAACATTCTTTTCTTATAGGCCTCTACCCCCGGCTGATTAAAAGGGTTCGCTCCCATCATTTCACAAGAGATATAACAAGCAAACTGGAAAAAATAAAAGAGTTGACCAAACCCGTAAGCATCCAACCGGTCCAACTGAAGAATGGATACCGGCAATCTCTCGGCATGCGCCTGAACAGTTGCATCAAAAGCTGCCCTGTTAATATCAGCAAAATCCTTCTCATCCAAATAATCAAAGGCATCCGACAGTCCATCTGCATGGATCATCAAATTGTCATCCGCTTCTTTTACGTCCAGAAAAGTCTCAAAGAGCATGGGCGTACCTTCCTGGATAAATTGACCAATGGAGTGCAGTTCTTCTGAAAATTCCCCTGTCACCGGCAAAATTCCCCGATTATCCTTCCCCTCGCTCTCCGCAAAGAGCTGTATCCACCACTTGTAGAAGAAACGGAAACGCGGCTCAAAAGAAGAAAGCATCTCCACCTGATGATTCTTCTGATAGCAGAAATTGCGCAGGCAGGCATATTGGTATGCCATATTGTCTTTCCCTCGCTTGGCATGTAAAAGCATCTGCATCATATGCGCTCCCGCAACCAGAGATTGAATATCAATCCCCGCAACCGCTACAGGCAGAAAGCCAACATTGGTCATAGCCGTGAATCTTCCGCCCACTTTGCTCGGAAAATCGAAGAAATCATATCCCTGTTCTCTGCTCAGTCGATCCAGAGAACTTCCGACTGTTCCACAAGTAATGATTCGTTCATGTGCCTTCTTCCCATACTTTCTGTCCATTAACTCTCTCAGAATCCGAAAGGAGGAGCCGGGCTCCAGAGTCTCAAAATTTTTGGCGATACATTCAATGTAACAACTTCTGTTCTCCAACTTACTCAGCATTTTCTTTAGCTGCGTTGGATTTAATGTGTTCCCGGCATAAATAATCTCCGGATCCACTCCCTCTCTCCTCGGAGCAATTGCTTCGACCACAGAACGAGCCGCATTATTGGAGCCGCCCACGCCGATCAGAACAAATGTGTCCGCATTCTCCCGTATCTCCCCAGCCTTGTCCAAAATGCGATTCAAAACGTCTTTTCCTGCGCAAATCCGGGTATCAAGCCAGTCCTGGCTGTCCGCATATTTGGCCTGTCCTTCCTGAACTCTTCTCAAACAATCTAGATTTCGATTTAAAAATTGCTGATAATCTTCTTCCCATCTCTCCCCTGATATTTTTATGTTATATGAAAGCATTTTCCCATCCCTCAAAATACAAGTTCTCTCTTTCGAATCCTTTCAAAAATCTTGTATCTATTTATTAAATCTTTTTATTAATTATAGGTTCTCTATTTTATAGATCAATATCGGAAATATCCATAGTTTCACTATCCCAGGCTTGTGGATTATGCTGAATTTTCTAGCGAAACATTATCCCCCGCAAATACTGATCCGCTTAAAAATTTTTAACGGGCATCGATCCCCCATAATTCTCTTCCTCGACCACACATTGCGTAAAAAAGGATCCCTGTGACCTTTTATCACCTGGATCCACTCTCTATTCTTTACCGTTCATTAAATTTATTTATTTTTTACCTGCCCTTGCTGGAGATAAATCTTCACAGTCCTCCAATTATATTCTTGTAAAAACAAAATTCCCTCTCAATGATAGGAATGTTTCAATCGAAACGATCAGCGATCAGATATTCAAGAAATTCTTCTGAATACATCCGAGGGCTGCCCCCAAGGCGCCGTCGTAGGAATCGTATTCGCGAAATCGTATTTCAACATCCTTTTCATTCATTCCAAAGAAATGCTCTCTTGCATAAGCCACCAGTCTTTCTCTGTTGGTCTTCCACGTCATCATATAAGCATCAACCACAACCGCATTTGGATTGAGCAGATTGACAACATTTGCCATGGCAAGAGCCTGCCCATGAATACAGCTGTCAATCAGTGCGTCAATTTCCTGGTCTCCCCCCATCTGCAGCTCGAGAATCAACCGCATGGTCAGATCCTCTCCCGCGTCCAGCCTCTTGCGCAAAGCTGCCAATCTTCCCTCTGCCATTTCCCTGCGGCAGAGCTCAAAAAGGGCCGACTCTGAGGCGAGCTGGTCTGTCGTCACAGTCCTCTTTTGCCCCTTGTGATCAGAGGACAAGAGAACCGTCTGTCCCAGCTCTCCCGCTCCCGCACTGTCCCCGGAGAGAACCAGATCATTCATAAGAATCGGGCAGGCGATCCCTCGTGAGACAAAAAAATAGGCAAACATCCCCGGCCGATCTTCGCGCAGCAGCATCTCATAACCTGTGGCCCGAAGACGCGTGTTGTTATCGACGCTGACCGGAACTGAGAATCTCCTGCCCAGGTCCTCTCCCAGCGTTTTCCCGTTCCAGTCCTCTCGAAAGGTATAGCGGATCCGTCCCCGGTCCGTGTCCACAAATCCCGGCACTCCGATTCCGATTCCGATCAGTTGATCCCGATCAATCCGGTGCAGAAAATGCTCCACCAGATTTTCGAGCTCTGACAGCATTTTCCCATAGCTCTCGGAGGCCTTCGGATTCGTCACGCTCTCAACAGCCTCTCCGCGCAGATTGACCAGAATCGCCCGGCTGTAATAAGGTCCCAGCTCAATGCCGATGGCGTAGGCCGCCTCCCTGCGAAAGGCCACTGCCAGGGGGCGTCTTCCCGAATTTTTGTTCCGGCTCTCCTGCAAAAGCGGCTCTGTGATGACAAGACCCTCACGGATCATCTCATTGATGCTGTTAGTGATGGTCGGCAGGGTCAGTCCCAGTTCCCTCGCAATCTCATTACGCAGAGCATGCTCCATTCGAAAAATCTTGTTTTTAATCAGGATGCGATTCCTGCGCTTGGTCTCTTGCAGGCTGTTTCCGCTCTCAACAATCATCGCCCTCACCTCTTCCCGGCAGTTTCACAGAAAAACAGTCTTCTTTGACACGGATACCCGACCGGGGTGCTCATGATTTACATATGTGTGTACTTAAAGACGTTGTAACAGCCAATGGCTATGATAACAAGAAGGAGGATATTGAACACCTTTTCAACACCGCTGTTATTGAGCCTTTTGGTGATTGCCGCTCCCAGGAGAGCTCCGCCCACACCGCCGCAGATCATGGCAATCAGATAGACCGCGGTAAAATCGGGAACAGTTCCCCTGATCAGGGAGCTGATCAGACTCGTCGTCTGAGAAAAAATGATGATGTAAATCGAGTTCTTGGCCGCCTGCTTGGCGTCCATAGAGAAAAAATAGTAGAGAACCGCTACATTCAT
>ERZ773197.2633-NODE-2633-length-11186-cov-5.388285_pt1 | contig 11186 bp, 14 predicted proteins | sample MGYA00580999_ERZ773197 | MGnify/ENA primary metagenome ERZ773197 (study PRJEB29015, sample SAMEA2738166) | human oral metagenome | biome: human oral; feature: human-associated habitat; material: saliva | place: China | collected 2185 ... | reverse complement strand
TAAGGATGTGAGCTGACAGCCTTATTGTATTTTCAAACGCAATAAGGATATTTTCGGCCGTGTCGAGACCTATTGTGTAGCGTAGAAGAAAAAAGGAAGAGGAACGTATTTCATTTCCTCTTCCAGTTATCACGCGCTATTCCGCGAGTCGTTACAATCCATGTTGTTTCTTGTATTCGGCAAGCTCTTCTTCATAGCGTTTGAAGTCTTCTTCATAGTGCTTGATGCGACTCTTGTCAATGGTTTGCAAGAAACACTCGGAACGCACGTTCATCATGTTGTAATCAACTATGAATGTAATCTGGTTTGTTTTCACATTCAGATAGCCTTCTACACCTGCGCCACTTCCTTGCTGTACTCCGGAATCATCTTTAGGATTTCCCGTAACGCTACCGTCCTTACCCTTAAACTTTATCCAGCCATCCCCTTTATATTCGTCTTTTTCCCAAGAGTTGAGTTGCATAAACTTACATTTGCATGAGAAATACACAATCAATGGCATCTTGCCTACGGTAAAGCCATCGAGCGTCAGACGAAGACTGTCCTTCTCCCAACTGAAATTAAATTTAGTAGGACATCCTTGGGGCAGAAGGGTCTTATCAACCGTGTTCATTGTCGCTTTTGTGGAAAGGACAATATCTCCTGACAAAATATTCTTTGCCTCTTTTAAGTATTCCTGAACGGGATCTTTTTGTTCCAGATTTTCATCACTATTACAGGAAGATAAACCCAATGAGAGTACAGCCAAGAGGCAAAGGATACATTTTACTGTTATGAATCGCATATCGCCTTGTTATGATTGTAGCGTACCGTCAAAAGTAACAGAAGCAGGGAAGACAGGAGCGAATTTCCAACCTGCGTATGTGTCAAGAACGAAGTGGAGTTCATTATTCACAAGAGAGCCTGTAAAACTGGATAATTTAATATTAATGGGTAATAATCCACCATTCAACAACCTCAATTTACCGGCATAACCGCCTATGGGGGTCGTTGCTGTAAGAACTCCGTTGTTGACAGAAACTTTAAGTTCTACTTTGATTGTTCCTGGCATCTTGCCAATAGGTCCCACTGTACCTCTCAAATCATACAGGTTACCACCAGCGCTTGTCAATGTAAAGCTCTGATTTGTAGCATCATTGTATAATTTCCCATTCATAGTAATGTTACTCAACGTACCATTGTAAGTACCTGTCTGCGCATTAGAATTTACTGCAAATCCTAAGATGCTGATTACCGTCAATATGGTAGAAATTAAAAAATGTCTCATCTTTTTTGTGTTTTGTTAATTATTAATTAGTGACGACCATTCGACTCCATCTTCTATGTAACCACCACCACTGGACAAGACCTTGAGATACTTCTTGATAAAGTCTTTTGTTTCCTGTCTGTCAAACACGTCTTGCGTACACGCAAAAGCGGTTTTTTTATCGTAGGTATGAAATTCCGTCAATTTCGGATAGGTAACACGACAATTCGGAGATAAACCGCCAAGTTCCAAACTAGATATCATCTTAAACTTGGACAAATCTACCTGTTCTAAACTCTTCATATTCGCAAATGTTATCATATAAGATCGCAACCCGCTTTTTTCTGGTAAAGCTATCTTTTTCAAATCTGGGCAGTCTACAAAAACAAGTGAGGAACCATCGGGACCATTCTGTTCCTGCTCAATCGCTCTCTGACCAAACAGGGTACTATGGCTTAAATCTATTACGCTAATACCGCTAACATTTACCCATTGGATACCTGTCATGTTTGTAGCATCCTCAAGATTGATGCCTTCAGAGGCATCCACGTTTGTCAATGTCAAGATCATGAGACCGCTACTGGGTCTCAGGTACGGGAGTTTCACTTTGTTTGTCAGGCTTACAAAAAGAATTTTGCCGTCCCAATAAGGATTGTCCACAATGTATTGTACCCCTTCCAGTGTTTTAGCAGTGGCAACTCCATACCACTCATTAAATGCACAGTTATTCAACCTATCTTTGTTGCTTAACCGCTTACTGATGTCTATATGAATACTGTCCTTATCAAAGATACTTGAAAAGTATTTTTTGAAATTAGCCCTTATATTCTCATCAGGTATCTCGCGAATGGTATTGTATTTCTGCAAGTTGCCTTTTGCTGTTTCCATCTTCACGTCTATACTGCCAGACTCAATCTCAGCCTTCTTCTCTCGATAGAAACGCACAAGGTCTTTGATGTTGAACTTTGCCGTCTGTGGCAAGTACAATTTCGTGATTTTGTGCAGCTGTGTTATGGTTTCATCACCATTCTCTTCCGTCTTTACGTTCACCAGTCCTTCAAAGTCATAAATATCATTGTCTGTCAAATCTACACCGGTAATTTGTGCTGGCAGCTGAGCGAAGTCGAAAGTAGGTCCGTAGCCATTATTGGAGAGTTTAACCTCCTTGAGATTGGGTAGAATGTCGAGTCCAGAGAAGTCGGAGAGTTTTGTTCCGCTTAAGTCGAGCGAAACAGTGGATTTAACCAAATCGTTGATTTCTAACTTTCCATCTTGGGAAAAAGTGTATCCCTTTGACTTCAGAATGTTCATGAGTTCCGTGTTCTTCAAGGTCGTGGAACTGTAAGAAGGGCCGTTGTCATCGCTGCAGGAGCTGAGACCCAGAAAGCAAAATGCCACTAAAGGCATGATTAAACTTTTAATATTCATGTTTTTTGTAAATGTTTTTAAGCGGTGCAAAATTGCAAAGAGTTTTAAAAAAACTAAATACTCCATTATGGGCATTTAGAGCGGAATATGTTAAAAGAAAAATGAACAGAACCCGTAAGAAAGGACATAGCAGAAAGGTATCTCTTCTTCCTTATGAAGCCTTTCTGCTACGCCATTCTTCGCTTGCTCTATACGGGAAAAAGAAGGATACCCTCTGGAGGGTAGATGAGATTTTTTGTCTTATTTGTTAATGTGAAGAATGAAGAAGTTGGGAAATCTGAGACTTCATAAAATTGCAATCAATGCAGACATCGAAGTGCCTTATCTCTGCAAATAAATTTAGAGAAGAGAATGCAGTGGAAAGGGAAAGAATATCTATCCTGTTTTGTAGGATGATACATTGTACATGTGTTTATTACGTGCTTTTGAGTAGAAATCTTCTGTGCTATTTGTGCTGAGATAGATTTCGAAGTACATTTGCAATAACAAAAAAGGAAACGATGAAGAAGGAGCAAATAAAGTATGAAGAATGGCTGACAACGATCGCGAATACTCGCCTTGTTTACAACACAATGGCGGAGTTGGAAGAGTTTCTCGACAACCGTTCGATACACAGTAACGGTATGAAGCGAAGTTTTGGTTCTTATCAGAAACTTCGCTCTACTTTTAGAGACCTAAAAGTGGAAGTTGACTTGCAAACAGATAACCTCGTAAATCTGGATGATGTTCTGATTCAATATAAAAGAGCGTGGCGTTTTTTTCATGCAAATCTGTATCGTCGTGCAAAACCCGAGAACATCGCCCTTGAGTTGATGATTTATTGTTGTTCGCCCAATGTGACTACCGATATAGGCGCAAAGAAGGCAGCCATCTATGCGCAAATTGTAGAGCAAGATATTAGTATTCCCTTTCTGGTTTTGATGCTGATGAAAGTTATCCCAGGCTATGATTCTAAAGAAGGCGATGTGAATGATATTTCTCGACAGTATGAAAATATCATGCTGCTAATGGAGAAGTTTATCAACGATGACTTGTTTTTTAGTAAACTTCCCCTTATCACGAGAGCAAGAGAAGAGCGGCATAAAACTCGGCTGAAGTTACTCTTCTCTGTGCAGCAGATTCTCGATACCTATATGTCATACATGAATGCCGATCTCCTTTATGATTTAGCCGACAGGATGAAAGAGGATTCAGTTGATTTGGATATTGTGGGGTATTGGAATGAGTGTGGAGGAGGGCTTCTCAATACGAGCTTTTGGCACATTGAGAAAGCTCTCAATGCTGGCACATATTTTATGACCCATTGGCACAAAGATTCTGAAAACAAACTGACGGGTATCACTTATACACTCTTAATTATCAAGGACTCCAGCGGGAATCTGATTTATTATATGCTCCATCCCGAAGCCATTAAGCATAGAATGAAAGGTTTGCAGTATGGCGATGCGGACAATGTGTGGTATCATACAGATATGTTGGACTATATTCCCGAACAGCTCCCACTACTTCGACTTATGCACTCCGGCGTGTGGCCCTCAAAGATTCTTCTCACGCGTTGTACAGAAAAGGACGTTGTTACTACATACGACAAATGGCTGCATCATGATTGCCAGATTGTGAAGCCGTTTCAACATCTTGAATACGACTTCCGCCCCTGTCTCTATGCCGTTACCCCGACGCATCTGTACATCACATCCGAGAAAGCAGGCGAGTACTACAAAGTCCCCAAATCTTCATTTGAAGGTTTCGACCGTATCCAACTCTCCGACAATGTTGGACTCATGACCATGAACGGTAAAATATATTTAGTCTTCGATGAGTTTATGCTTTACATCCACACCAACAGGAACGAATTGAAGAAGCATAAAATAGAACGAGTCAACAGCATAGATTAGCTATTGACTCGTTAGAAGAAATTTAGCTAAATATAATAGCTTATTGCTCAAGATTTTCTAGCACCTCAGTATCTAAATGATTTTTTAGTTTTCTACTCATATTAGTAAAAGTGATGTATGTTAAACTGGCAGAGATGGGGAAACCTATTAGTGGAACCATCTTTCCTAATGCATTGCCCAATTTGTTTTTTGTGAGCTTTATTCCAATCCACTTGGCGGATTGTTTTACTATATTATACAAAGTCGTTTTGGTTAATGCCTTTCGTGGTATGCGTATTGCTACTTCTTTTGCTAACATTTCAAGTAACTTTTTTGCCCCTTGGGAAGCTTTATCAGATCCCATTGCGATACCTACAAAAAGAGTTATAATATTTCTTGTTCCATCATCAATCTCATTATTATTACGTAAATCGGGCACTCCGTAGAGATATAGAAGTTTTTGGGTTAGTATTATTACATGGTAAAGGTATTGCGCCATATCTGCAGGAATTGCAACCGCCATACCAAAGCCTCCTGGTAAACCTGCAACACCAGAAGCCATAGAAGCTATATTTCTGTGATATTTGATGCTTCCTTTTGCTAATTTTTGTATTTTTTTCTTTGTTAGGACTTCTGTTGTTTTTAGTCTTCCCTCCAAAATATCATTGAGCTGTTGCTCTTTGCAATACAGTGAAAGTTCCCTTTTCAAAAAATCTTTTCGATCGACTAAAGCACCAGGAATCTTTAATACTATAGATAGGGCATTGTCCCAAATTTGAACTGCTTTCGCGTTTTCTTCCATATTTTCTTTTTTTTATTTTTATCAATATAGTTTTAGTATGCCATAAATCTTTCCAAAAACAAGAAAAAAAGAGAGTTCTCCTCTCTTTTTTTTACAAAAACCTTTTTTAGATATTCATAAGGTCTTGGATTTGCTCTGTAACCCACTGTGCAAATGGGAACATTGTCAATACCGCAGGGAGGATAATCAACAATCCACCACCAGCCATACCATACGTTGCTTTTGTCCTCGCAGGTCCATTATCAGCATCGGCTGTTGCAAATGACATGATATTTGTTACCAAAAGGAAAATTCCTACGAATACCATGATAACGTAGATAATACCAAGAACCATTCCAACAACTTTAGCAAGTTCTGGACCTGCAAAAACGCTAGGGAAAGCAAATTTAACAGTTGCAAGGACAGCTACCGCCATAAAAGCAGCTCTCATTAGTTTTTCCTGTTTTTTTCCTAAGCCGTAAGCGTTAGAAAGCAAGTTTGTGAGTAAGTACATCTAGTTTGTACTCCTTTCCTAAAATTTTTTCTTTTATCAAAAGGTTAATGTAAAAAATTAACTTCCGATAATATTAGTATGCCATAAATTATGAAAAATAATAAAAAAATAATGTTTCAATCTCTGCCCATCATAACTGAATCCTAGAATGCTTTATTTTTTAGTATTTTTATAGGCTATAAAAGTAACAATTAATATTTTTGAAAAATAAATGTAATTTTTCAGAAAATAAAGTAAAAAAAAAGAAATATTTTATTGATTTTTTAACCAAAATATGGTATATTAGATTTAGTCAATGAAAAGGGAGGAATATTATGAAGTCAACTGGGATTATTAGAAATATTGATGGATTGGGGAGAATTGTTATTCCAATGGAAATGAGAAATAAATTAAAAATTTCTGAGAAAGATCCGATTGAAATACATGTTGAAGGTAATACAATTTCTATGAAAAAATATGAACCTGATTGTACATTTTGTGGAAGTTCAAAAAATGTTGTTGAATATAAAGGTAAAAATGTTTGTGAGAAGTGTTTATCAGATTTAAAAAGTATGTAAATTTTTTATAAAATGTGAATTTATGTAATATTAAGAAAACCATTAGTTTTTAAACTAATGGTTTTTTATTTTTTAAATTAGTCAATATTGAATGCTTTGATACCAGGGTATACTGCATTTTCTCCTAATTCTTCTTCAATTCTTAATAATTGATTGTATTTTGCAACTCTTTCAGATCTACTTGGAGCGCCTGTTTTGATTTGGCATGTATTTAATGCTACAGCTAAATCAGCAATTGTTGTGTCGGCTGTTTCACCACTTCTGTGTGATGTAACTGCTGTGTATCCAGCTTTGTGAGCCATTTTAATTGCTTCTAATGTTTCTGAGATAGAACCGATTTGGTTTAATTTGATTAGGATTGAGTTTCCTGCTTTCATTTCAATTCCTTTTGCTAATCTTTCTGTATTTGTAACAAATAGATCATCACCAACTAATTGAATTTTCTTTCCTAATCTTTCTGTTAATAGTTTCCAACCTTCCCAGTCTTCTTCATCTAGACCGTCTTCTAGTGAAATTATTGGATATTTGTTAACTAATTTTTCCCAATGGTCAATTAATGTTTCTGATGTGAAATGTGTTCCAGCTTTAGGTAATACATATTCACCTTTTTTTGCGCCTTTCCATTCGCTTGATGCAGCATCTATTGCTAACATGAAGTCTTTTCCTGCTTCATATCCAGCTGTTTTGATTGCTTCTAAGATTAGTTCGATTGCTTCTTCATCTGATCCAACATTTGGAGCAAATCCACCTTCGTCACCAACTGATGCAGCTAATCCTCTTGATTTTAAGATTTTTTGTAAAGCATGGAATACTTCACTACACCATCTTAATGCTTCTTTGAATGAAGGAGCGCCTACTGGCATAATCATAAATTCTTGTGTATCAACAGTGTTTGTAGCGTGTGCACCACCGTTTAAGATGTTCATCATTGGAACTGGTAATCTGTTTCCATTGATTCCACCTAAGAATCTATATAGAGGAATATCTAGAGCGTTTGCAGCAGCTCTTGCAACAGCTATAGAAACTGCTAAGATTGCGTTTGCACCTAATTTTGATTTATCCTTTGTTCCATCAGCTTTGATCATAGCAGCATCAACAGCATAAATGTCCATTGCGTTCATTCCAATGATCGTGTCAGCTATTGTTGTGTTGATATTTTCAACAGCTTTTGTAACACCTTTTCCTAAGTAACGGTTTTTGTCACCATCTCTTAATTCTAAGGCTTCAAATTCACCTGTTGATGCACCACTTGGAGCAGTTCCTCTTGCAACTGTTCCGTCAATAAGTGTAACTTCTGCTTCAACAGTTGGATTTCCTCTTGAGTCTAGAATTTCTCTTCCAACTACATTTGTTATTTCTAAATCTAACATTAGAAAACCTCCTTATAAATATAAAATTGCATATTTATGCAATAGAAATCATATCACATAATGTTGAAAAATAATAGCTTTTTACATTGATTTATACAAAAAAATTGGATTTTGTGATAAAATTCAGTTGAGGAGGAAGATATGAAATATAAATATGTGCATAGAGTAAAATATTATGAAACTGATAAAATGGGAATTACTCATCATTCTAATTATGTTAGATGGATGGAGGAAGCTAGAGTTAGTGCAATGGATGAGATGGGGTATTCTTTTAAAAAGGTGGAAGATTTAGGGTTTGCTTCACCAATGTTAGAGTATAATGTTAAAATTATGCATTCATCAACTTTTGATGATAATGTAGAAGTTGTTGTTTGGATAAGTGAATATAATGGTTTAAAGATGAAATTTGGATATGAAATGTTTTTAAATGATAAGTTAATTGCTAAATGTGAGTCTGTTCATTGTTTTACAAATGTTAAAACAGGTTTTCCAATTAGAGTTAATAAAAGTTGTAAGGAGCTTGATGAAGTATTTAGAGAGGTTATGGAATAATGAAATTAAATATTGTTATGGTTGAGCCTGAAATACCACAAAATACAGGAAATATTGCTAGAACTTGTGCAATAATTGGAGCTAAATTACATTTGGTGTATCCTTTAGGTTTTGTTATTGATGATAAAAAACTTAAAAGATCAGGACTTGATTATTGGGATAAGCTTGATATTGAATATCATGATTCTTTGGATGCTTTTTTAAATAAGTATAAGCCTGAAGAAAATAATATGTTTTATGCTACTACTAAGGGGCAACATTGTTATTCTGATGTTGATTATAAAGTTTTTGGTAATAAAGAGATATTTATTTTATTTGGAAAAGAGAGTAAAGGACTTCCTGAAAATTTACTTCAAAAGTATATTAAAAATACAATTAGAATTCCTATGAGACCTGTACTTAGATCACTTAATTTAGCCAATTCAGTTGCGATAATTGCTTATGAGGTTTTTAGACAATTTGATTTTGATGGGTTACAGGAGATTAGTGATTATTTTGAAGATTAATATTTTTATGTTTAATATTACTTATTAAATGAAATTAAAGTTAATTAATAAATATATTGAAAATTTTAATAAAATATGTTAATATATAAGTTATACTTTTTTATATAATCTGTTAACTCAAAAGAATGGAGTTTATATGAGTGATGAAGTCTTTTGTGAGCTTTTAGAGTTAGGGCCTATAGGAGTGATTGAGAAGCTTAATGATATTCATGATAAAATGATTAGTGAGATTAATAGTGGATATCGGGAGTTTGCTACTTTTTTAGGAATTAATATTTATGATTTTGTAGATATTAATAAGATTCAGGTTTTTGTAGCTGGAGCTTATTATTTGAATTATAGTCCTGAAGTAGTAAGATATATATATGATTGCTTTTTTGAGTTCAATGTTGATGAGATTTTGAAGATTGTTAATTGTGATGAACTTGATAATTTTCTTTTTAGAGATATTGGAGTCTGTAATCTTACTCAAATGAGAAGTTTATTAGTTAAGCAATTTTGTAAATTATTTAAGTTTTTTAACTTGTATTAAAGTGCTTTTTTTATTTATGATATGTAGCTGTAGTTTTGTTAGCAGATTAAATAAGTATATAGGTGGTGTTTGATTAGCACCACCTAGTTTTATTTATAAATTAGTATTTTAAATTTGTTATTTTTATGTTAATATATATAATAGTATATGTTTTAGAATATGTTAGTCATGAAAGAGGGGAATGTGTTATGATTTATAAGACAAGAACTAGGCTTAATGAATTATTAGATTTAGGTCCTGATGGTACTAGGATGCGGTTAGAAGAGATTAGGTTAAATATCATAATGATTACAAAATATGATGTATATGATACTGATAATAAGTGTATGCGATTTTCTGAATGGCTTGGAATTAATATTATTAGTTGGAGTGATTTTAATGTTTTGATTTTGTTTATGAGTGCACTTTGGTATTCTAATTATGGTTATTCTTTTGATGAAGCGGAATGGCTGTTTAGTTTTGTTTTTGACTATGGTATTAAGCAGAAAGTTATTGATAAATATAGTTTGGATTTTTTGAATGAATATGTATCTGCTATTACTATTGAAGATATGAGAGATATTTATTCTGATTGTTTTGAAAATACTTTTGGAAGAGAGTTTAAGATTAAAAGAGTAAAGTGGTTTAGAATTATGTAGTAAACTTAGTATTATGGATTTAAAGACAGTGTTTTGATTAAGTGCTGTCTATTTTTTATGATATTGAAGTTTTATTTATGTTTAATTGATAAATATTTATTGTTGCATTATATTGTAATTTTTTTATCGTTATGTTATAATTAATATGTCTACTATTTTTAGACATTAGGATATAATGATTATTATCCTTTTTAATGATTGGTGAGCTAAACAAATTGAGTGAGGGCTATTGTTTATGTATAGTGGTTTATATTGTTGGACTGTCATAAATGAGATTAGAGACAAGTTTCGGCAAGATGGGTACTTAGAGTTTTTAGGAGTGTTTATAGGTACTTGGGAAGAGTTAAATGTTTTGAAGAGAATTCTTGCTAAAGGACTGGTTGTTGATAACCAGTATTTAAGAGAATCCAAGGTTAAAACTTGGATGAATTTATTTTATGCTAATTCAAAGCGTGTGAGTGGGTATAAGATAAATCTTTTGTCGGCTATTTGGGATAATGATGAGGGCTACATTGATGATTATGATTTGTTGATTGATCAGTTTGATCAATCATATGATTTGCTTATGGCGAGAGAGGCTGAGCTTGATTTTTTGCTTGAGAAGGCAAATCAGATGAGAGATGCTCTCATAGAGAATGGCGAGGTTATGGTATATGGAGTTAGGATCAATCAGTGGATTGATTTGAACATATATATTGCCTTGGACGCTTTTGCGCTTTTATGCATGAGTGACAAGGAAATGGCAAAGTTTTATGATAAGATTTTTGTATGCTTGTTTAAGGCTTTGTTAAAAGAGTACAATGTTTTTAAGATGTTTAACCTCTTTCCAGATGAAGATCAAGGTTATTATTTTATTGGCGAGATTTATGAAATGGCTGATATCTTTTCAAGAAATGTTCCAAGAAATTGGATCGGCATTGATGATGAGTTTGAAGATTGATCAATTGATTGATTTTCATTAGATGAGTAACTGATAATTTATGCTTACCGATTGTTAAAGCAAGAAGGGCCTTTTTTAAGGCCTTTTTTTGCTGTGTATTTTAAATTGTTTTTAATTAATTTAAATGGTTAGTGTAAAATAAATGTAGGCAAAATTATAAAATTTTGTCTACATTTTTTTTGTTTTATTTAAAATTGAAAAAACATGGTTAATCCAATACAATGTAGTTGCTTAAAAACAGCGAAAGG
>ERZ773197.2632-NODE-2632-length-11187-cov-7.822134_pt1 | contig 11187 bp, 11 predicted proteins | sample MGYA00580999_ERZ773197 | MGnify/ENA primary metagenome ERZ773197 (study PRJEB29015, sample SAMEA2738166) | human oral metagenome | biome: human oral; feature: human-associated habitat; material: saliva | place: China | collected 2185 ... | reverse complement strand
GCTCTCTTTAAGCCATATCTTATTTATCTTGTCTTACATATAGTCTTTATTTGCATATAATGATACCATATTTAATAATTAAAATCAATCACTTAACTTAAATATTTACACTAAGTACAACTCTATACCCTTCAGTATTACTGCCTTTTCCAGTTGTACCTTCATAATTAAACAATCCAGCTCTAATTCCATCTTTAATACATCCACCTCTCTTAAAAAATGGTTTAGTCCCAACCGGAAAAACAGAAGCATTATAAAACCATCCACTATTTAAAGCTCCAATATTAGATGTTTCCCATAAAGAATCACCTCTTTTACTAGAATTCATATAATAATTATTAACAATACTATTAGGATTTTCAGAAGCTTCATCAGCATTATCCGTATTATACACATTATAAACTGTCCTATATCTAGAATTAAACTTCTCTCCACCAATATCAGTAATAGCATTACCACCATTAATAAAAAGATTAGGAGAATTATTACCAACAAAAGCAGCAATATATTCAGAAACTCCACCACTCAAATCATAAACACCTGTAGGATTTCTATTAGATGATTGAACAAATCTTACTTTATAAACATCTTCTTCTCTATCAGCACCACCAGTACAAAAATTCTCATTATCATTAATAAAAACATTAATACCTTCCGTTCCATATTTACTAAAAGCCAAATATGTAACAGCACCCCATTCAGAAGCCTTTGTCATATGACTATCCTTATTTCTATCATAATTATATGCATTAATAAAAGCATTCTTAATTGAAATATTTCTCCATGACTTAAGACAAGGTTTACTTGAAACAAAAATTTTATCATTAGCCAAAACATCTGTTGAATTAACTATTAACTGAATCTCTTTAGTTTCCAAAGATACTTCATATTTTGACATCCAAAACCCAGAAGTTTCAACATCATTTCCACCATTTATATAATCATTTTGTCTATCATTCATAAACGCTGGATGTAAAATATAATGATTTCCAACTTCAACAATTCCTTTAGAAGGCTCGGCAACTCGAAAAAAAGTATTAACATCATTATCAGAAACCTTTAAAATTCCTCTAGAATCACTATATCCAGAAATCTTAGTACATGTAGCATCAGTATAATAAACAATTTTATATGCAAATCTTGGAATCCATACAAAATAACTATTATCGATATTTAATGCATTTGCCCAAATTTTATTATTATAATCATACCATTCTCCATCTTTTTCATTTGTTTCAACAAATCTAACATTATTAGAATCATATTTAACAGGTCTCATACCTCTTAAAACAGGTTTCAATGGTCTATCTAATTGATTATTATCTTTATCAATCCATATAATATCAATTTTAGCATGCTCTCTATCTAAAACCATATCAGGTTGATCAATAATATTACTATCAACTTTAGAATCCATATTAATAATAGAAGGTTCTGAAATTGAAACTTTTAAATTCTTTTTCATACTATTTTGAATAGAAGAAAAAATAATTGCAATAGCAAAAAATATTAACAATACAATCAACATTCCAGCTAAAATAGAAATTATAAAATTTTTATTTTTATCAACTTTTTGTGATTCATTAAAAGATTCCAACTTTAAAGCATTTTCTAAATCTTTAATAGATGCATCATCATTATTTATCTTATTATCATTTTTCTTAGCCATAATCTCTCCTAATATATATCCGTCCAAAATTTTGTATAATATAAAAAGAGTAGAAACCTTTCCACTCTCCTTACTTTAATTGTTTTCTATCTTGTTCAATTTCTTTTAATGTATTTTCTAAAGATTTTTGAAGTGTAGCTAAAATATTATCTGCATATTCCTTAGCACCTGCTGTAATCTGTCTAGAACTATCATTTGCAGCAGACATAATCTGATTCTTTTGTTCATAAGCTTTTTTAGTAATCTCATGTTCATCAATCATCGCAATAATCCTATTCTCTGCTTCTTTTACAATATCATTAGCTTCTTTTCTAGCCTCAGCTAAAATACGTTCTCTCTCTTGCCTAACAAATTTTGCAACTTTTAATTCTTCTGGCAATTTATTTCTTACATCTTTAATTAAATCTAAAACTTCTCTTTGCTGTATCATAACTTTATCTGAAAGTGGCACTTTCTTACTATTTTTAATCAGATCTTCTAAATTATCCAACAATGTAAAAATTTCCATATTATTTCCTCTCGAATTTGCTAATTCCCTAACATATATATTTAATAAAAATCAAATTAGCTCTACCATATTTTCTATGATCAAATACTTCCACATCTTCAATTTTTTCTAATTCGCCCACATCTCTAATATATTCATCAGTCTCAATAACGATAAATCCATTTCTCTTTAGTAAATTATTTTTCTTAATTCTAACAACTGCATCAACCGAAATATCTGCTTTATACGGTGGATCAATAAAAATAATATCAAACTTTTCTTTAGTTATTTCTAAATATTTTTTATAGTCAACATTATAAACTTTAGCCCTACTACTTAATCTCGTCTTTTTCAAATTATTATAAATAAATTTTAAAGCTTCTTTATTAATTTCACAAAAAACAGCAAAACTTGCACCTCTACTAAGAGCTTCAATACCAACTGCACCACTTCCTGCAAACAAATCAAGAAAATTTGAATCATATACTTCATCAAAAATAATATTAAATAAAGATTCCTTGACTCTATCTTGTGTTGGTCTTGTACTTAAACTATCAATTGAATCAAGCTTAGTTCCTCTTGCACTTCCACTAACTACTCTCATAACTCTACCTTTAATTATAATCATCACAATTGTAGCATAATTATAAAAAAAAATAAAGAGGCTCAATAACCATTGCTACCTCTCTTAAACTTACACTCTAATCTTCTTTATTAATTTCTTTAATTAGTTCCAATTGTGAAATCAGCAAAGATTCCATTCTAGCTTTATATACATCAAACTGCTTCTTTAAACTTTCAAGCTCCTGAGTTTTATTAATAATCTCCGTTTGAAGGCCTAAAGTAGACTCTCTAGCTCTATTTTCTGCTTCTTTAATAATTTGATCAGCTTGCTTTTGAGCAACATCTTTAACTTCATCAGACGCTTTCTGTGCCATCATTAATGTACTTTGTAATGTATTTTCAATATCTTGATAATGTACCAATGATTGTTTCAATTCATCTATTTTTTCTTGACTTTCTGTTACTTGCTTATATAACTTTTCATAATCTCCAGTCAACTCATCTAAAAAATCATCAACTTCTTCAGGATTATAGCCATTTAAAGGCTTTTTAGAAAACTTCTTATTTTCAATCTCTAATGGTGTAATCATATTAATACCTCCAGTCTATTAATTAGCTTTTAAGAATTGAACTGCTGGATTTTTTGATTTTTGTTCATTAAATTCATCCATCTTAATATCATAATTATAAGGTGCAACAAGAAAGATAGAGTTGGAAATTTTTTCCATATGCCCATCTAAAACATGTGCAGCTCCACTAACCATATCAATCATTCTTCTTGCAATATCTTTATTTAAAAACTCAAGATTCATAATAATAGACTTCTTTTCTCTTAATAAATCACAAACATCTGTTGCTTGTTCAATCTTTGTCGGTTGTAAAATAACCATTCTTACAGCTGAATTAATAGGTTGAACTTTCTTATTTGACTTAATACCAAACAAGCCTTTATTATTAGATTCATCCTCTTCTTCATAATCTTCATATTCTGCATCATCTAAAACTTCTTCATCATCTACTTCTGGCTCATCATCTGTACCATTCATATTTATCATTTTCCAAAACTTGTTTGCAAAGTTTGCCATTGTAACCTCCAATATTTTTCATTAGTCATACGATTGATTATCTATAGTATCTAACTTTATTACAATAATGTCAATCAATATTGTTCATATGTTAACTTTTTTTCAATTCGCTGTAATATTAATGTAATATATTTTATCTATTTAAATTAAAATCTATTCCATTTTTCATAGTATAATTAGGATTCAAAATTAATTCATCATATAAAACCAAAGATGTAGCAACATTATTTCCAAAATTTAACTCTTTCAAATCAGCTAAACTATAATTACTAACAATTGAATATTCATCAGATTGCTTTAAAACTTTAACTAAAACATACTCGTTATATCCATTATGAGTTCTAACAACATAATTTAAACCTCTACAATTAAATATAGCAGAATTAGGAATTTTATTACCAACTTTATTCCACCAAACTAAATCAACATTTATGCTTCTATAAATAGATAAAGACTCTATTCCTTCATCAAACTCAATAACAAGAACAACCTCACCATTTACTCCATCCCTATTAATCCTAACTATTTTACCAATAACAGTTTGAGAATTTGGCAACACAATAAATAAAGTTTGACCTTCTTTAGCATTTTTAGCTTCTTGAGATTTACTAATAATCGCAATATCACATTTAAAATTATCAATAATTTTACCTTTTTCATTATTAACAGGAATAATATCTCCTATTTTTAAATTCAATTTTTTAAGATAATCTTTTGTATATTTTGACAAGTCATCAGATCTTAACTCATCTTCTAATCCATCAATTCTATATGAAACAATTCCGCTCTTTTCAGCCTTAATATATTCTGCACCATCACTTAATTGTTTTTCATACTTTCTTCTTTCATCAATTAACTGCTTTAAAGTAGACCCTGTTGGACTTAAATCGCCTGCTAATTTAGCTTTCTTAGAAACTAATGATGCAATACTCCTTTTATTCTCCCTTAAAACTTGAATGTTATTAATATTAACTATATCTTTAACTTTTTCAATTAATTGAGAATCAATAAGTTTAGTTCCACTTGAATATAAAACTTGATTATTTTCAGAAATAACCTTATTAATTTTATTATCAATCTCAACAATCTTACTTTTAACCTGAACTTCATCATTTGAATAATATCTAAAAATAGCATCTCCAACTGCAACCTTTTCACCTTCATCAACTATTTGTTGTATGCCATTCTTAATATTCTTTCCCTGTACAACAGTCTCATCTCTTATAATAACACCAGTAACAGTTTCTTCTTTTGTAACAACACCTTCTTTAACAATTACAGTACTACTAGGATTTTTCACAAGACCAATAATACCAATAACTATATAAACTAACAAAAGCAAACTAAAAATAAAAATCATAACAAACTTAATTCCATTTATTTTTTTCTTTTTAGCAGTATTTCCTTCTTTTAGTTTTTTCACAATCCCTCCAATATAACTATTTTAATGAATCTGCTATTAACTCAACATTTTTTAAATCACCAGATTCGATCCAAACAACATTTTTATAACTTCTAAACCATGTTAATTGCCTTTTTGCATATCTTCTCGTTTCAGTTTTAATTTTATCAACCGCTTCATCTAAAGAACAATTACCATTCAAATATTGAACAATTTCTTTATATCCAAGTCCCTGCATAGCTGTTGGAAAATCATTATATTTATTAATTAATTTCTTTACTTCATCAACAAGTCCAGCATTAATCATCAAATCAACTCTCAAATTAATTCTTTCATACAATTTTTCTCTATCCATATTAAGAACAAAAACCTTATAATCATATTCAAGTTCATGCCTAGATTCTTTTTCTAACTCTGTTTTAGTTTTACCAGTTGAATGATATATTTCTATAATTCTAGAAATACGTTTACGATCAGTCAACGAAATTTTATTTAAAGCATCAGGATCAATCTTATTTGCCATTTCATATAATTTTTCAATAGAAACATTCTCAAGAAACCTTCTATAATCCAAATCAACTTCAACATCTTGATAATGAATATTATAAATCAATGAATTAACATAAAGACCTGTTCCTCCAACAATTATAGGCACTTTATTTCTAAAAATAATATCTTTAATTTTAATTTCTGCATCATTCTTAAAATCTGCAACACTATATCTAATATCAGGATCAACAAAATCAACCAAATGATGTACAGCTTGTGCTCTCTCATCAACTGTTGGTTTTGCACTCCCAATATCCATATCTTTATAAATTTGCATTGAATCAGCAGAAATAATCTCACCATTAATTAAATTAGCAACTTCAATACCTAAAGCTGTTTTTCCAGACGCAGTTGGTCCACAAATAACAATAACCTTCTTTTTATCCATAATATTCATACCTCATTACATTAATATAATTATTGTATTCTTGAAAATTTTTTTTCAATATCAATCTTTGTCATTTTGATAACAGTTGGTCTTCCATGTGGACAACTAAATGGATTAGATAATTTATATAATTGTTTAAATAAACTATCAACTTCTTCTTTACTCAAAGCCATATGAGCTTTAACAGCAGCTTTGCAAGCAACTGTAGCTAAAAACTTATATTCCAATTCTTGCTTAGCAGTCCTTGCAACTGTATCCATCTCATCAAGAGTTTCTAAAAACAAACTCCTTGTATCAAAATCTAAACAAAACTCTGGTACACCAGTTAATTTAACAGTATTATCACCAAACTCATCAACTGTAAAACCAGCTTTATTAAATAATTCTTTATTATCTCTAAATATTCCCATCTCTTTATTCGACAAAGTAATAATATCAGGCAACAACATTAACTGAGAATCTTTATCAACATCATTATAATAATTTGCTTTAACTATTTCAAACATAATTCTTTCATGTGCAGCATGTTGATCCATCATATATAACTCATCATCAATAGTAAAAATAATATAAGTTTTAAAAGCAATACCAACATAGTTATATGGCAACTTCTTAGAATCTAATCCACTTTTATCAAATAATGAAATTTTCTCACCTTTTAATGGCTTTATTTCAACATCATTTTTATTTCTATTATTATCATACTCTGCTCTTGCAGATTTAATATCTCTTCCAAACAACTGTCTATATTTTTCTTCAAATGAAATATTCGGATCTTTAATTATCTTTTCTCTATCATTATATTTATCAAATTTATTATCACCAATTTCATTATTCATTTGATCATCTAAAATCTCTGTTCCTAATTTAGGATTCAACTCTTGATTACCATTTACAATTTCATTTTCAAAATCTTTTTTCTTAAAATTAGCTGAACCACCAATGATATCTAAGTCATCATTTAATTGATTATAATCAACACCATCTTCTTCAACTTTCTGTTTATCATTAACAATATCCCCTTCAATTAAACTACTATTAATAACATCTTTTTCCTTTTTATCATTACCTTCATCTAATACTTCAGTTCTTTCTTCAACGCCTTCATTAATTACTTTAGATTTTTTTTCAACAGGAATTCCATAATCATTACCAATAGTATCATTAAGCAAATTCATCTTATCAGCAACAGTAGCATTATCTCCTAAATAATCATACCTATCTAAATTATATTCAGGCTTATTACCATTACTCTTTTGAATATCATTAAGCTCTTTATTAATTTTTGCAATTTTATTATCATCTTCTTCAAACTTAGATTCTTCTCCATAATTAAGATCTTCAACTTTTTTATCAAAATTATTTTTAACATTTAAAGATGTTTTAAAATTACTTTTAATATTTGATTTTAAATTATTTAAAAACTCAAATGCTTTATCTTCTTCGCTTTTTGTTTTGTCCAAAACATCTTCTTTCAAATCATCAGTTTCATTATTAATTCCCCAGATTCGTGCTCTTGCAGAATTAGTCAAATTATTATTTCTAATATCTTTTTCAAAATCAACCTTATCACTACTATAAACATGATCTTTTTCATGATTTGTAACTAAATCTGTTTTTAACATAGTATCTTTAACCGCATGAAAAACAGCCTTAAAAATCTTAGATTCTTCTTGGAATCTAACTTCCATTTTTGTTGGATGAACATTAACATCAAGCTTTTTAGGATCCATTTCTAAATTCAAAATTAAAAATCCATGCTTTCCAATAGTCACTAATCCTTTAAAACCTTGTTCAGCAGCGCTTGATAAAGTCTTATCTTTAATAAATCTCTTATTAACAAAAAATAATTGATTTGTTCTATTAGATCTAGCAATCATAGGTTTTCCAACAACACCAGTAATATGAATATCTTCATATTGATAATCAACAGGAATAATATTTTCTAAAATTTCTTTACCAAAAATAGCATAAACAACATCTTCAAGCCTACCATTTCCAGATGTTTGAATCTCAATCTTACCATTACTAATCAATTTAAAAGAAATATTAGGATTAACAATCGCAAGTCTTTGAATTGCATCTTCAATATATCCTGATTCAGTAAAATCCTTCTTTAAAAATTTATATCTAACAGGTGTATTATAAAACAATTCTTTAACAGTAATAATAGTTCCAGGTGCACATCCCGCTTCATGTTTATCTAAAATATCACCACCTTCGACATCTATCTCATATCCATTATCTTGACCAATAGCCTTAGATAACATTTGAACTTTTGCAATAGCAGCAATACTAGCTAAAGCTTCACCTCTAAATCCCATTGTTCTAACATATTCCAAATCTCTTGATTCTCTAATTTTACTAGTTGCATGTCTTTCAAAAGCAATTTCCATATCATCAGGCATAATTCCATAACCATCATCTGTTACTCTAATATATGAAATACCACCATTTTTAATATCAACAGTAATTTTTCTTGCACCTGCATCAATTGAATTTTCAACAAGTTCTTTTACAACAGAAGCCGGTCTTTCAATAACTTCACCAGCAGCAATTTGATTTATAGTTAAATCATCAAGTAATACTATTTTTCCCATTTTTTCTCCTTAAAATTATCTAATCATAAGTATTATATATTTATAAAATTATTATTTCAACAAATCTCTTACAACCTCTCCTGCAATAAGCATGCCAGCAACAGAGGGTACAAAAGAAACACTACCTAAACTTTTTCCAACATATCCGTCAATTTCATGCATTTCAGCAGGAACCTCATCAGAATATAGTACTTTAACTTTATTAATTCTAAGCTTTCTTAATTCTCTTCTCATTTTCTTCGCCAATGGACAAACTTTAGTTTTACTAATATCAGCGATTTTAAACATATCCCCATGTAATCTCTTAGCAGTTCCCATTGAGGAAATTAAATTTAAACCAAGCTCTTTAGCTTTTTTTATAATCATAATTTTAGCATCAAAATCATCAATAGCATCAATAACATAATCGACAGTTTCATCAATAAAATCGATATCATTTTCACCTTTTACAAATTTTGAAATAGCAACAACATTTGCCGATGGATTAATCAAACTAATTCTATCTTTCATAAGCTCTGCTTTATTTTTACCAATTGTATTAATATTCGCAATTAACTGTCTATTAATATTTGTTATATCAACAATATCTCCATCAACAATAATTAAATTCCCAATTCCAACCCTAGCTAAAGCCTCTGCAATATATGATCCAACACCCCCAAGACCAAAAAGAACAATTTTAGAATTTTTCAATTTTTCAATTCCATCTTTTCCAAGAGCCAATTCAGTTCTTGTAAATTGATTACATTCATACATATCAAATTAACTCCTATCCTAAAATTTTTCCACCACCAAATAAAATATCATCAACATAAAAAACAGCTGATTGCCCTGGCGTTATACGTGGCTGTGGTTCGTCAAAAACAACTTTAAACTTATCATCACCATACATTTCAACAATTCCTGGAACTTCCTGTTGAGTATATCTAGTTTTTATCATTACTTTTGTTGGTTCTTCTAATTTATCAATTAACAATAAATTAATATCATAACAAATCATCGAATTCTTCAATAAATCTTTTGCTTCACCAACAATAACTTGATTCTTTTCTTTATTAAATCCTATAACAAATAATGGCACAGGATTTGCAATTCCAAGCCCTCTTCTTTGCCCAACAGTATATGCATAAAGTCCTTTATGTCTTCCTAAAACCTTACCATTTTTATCAACAATATCACCTTCAATTGGATTAACATCATATGTTTCTCTTAAAAACTTTTTATAATCATTATCAGGAATAAAACATATATCTTCACTATCAGACTTATGAGCAACATTAATAAGCCCCGCTTCATCTGCAATTTTTCTAATCTCATCCTTTGACTCATAATTAGCAAGTGGAAACATCATATGTTCCACAAGTTCTGGTTCAACTTTATACATAACATATGTTTGATCTTTCTTCTTACTTATAGCTTTTGTAATAACCCATCTATTATATTTCTCACTATACGCAATTTTAGCATAATGACCAGTTGAAACATAAAAACATCCAAGCTCTAATGCTTTTTTATATAATAATCCAAACTTAATTTTTTTATTACATTCAACACATGGATTAGGTGTAATACAATTAGCATAACATTCATTAAAATAATCCATAACACTTTTCTTAAATTCATCTTTAAAATCTAAAACAACATGTTTTATTCCAAGTTTATCACAAACAATCTTTGCATCTATAATAGCTAAATCATTACCACTTGTTCCATCTTTTCTATCCCACAAATCCATTGTAGCACCAATAACTTCATATCCTTGTCTTTGGAGCAATAATGCAGAAACAGAACTATCAACACCACCACTCATTCCAAGTAAAACTTTTTTCTTATCTAATTCCATAAAAACCTCTTTCAATTGTTATATTTATCAACACATTCAAATATGTGAATAACTATTATATCTCACTTTTATGGTTTAAAAGACCATATAGTAAAGAATAATCAATAAAATATTTAAAACCAATATGCATTAGTACATTAACAAAATATTTATTATACATACATTTAAACCTCCATTTCATAAAATATAATCTTTAGCAATTGTAAGAATTCCTACAGATTTTGCTCCAGATTCTTTTAAAACTCTTTTACATTCAAAAACCGTATTTCCAGTGGTATATATATCATCAAAAATAAGAACATTTTTTCCCCTAATCTTAAAATCATCATTAACTCTAAAAACTCCAATAATAGATTTTCTTCTATTATGCAGCAAATTTTTTCCCTGTGGTAATGTATTTTTTATTTTAACCAACACATTATCATATGTAAAAACTCCAAGTTCTTTAGCCAAAACATCAGAAATTAACTTACTTTGATTATAACCCCTTTCTTTCAATCTCTTAAAATGTAAAGGAACCGGCAAAATTATATCATATTTCTTAATAATTTGACATACTTCAAAATCACTTAAAATAGCTTTTGAAAATAATCTATATAA
>ERZ773197.2625-NODE-2625-length-11212-cov-36.602761_pt1 | contig 11212 bp, 5 predicted proteins | sample MGYA00580999_ERZ773197 | MGnify/ENA primary metagenome ERZ773197 (study PRJEB29015, sample SAMEA2738166) | human oral metagenome | biome: human oral; feature: human-associated habitat; material: saliva | place: China | collected 2185 ... | reverse complement strand
CTACTAATTATAGAAAAAACTCCACAAATTATTTTATGTGGAGAAGTTTTTTATAAGAAATAGGTTTCACGAGAAACACTCTGCATACGATAAATGTATTTCCTCTTTACTAATTGAAAACTTGTTCTAATATTGGGTGATGAAACTCGACAAAATGAACCTGGGCATTTATGATAGCCCCTGATTCATTTTTATCAATCTCTGGTCTTCCTTCGGTGTGTAAAAGAGCAGGATTACCATCCTTGTAGCCAAAGAGAATCACCTCTGTCTCTGCTTCATTCACATAGCAAGCTAGGATTTCAAACCGCCCAGAACCTGAACCTGCAATATAACCATACCATTTAAAAGTATAATTCACTCCATCTACTTGTCCAAATTGCATTATCTGGTCTGGCACTGCTAGTCCATAGTAGTGACCATATGTTGCTAAGTTAGTTGACTTAAATCTTTCACCTTTACTATCCGAATAGGACTCCATGGCTGTTTTTATCTTGTCTATTAAAGAACTATTATCTGTATCTAGCTCGCTCTCTGTAGTTACACTTGTTTTTAATAGAAATTCCTTAAAACGTTGCGCTAAATCTGTATTCTCAGTCTCTTCAAAATTTGCAGTAGAGATAGTTTCCAGTGTCTTATCGGTATGCAAGACCTGTGCTTCCCCATCCTTCAGTGTAAATAGGTAGAAATGTTTGTCCTGATTGTCATAGTAGGCATCCAAAACCAAGTAATCATAGGCATTGTCACTCGATACTCCAAAAACATTCCATTTGACACTTTTCTGAGAGACAGTTGTTGCTTCTAATTTTTTGATGAGATCATTCTTTTCATCAAAATTTCTATGCTCTAGTCTATGATAGAACTGCCCCATAGAAGAAGCCCAACTTGCAAACTCTTCTTCCCACTTTTCGGTGTTGTATTGGATCAGCTTATGAAAATCTGAGTAGTTCTTCATAATCAAGGCTTGATCAGTCGGATTAGATAACTGGAGTTCTTCCATGGCTGCAACTGTGGCAGCCATCGGTGACTGAACAGTTGTATCCTTGGATTCTTTTTCGTGCGAAAGAGCTTTTTGATAGGAATCTGCTAAATAGTGAAAATAGTTGGTTGTTTCCTTGGTTTGTTGCTCCCTTGGTATTGACGGACTAGTTGCTCCATCCTCTGTCATTTTATGGCAGGCAGATAAGACTAGCATGCTAGTAGCTAGGACTAGTAGTAGCTTTTTCATGGTCAGACCTCCAAACTATCTTTATACCTTCATTATACTCCTTCCAAGCTATTTTTTCTATTGTACTCCTTGCTCTCAGAGATAGCTCTGAAAAGAATGGGGATAATAGTCAGTTCAAAATATCTTATATAGATGTTTTAGAACTTAGGAATAAGAGGGTAGCAATCCTCCATCTCTCTTAAGCATTAATCTCTTGATTGACTTTTTTATTTAGTGTTACTTTCAATATGAAATGGGTATTCTGGAGACTGTAGGTAAAGAAACTGTGCTTATAAGCTCCAATACATCTATTCCTTTGATTCGTCTGACATAGTAACGTCTGAATATCAAAATGATGGAGGGAGTTGAAACAAATGAGAACCGTAATCGTTTCATTTATCATATTGCCAATCCTGACTGGAGGAATCCTATTACAGATTTTTCTCTCCAAAAAAGAAAGTAAGTGGCTGGGTTTCATACTGCCAGACATGATTTATTGCTTTTCTTTATTGACAATCTTTTCTCTGGCCTTGACTAACAACATAACCTGGTGGGAGATTTTCTGTCTGATTCCCCTGACTTTTTTGCTTGCAAATATCCCTACCTTGATTCTTTTGGCAATTTACTTCGCTTGTCGAAAACATTCTTGAAACAATGATTATACCGGATTTGGGACAGGAGGTTGAACACGAAACAATTGATTAAGACGCCTTTTATGCCCTCGTGCTATTGTTGGGGATTACGTAGGATTATAGGGGAAGAGATGGGCTACAGCCTGCTTTATTTTTACCTTTTGGCTCCTAGTGTCGAATTGTTATGTGGCTTTTCTGCTGGTAAAAGAAGGGTTTGTTATAAATGGTTCTTCCCATTTACAGGGATTTTTAACTGGCTCATTCCATTTGTCGTTTTTGGTGAACGGTTTATTACAGCAGAATGGGTTTCACTAACACTTATTGCGGTAGCACCAGCTATTCTCGGTCTTTTAGCAGGAACCTTTTACAGTAAGGAAAACCGAAAGATATAAGCTCCGTGCAAGATTTAAAATAGAAACGAGGCGGAATCATTTAGTGATTTCGCCTCGCTTCTATTTCAGCGACCAAAAGTCTCTATTTGCACTTGCTCCTTTCTGAGTCTCATTCCTCAAAACAAGGGAAAAGCCCCACAAGTCAACTAACTGAGGTTGCCTGCGGGGCTCATTTTTACACTAAATCATTCATCTTTAAACTATTTCTAGTATTTCTTCAATGAAAGACCTGACTTTTTACAACTTATAAAAAGTTATTCGTCCTCTTTTTTCTGACGTCCTGCCAAACCAAGAACTGATAGAAGCAAGCCTAGACCTGTCAGCGTCACAAGGCTTGAACCAACCTGAGATTCACCTGTTCGTGGGAGAGTATGTGCTGGGTGTTCTGGTGTGAACGGTGTCGTTGGTGCCCCTGGTTTAACTGGAGTATCAGGAGTATTAGGGACTTCTGGTGTTACTGGAACCGTAGTATAATGCACATCTTTGACAATGTTTTCTTGGGTAACAACTTCTGATGGAACAATCGCAACATCCACAGTGTAACCTGGAATCACTGGTGATGGAACTGCATCGTAGTTTGCCTTGTCGCTTCTCCAATCCGTCGTGCTCACAACAGAGCCAGTTACCTTGTCTGTCGTTACGGTACGTGTCCAAGTCGCTGTTTGTACCTTGTCTGCTGGGGTTTGACCACCTGCACCATGGTAGCGAACAGTCATGCTTACTTGTTTGGTTTCCTCAACTGAAACAGTTTTGTGTTTCAAGCGAATTACCACGTTTTGGTCTACGCTACTGTCGGTATCAAACTGAGCTGGCAATTGATCCTTGGCAGCCACTTCGTAACCCTGTGCCAAGTAGCCTGCAATCACAGTGTCGTATTTCGTTTTCGCAGCAGCTGGAAGAACCGTACCTGACTCACCTGTTGTCAATTCAACTTGGTTTTCCAGAGTCTGACCTGTTGTCTCATCTACAACTGTATAAGTAACCTTTTGGTTTTGAGGTGTATTCTGAGCAGTATAATGAACATCTTTAACAATGTTTTCTTGGGTAACTACTTCTGATGGAACAGTCGCAATATCCACTGTGTAACCTGGAATCACTGGCGATGGGACTGCGTCATAGTTTGCCTTGTCGCTTGCCCAATCCGTAGTGCTCACAATAGAGCCTGTTACCTTGTCTGTCGTTACTGTACGTGTCCAAGTCGCTGTTTGCACCTTGTCTGCTGGGGTTTGACCACCGGCACCGTGGTAGCGAACAGTCAAGTTTACATTCTTGCTTTCTTGGATATCAGCTGTACCATGTTTTAAATGAACAACAACGTTTTGATCATAACCACTATCGAGATCAAACTTAGCTGGAAGATGATCTTTCGAAACTAATTCATAACCTTGAGCTAGATAAGCAGCTACGATTGAATCATACTTCGCTTCTGTACCATTTGGAAGAGGGGTATCAGATGCTCCGCTGGTAAGCAGCTCCTTATCTTTCAATGTTGTATTGGTCGTATCATCAATAACTGTATAAGTCACTTTTTGCTTATCTGCCTTGTATTTAACAGTAACATTGATATCAGCATCAGTAGCAGTTACATTTACAGCAGTGACTTTTTCCTTATCTGGTGTATAGCCATCAACAGTTGGAGAAACTACCTCTGGGAAGGTGCCAGTAGATGGTGCCCAAGCCCCCGGTGTAACATCCTTCGTCACTTCATCTGTTTTCACTTCTCTAGTGAAAGTCAAACTAGCTTTCTTCTCCGGAGCTGCAGGTGTATTATCATCCTCGTAGACGTAGTTAATCGTTTGCGTTACAGTTTTGGTTTCTGTAGAAGTTGACACTTTGTGTTTCACATGAACTACTACATTTTGGTCATAACCGCTATCAAGGTCAAACTTGGCTGGAAGCTGGTCTTTCGAAACCAATTCATAACCTTGGGCTAGGTAAGCATCCACGATTGAATTATACTTAGCTTCTGTGTCATTTGGAAGAGGAGTATCAGAGTTCCCACTTGTAAGCTCTTGCTTATCTTCCAGTGTGGTATTGGTTGTATCATCAATGATGGTATAGGTTACTTTTTGTTTGTCGGCCTTGTATTTAACCGTAACCTTGATGTCAGCCTGATCAGCAGTTACGTTTTCTGCGTCAACTTTAGCCTTATCTGGCGTGTAGCCATCAACAGTTGGAGAAACTACCTCTGGGAAGGTTCCAGTAGATGGTGTCCAATCCCCTGGTGTAGTAACCTTCGTCACTTCATCTGTTTTCATCTCTCTAGAGAAAATCAAGGTAGATTTCTTCTCTGGAGCAGCTGGTGTGTTATCTTCTTCGTAGACGTAGTTAATCGTTTGCGTTACAGTTTTGGTTTCTGTAGAAGTTGACACTTTGTGTTTCAAGCGAATGACCACGTTTTGGTCCACGCTGCTGTCGGTGTCAAATTGGGCTGGCAATTCATCCTTAGAAGCCACTTCGTAACCTTGTGTTAAGTAGCCTGCGACTACGGTGTCGTATTTCGTTTGTGCTGCAGCTGGAAGAGCAGCACCAGACTCGCCTGTTGTCAATTCAACTTGATTTTCTAAAGTCTGACCAGTTGTCTCATCTACAACTGTGTACGTCACTTTTTGCGTTTGGATTGTGTAATGTACATCCTTAACAATGTTTTCTTGAGTAACGGCTTCTGATGGAACCGTTGCAATATCCACGCTATAACCAGGAATCACTGGTGATGGCACAGCATCATAGTTGGCTTTATCGCTTGTCCAAGCTGTGGCAGAAACTTCTGTGCCTGTGATTTTATCTTTTGTTACTGTACGAGTCCAAGTCGCTGTTTGCACCTTGTCTTCTGGTGTCTGGTCACCGGCACCGTGGTAACGAACAGTCAAGTTTACATCCTTGCTTTCTTGGATATCAGTGGTACCATGCTTCAAGTGAACAACTACATTTTGATCATGGCTACTGTCAAGGTCGAACTTAGCTGGAAGCTGGTCTTTCGAAACCAATTCATAACCTTGAGCTAGATAAGCATTCACCATTAAATCATATTTTTCTCGGGCACTAGCTGAAAGAGGAGTATCAGAGCCTCCGCTGGTAAGTACTTCCTTATCTTTCAGCGTTTTTTGAGCAGTGTCGTCAATGATGGTATAGGTTACTTTTTGCTTATCTGCTTTATAGGTAACCGTTTCTTCAATATCTGCGCTATCTCCCGTAATCTGTTCAACGGCTGCTACAGTTGCCTTATCTGGTGTATAACCATCAATCTTTGGAGAAACTACCTCTGGGAAGGTTCCGGTAGACGGGAACCAAGGACCCTTATAGACAATCTTATTAGTCACCAGATCCTTGTTGTTAATCCGATAGAACTTCAAAGTCTGAACCTTCGTATCCGCTGCCTCTGTGTTATCTTCATAAACATACTTGATGGTCTCTGTGACTGTCTTTGTTTCTTGAACTGCAGCTCCCTTATGACGTAGATGAACTTCAAAGGTTTGAAGATTTTCATTATAGGTTACACCAGTTGCTGGATAACCATCTGAAACGAGTCCATAATTTCGATCAGTATACGTCTTAATGGTTTCAGCTGTTCGATAAGGATCAGTCTGCCCATAAAAACCATTCAAATCCTTCGTTTCAAGCGTTTCCCCTGTTGTGTCATCGATATAAGTTACCTTTGCACTAGCTGGATTAGCTTTGTAAACAACTGTCTTTTCGATATTGTCACTGTTAGCCGTAATATTGTCAACTGCTGGAACCTCCGCTAAATCTGGAGTGTAACCTTTGATTGTTGGTGATGTTACGGCTGCAAAACTTGTTCCATTTTCCGCTGTCCAATCACCAGTTGTAACATTTGTAACAAGGTCAGTTGTTGCTGTTCTGGTGAATTTTAAGCTACTAGTGTGGTCTGGAGCTGCTTGTGCACCACCCTCGTATGTATAATGGATAGTTTCCTTAACCGTCTTTTCTTCTGCTACTGATGTCTTTTTGTGTTTCAAATGAACTTCAAAGGTTTGAAGATTTTCATTATAGGTTACACCATTTGTTGGATAATTGTCTGAAACAAGTTCATAATTTTGATCGGTATACGTCTTAATTGTTTCAGCTGTTCGATAAGGATCAGTCTGCCCATAAAAACCATTCAAATCCTTCGTTTCAAGAACTTTTCCTCCGTTAGTATCATCGTCAATATACGTAACTTTGGCACTAGATTTTTTGGCTGAATAGACATAATAAAATTCTTGGTCGTTGCTAGTGAATGGAATTTGTTTAGTAGTCTTTAACTGTGTACCATACGACGCGATTGCCGTATCAGCTGTTACAAGTGTGTAGCCTGTAATTGTTTTTGGATTAGCGTTATAATCAGGGGTTGGAGTGGCAGTTCCTCCTGCTGGATAACCATATTTATAGTCCTGAGTTTCAATTTCCTTGCCGTTTGTATCGACATAGTGTATTGTAATCTTCTTCTGACCCACAGCACGCGCAACGGATGGGGTTGTTTTTGCAGAAAGCTTTTCCTCTTTTATCTTTTTTATAGTACCATTGTCATCAACACTATAACTAAAACTCTTAGACCCTTCACCTAGAGCATTTTCAATTGATGAATCCGCAAAAGTAATCCGAGTTGAATGACCTGTACCTTGAATAACGTTAGCATCTTTTAAAATACTACTAACTTTTCTGTTAACCTCTTCTGTTCTATTAATTTCTTGATACTGATCGCCCATTTGAGCATAGTCGTCAGTTGGCCAAATATCATGATAGGTAGTAGCACCATTTCCTGTCATTTTTCCTAAATTAATAGCAACTGTGTAGGTCCCATCTCCATTATCAATAACAACCGAAGAGTTTTTACCTGCTTGTTTTAATGCCTTAACAATCTCTTCATCAGTTGAATTTGCTGGCAGTTCAACTAATTTGTTATCTGGGTCTGAATTGATGCTAATAGAAGTTGAAGTATCTCCTTTAACAAGATATTTTCCATCCTCACTAATTGCTAAAGTAGAAGTATATCTTTTAAGGTCTGGTTTGATACTAACAATTTTTGACCCATTACCTGGTTTTATACGATGGACAGAAATGATATCACCATTTGGAATTCCTGTTTGTCCAGAGTTGGTACCATCGCTTGACAATAAATTATTATAATAATTTGCATCCCCAGTTGAAGTGCCTATTTTTATTGAATTTGCTCTATCGCTACTTGCACTATTATAAACAGCAAAAGGCGCCTGTGCTTTCTCAAATGTTCTTGGTATTGGTTTAAAAGTAAACTTATTGCCATTTATTTCTAAAATAATATTTTCATAACTTGATTTTGCTGTAAATTTCCCAATAGCCGCTGCCTTTTGAGTAACCGATACCGTCTTTTCAGTATTTTGAGGCATATCTTGGAAGCTTTGGTCTAATGTAATTTCATAGGCCAAATTATTGGGATCTGAATGCACAAATTTAATTGTTCCAACACCCTCGATACGCTCTGCTGTTCCAGAACCAAGGTTGGCATAATAAGCACCATAGGCATTATTTTCCAATTTGACTGGAATACGGAGAACATCACCTTTTTTCAGCGTCCCATCTTGTGTGATTTTAAAGTCCATTTGAACCTTGTCAAGGGAAACTTCTTGAGCAGGTAAGGGTTTTGTATCACCCGGATTCATAAGTGTTCCATCTTTAGTCGTAACCGTTACTGAAAAATTCGAGATTTGAGTTGGGTTTTGTTGCAAACTTCTGCGCGTACGTACCGGAGCAGTCGAACGAGGAGTAGCTGTTGTTTGCCCATCAGCAGACTTTTCAACCAGCTTAGACTCAACAGGTGCTGGAGTTTCTTTTACGACTGCTGTCGAGTTTGAAGGAGCTACGGATTTTTTGTCTGCTCCTTCCACTTCAGGGTCAGTTTTTGAAACTGACACTTTCTTTTCTGCTTGTTCAACAGTTGGTGCTGGACTAGTAGCTTTTTCTGTTCCCTTAACTTCTGTGGCTGAAGATACTTTCTCTGGCTCCACCACTGCTGATTGATCACTATTATTTTCTGATTTCACATCAGTTGTCGAGCTAGTCTCTACTAGACTGCTCAGATTGTTGTTTTCATCTGCTTGTACAGTGGGTGTGCCAAGCGCTACTCCATATATCGCCAAGCTAGCGATTGCAATCGAAACAAGTCCAACATTTTTCTTTCGTAGAGAAAATTTTTCATGTCTTCCCTTGTAAATTTTAAAACTTTTCACTTTCTATATTCCTTTCTAAGTTTGACATATGACTATTTTATTAGAGATGGACTTTTACAACCTCTACGCATAGAAAACCTCTATTCTACATTATACATTTTACCCCTTGATAATTCAACTGACACGATTATAATCCACCCACCTAATTTAATAAAAATCTTGATTTATATAGCTTTTAAGCGCATGCATTGATAAATATGTTATTATATCAAATACCCCCGCTCCCTATATTTTATCTATTTTTAAATATTGTATTTAAGCAAAAACATCTTCTTTTTATAAAGAAGATGTTTGTCAATATTCTACTCCTAAGTCGTATAAATCGTCGAAGCGGTCGCAATGGTGTGCCACTGGTTGGCTGTTGTGGCTGCAAAGTCTTTGTCTCCATAAAAATCGTTGAATGGTAGGATTTTGACTTCTAATTCTTCGATACGGTCAAGCTGACCTGCTAAATAAGCCTCGATGCGACTTTCTGCTCGCTTAATCCTTTGTAAGAGTCCACCCATACGGATATCGACCGTATCCAAGCCAAAGACCTTGTTTTCTTTCAGCCATTGGTGGCTAAAGAGGGCATGGAAGTGTTCGATTTGGCTTCTGAGTTCTGGTAATTCTTGTCTTGCGATTTCTTTCAGATTTTCTTTATCACCCGCTTGGTAGGCCTGACGAATTCGTCGTCCCACATCCACTTTACTACTTAAAATCTGGTTCAACTGGGCCTGAGTTTCAAAGAGATAGGCGTAAATTCCTGCTTTGTCTTTGATAGCAGCAAGGGTATCCGCAGCATGCGCAAAGTGTGGCTTGTCCTGTTCAGGTGTCATGTGCTGGTCAAGAATCGGGCAAAGAACATCCTGATAAAAGACATAGCGGTTGGGATTGATACCACTGAGATTGTCTGGTAGATCTGGCAAGAGGTTAGCTAGGTCAATCTGCATAAAGTCCTCAACCGATAGACCTGTATTGGTTTTGAAGTGTGCAGACAAACGATCTAGGTCGTTGCGGTAGCTAAGTTCTGCCCAGATTTGCAAGCTTGGTAGGATAGAGAACTGGGCTGTTTCCCCACCATTATCCCCCCAACCCGTCACGATAACTTCTTTGATGTCATTGGCACGACAGGCTTTATTGGCTTCAATAGCGATGAGACGGCTGAAATGGTTGTTAGGTGTGAAACCAATCCACTTCCAAGCACCGCCTGCAAAGGCGATATCTTGGCTAATCTTGTGGTGATTACGGAAATTGCGATTGTACTTTTCTTCACTGTCTTGATAATAATCCCAGTAAACCAAGGTCACACGGTCTTTGAGACGGTCTAGGTAGACACGAGTTTCCTCTGGAATTTCCACATCACGGTCGTACTGGCCATCTGCTGACATGAGTTTAAAGAACATGTCACTCCACATCTGGCAGTGGAAACCATACTTGTCAGCAATGTCCAGCACACGCTCCAAGTGTTGACACATGAGGAGACTACGGTCCACAACACCGTTCAAAATGAGGTAGCGCCCCAAACCAACCAAGTGAGCTTCGTCCATCCCGATATTGACCTTGCGTGTCTGCAGTTTAGACAGAGTGGCAAACATGCCATCAATCAGGTCATAAACCTTTTCTTCGCCAATAAGGAGAATATCCTCCACATCACGGAGTTCTTGCACTTCCTTAACGCTCCATTTGACGAAGGCCGACAAGTGGGCCAAGGTCTGGATACAAGGCACAAAGGTCATATCAAACTGCTGGGCATGGGCTTCGATTTCCTGCAACTCCTCTGCTGAATAGGCTCCACGGAAGTAACCAAAGTATGGTTGTCCCTCAATCTGGTAGGTATCTTCCATGTAGAGCTCAAAAGTTGAGTAGCCCATGAGAGCCAAGACCTCAATTATCTGCTTGGCAGAAGCGACATTCAAAACTGCATTGCGCGAACAGTCTGCCATGTAGGCTAAATCTTCATAAGCCGCCTGCTCCTCAATCGCTACCTTATCACCTTCTCCTAGAGCTGTTGCCAACAAGGACAAGGCGCGGTAGAGTTGATGGGGTTTGCGATAAGTCAGGTGATAGTGTCCACCCTCACCCTTGAGAGAGATAGAGGCTTGGTCAGACTGAGTGACTGTTACCTCCACATCTGGTAAAGAAATATGCTTTGTCAGCAAGTCGATTGCCTGAGTTTGTTTGGGACTAAGTCCTGTAAATCTTACCATTGTTTTTCCTCCTGTAACCAGTTGACAAGGGCACCGTAAAGATTGGCATCTGCATGATAGGTGCAGGCTTGGATGACAGGTGCGACCGTGTATTCTTCGTAGGTATCGACAAAGTTATCAACAGCCTTCCTGACGCCTTGGATAAAATCAGGGTTTTGGCTGATAGAGCCACCCAGACTAATAACATCTGGATCAATCAGATACTGAATATTGAGCAAACCTTGCGCCAGATTACGGTTCATGCGCAAAATAGCTTCTTGACAAAGAGCATTGCCAGCTGCGGCCTCTTGGTAAATCTTGCATCCGTCCCAGTCAGTCTGACCAGATTTTTCAATTACGTAGCGCACCATATTTCCAGTTGACGCTAGTTGCGACCAGTTGTTGAGCTTTTCCGCAGGCTCGATAGTTGTCATGTAGCCAAACTCTCCTCCCAAGCCGTGGCGACCTCGGTGAAGTTTGCCATTGATAATCATGGCACCGCCAATTCCTGTCCCAATCACGACACAGGTTGCATTTTCAATCTCTGGGTGAGCAAGCAGTTCACTAAGTCCAACACAGTTGGCATCATTTTCTAGATGGACAGGTAGCT
>ERZ773197.2622-NODE-2622-length-11224-cov-3.446235_pt1 | contig 11224 bp, 6 predicted proteins | sample MGYA00580999_ERZ773197 | MGnify/ENA primary metagenome ERZ773197 (study PRJEB29015, sample SAMEA2738166) | human oral metagenome | biome: human oral; feature: human-associated habitat; material: saliva | place: China | collected 2185 ... | reverse complement strand
CGAGCAAGTCTATATATATTATGTTTTGTAGAATTCAAAATTTACATATCTCTCAAACGCTTCGAGTTTCAATATCTATACTTAAAGTTTTGTAGAATTCAAAATTTACATATCTCTCAAACGGATTTGTAATTGGAGATTATAATCCAGAAGTTTTGTAGAATTCAAAATTTACATATCTCTCAAACAACTGCAAATAATATTTCAAACTCAATTTGTTTTGTAGAATTCAAAATTTACATATCTCTCAAACTCCTTTATTAATTTTATCTACTCTTTTTGTGTTTTGTAGAATTCAAAATTTACATATCTCTCAAACCATAAGCCTTTTATAACGTTTTGTATCATCGTTTTGTAGAATTCAAAATTTACATATCTCTCAAACTGAAATGGATATTACAGCAATTAAAGACCGTTTTGTAGAATTCAAAATTTACATATCTCTCAAACATGGGTGTCCACCTTTTGCTACTGGGATTAGTTTTGTAGAATTCAAAATTTACATATCTCTCAAACTATTCTGCGTTTTAACGCTTTTATCAGTTGTTTTGTAGAATTCAAAATTTACATATCTCTCAAACTCTTTACCGTCAATAATGAAATGTACAATAGTTTTGTAGAATTCAAAATTTACATATCTCTCAAACCACTCCTGATGTTGAATACTCTTTCATAAGTTTTGTAGAATTCAAAATTTACATATCTCTCAAACTGAGGCAAGTTTCTATTGCCTATCACATCTGTTTTGTAGAATTCAAAATTTACATATCTCTCAAACTTCCCATTAGGTGGAGAAACTAAAGTTAAAGTTTTGTAGAATTCAAAATTTACATATCTCTCAAACTGAAAGACTAGTCAAAGTATTAGATAAGTTGTTTTGTAGAATTCAAAATTTACATATCTCTCAAACTGAAGAAAATCAATTTTTTTTATTTTCCCTGTTTTGTAGAATTCAAAATTTACATATCTCTCAAACTGATAGCGATGTTCTAATGAAACTTATCGGTTTTGTAGAATTCAAAATTTACATATCTCTCAAACTCAAGGTAACAATGGCAATATTAATGACGTGTTTTGTAGAATTCAAAATTTACATATCTCTCAAACCTCACCCCTATAATATTCTTTTTCTTCATCGTTTTGTAGAATTCAAAATTTACATATCTCTCAAACATAATGGGTAATGTAATAATTTTAAACGCAGTTTTGTAGAATTCAAAATTTACATATCTCTCAAACGTATTATCATTTCTCAAACCTGTATTGTTAGTTTTGTAGAATTCAAAATTTACATATCTCTCAAACGATTGGTAAGGGCGTTAAGCGGACATCAACGTTTTGTAGAATTCAAAATTTACATATCTCTCAAACTCATGCACTTCTAAACAAATCAAGAAAGGAGTTTTGTAGAATTCAAAATTTACATATCTCTCAAACAGCTATTTTCATATTTTCTGCTAAGTATAAGTTTTGTAGAATTCAAAATTTACATATCTCTCAAACGGCGAAGAAGTGTTAGTTACTTTTCCACTGTTTTGTAGAATTCAAAATTTACATATCTCTCAAACGGCTTCTTCTCTATTGTTAATGATATAATCGTTTTGTAGAATTCAAAATTTACATATCTCTCAAACCTGGACGGATAAATCCTACTAAACAACTAGGTTTTGTAGAATTCAAAATTTACATATCTCTCAAACGACACATTGGCATTGCAATATCAGTTAATGTTTTGTAGAATTCAAAATTTACATATCTCTCAAACAAGAAAGAGTTCATCACAAAAGAAGAAACAGTTTTGTAGAATTCAAAATTTACATATCTCTCAAACAGACACAGAAGAAAATATACCAAAGAATTTGTTTTGTAGAATTCAAAATTTACATATCTCTCAAACATCTACCTTGATATTCTACCCAACCAGTCGGTTTTGTAGAATTCAAAATTTACATATCTCTCAAACCAGCAAACAGTAGATGACTTTGGGAGCGTATGTTTTGTAGAATTCAAAATTTACATATCTCTCAAACCGAGAAGCTGATGCAATGAAACGTCTAGCAGTTTTGTAGAATTCAAAATTTACATATCTCTCAAACGGATATTTAAAGGTTGGAGATGGTAGAAGGTTTTGTAGAATTCAAAATTTACATATCTCTCAAACTAACGTTACTTTTATATATTCTCTTTTAATGTTTTGTAGAATTCAAAATTTACATATCTCTCAAACATCATTGTTAATATAAATAGTATCTTCCCAGTTTTGTAGAATTCAAAATTTACATATCTCTCAAACGCCTGAGCAGTTAGTAGAAATACTTGAAGAGTTTTGTAGAATTCAAAATTTACATATCTCTCAAACTATTGTTTATTTCCTGCATACTTATCTCCGGTTTTGTAGAATTCAAAATTTACATATCTCTCAAACACAATGGGACGGAGTGCCGAGAATAGACACGTTTTGTAGAATTCAAAATTTACATATCTCTCAAACGATGTGCAGGACAATTAGATTTTTGCCTTGGTTTTGTAGAATTCAAAATTTACATATCTCTCAAACAACCATTGATTTTTTTATGTACGCTTCAAAGTTTTGTAGAATTCAAAATTTACATATCTCTCAAACAAGGAGGAAAAATTATGTTACAACCAAAAGGTTTTGTAGAATTCAAAATTTACATATCTCTCAAACACACAGCGAAGGGGGTATTGAGAGTAATGGTTTTGTAGAATTCAAAATTTACATATCTCTCAAACATATTTCAATTTTCGATGTTTTGAAAGAAGTTTTGTAGAATTCAAAATTTACATATCTCTCAAACAAGGGGGGTTTTTAAATAGAATGATAAGAAGTTTTGTAGAATTCAAAATTTACATATCTCTCAAACTGGCGTCAAAAGCATGGCGATATATCAACAGTTTTGTAGAATTCAAAATTTACATATCTCTCAAACGGTGTTGGATTTTCGACCTTAAAAGAGTGGGTTTTGTAGAATTCAAAATTTACATATCTCTCAAACTTGAGTTTAGCCCTCAACATTTTAAGTGTAGTTTTGTAGAATTCAAAATTTACATATCTCTCAAACAGTTAAGGCTTGTTCACTATCAGAAATCCCGTTTTGTAGAATTCAAAATTTACATATCTCTCAAACCTCAAATTGAGATTTTGGATAGTAATTTTGATTTCTGCAAATTAATATTCAATTATATATAAAAAAATGGATCGACACCGATCCAGCCAAAAGGCAATATAGATAAATCTTTATTTGAACTTGATTGTAAATTTTGAATCTATCTTTATTATACAATTATTTTTTTTAAAAATCAATACTAAATTTCACAGTTATCTCTATCAAAAATATATATTAATTCCTTGTAATCCTGATCACTGTAGTCACTAAATTGTTGTGTTTCTATATTTACTATCTTTATTTTATTTAAACAAATTTCTTTATAAAATTGTCTAATTTCGTCATTGTTAAAAATTGAATGTAAGCCAATTAAAAAAATAACTTTTACTCCACATAAATCTATAAGTACTCTCATATATTTAATTATCTTTTCTAAGTAATTACTTTCTTCAAAATGGATTTTAAAATCTCCTAATTTCAATAATGCCATTACATCTATTTCTTCATCTTGTTCTAAATCTAGATTATTATTGAAAATAAGTCTTTCAAAATACCTTTTTATAACTGATGTTAATTGATTATATTCTATTATATCTTCCTCTACTTGCTTTTGAAGAGTTGCGTATACCTTTGTCAAAAATTTTTTATTGTTTATATCTATATTAAATAAGTCACTTATAAAATAACTATTTTTATCAAAAGCTATCTCCCTATTTTTTTCAGATAAAACAAAATTACCTTCTAATCCCTTATGTTGCTTTAATAATTCTAAGATTATTTCTCTGTAATATAACTTATTTTCAAATACTAAAGTATGGATAACATTTTCTTCTAACTCTATTTGGCGATGCCACTCCCTATTTATAATCTTCATAATTCTATAAACCTCTCATCTGAATCTACGTAATCTGTTTGAGCTTCTCCAACTAAAAATTCCATTTTAGAAAATTGTTTTTCTGTAACTTGTAGGATTTGTACTAAACCTTTCCCTGGGCAAAATCTTCGGATATTCTTCACTACTAAATCTGCACTCCCTTGATTCATTGCCAGTTTAACATATACCGATTCTTGCATCATAATAAACCCATTTTTTATCAAATTTTTTCTAAATTTTCTATAATCTCTTCTCTCTTCTGATGTTTCCGTGGGTAAATCAAACATTACTAATATTCTCATAAATCTATAACTCATATCTGTACATTTTCACGTATTCTAAGTCATTTTCTGTTAAAGCAGAAAAAAGGCTACGACAATATATCTTTATGGCATTAGCTACTGTTTGATTTTTATCATCAATCATAATAGTCTTATTTAGAATATTGATAAGTTTATTTTTATGATCTTTGGTAAATTCCGTTCCTTCCAAATTATAAACTTCTTCGTCTACCAAAATTCTAAATGGCTCCATAAAGTCACTAGAGAGATTAAATTTATTAAATGGATTTCTATGACAAAGTCCTAATTGTGTGAAATATCCAGAGGCAACTATTTCTCGATTAAATGCTGAAAGAATTATCGAATATCCATAGTCCAATGCAGCATTAATAAAACATTCTTTATTACGACTAAAATCCATACCATAGAGTGCATTAAAGTAAACTTTAGCCGCGAAGCCTTCACGATTAGTACTGTCATTCCATTCTAATTCTGATAAATATTGTTCCAAAAGTCTGTATTCTTCTTTATTTAATTTTTTTAAAAATTGCATTTGGTTGAAAATTTTTTCATAAACTATTCTTGTCCAAATTATCTCCTTACTTTCTTTACTCCACTCAAGCTGATTTTTGTATTTTAAACTGGTGTCGTGACTACCATAATATTGAATCAGTTCTGAACTAGGATTACGTTTTTCATCACAAAAGACTACTTTTATTTTATTTTTGACTAATTCATTTAGAAGAACGGCGGTAAAACTTACCGCCGTATTTTCTACAATAACCATATAGATTTCACCTAAACTGATTTTCTTAACTCCCGCTTCTTGGCGTACAGTCATAAAGTTAAGGCTATAGTCTAGTTTGGCTCTCTCCCTAATTACTACTGTTCTCCAAGTCATTATTTTTCTCCTCTACTATTACTATTTCTTTTTCATAAACTCCCGTCACAGATTGCTCAATTATTGAAAACTGAGATTGATTTGATAGATTAAAGCCACATTTTGCACGACTAGCTGTTATACCTATATTTTTTAAATCAAATGTAGATTTTTTATTGGTTAAAAGATTTAACACCTCTAACAATACTTTGGCTTGTTCATCTTCACTAATATTTTTAAATTTTTCTCGTACCTCTTCTGTTGATAACTCATCGTACTTATTAGGTGTTTTTTTAATAAATATTCCTGTATTCATTTTTTCTACAAGAGTATCATATAATTGAATATTTTTATCTTCAGTGATACTTTCCCATAGTTTTCCATCTTTATTTTCTTTTTTCCAGTTTAAATATTTAGCTAATTCTTTTGTATATACTTCACTATCTTTATCTAACACCACCTGAATAGCACTATCATAAGTAAAGTAATCGCTAGTTTTTCCACCCATATAGTAATTAAAGTTATTTATTTTTAACGTGCTCCCTATACACAATTTTCTATATTTCAATTTCAAATCTTTACCTAATTGCTGTGTTTTTGCGTATTCTAATAAAGTTTTGTCATCTTTAATATTTTGGGAAATATATATAGGAATTGGTACTATTCTAGTAATTCGACTCTCTCCTCTTTTATCTTCTATAGTATATTCAAAAATTGAATAATAAGCTATCTTTACTTTGGTAAAACCTCCATATTTACTAACATCTTTAATCTTGCTATCAGTTGTTTTTAATGGATAATATGTACCTTCTTTTGCCTTCTCTGCTACTTTTGCCTTATAGACTGTAGCATCGTATAATGCACCTTTTTGTTCCGCAGTTCTTCTTGTTATTAAGATATTGTTATTGTTCATTGTTTTTTCTACTACATGAACAGTTTTATCCATTTCCCACGCTATTGTATTAGCGTTTTTTACATCTGTATAGAATAGGCTGTTTAATGAATATTTTCGTGCATCTTTTTTATTTTTTATAAAATTATAGACATTACGAGTAAATTTAACATCATAGACATTACCAACTACTATGTTTAAGTAAGCATCTTTGGCATGATGGTAGTCGTTTATTTCACGCACTTTAATTAATTTTTCATTATTTTCAGATTTTCTATTACCCTCTTTTATTTTTCCAAAGTTTTGTCTAAACGCACTCACATTTTCTGCTTTTGAATAACAAATAATAGTTTCTGGATTTAATTCACTTAGAATAGTTGAAATTGCTTTTATCGCTTGTGATGTTTCTACAAGTTGACGTGCAATAAATCCTGTTAACTCATCATCGCTAAATTCTTCTGTTCTTACTAAACGATTATATTTTTCTTCGGTTATTAGTTTTTTCTCTTTTAAGAAACGCCAAAATCTCTTATTTTCTTTTGTTTGGATACTACTTCCAAGTGGATATACATCTTTTTTGTTCGCATTACTTTCTTTTTTTACTAAAACAGTATTATTGAAACTGTCATCTTTTACTTTACTTTGCGGGAAAATATGATCTATGTCATATTTATTATTATCAAATAATTCACCGAAGTCTATTCTCTTACCAGTATACATACAACGACCTAATTGCGTATAGTATAAATATAATTTTTTCGCCTTAAGTCTTGATGACTCTTCTTTACTCAATTTATCTTTATTAGCAGGAAAATCTATTGAACTGTTTAATTCTTTTTCTAATTCAAAGATTTCTTGATCTTTTATAGTTTTATACTTAGCTATTAAATCATTTTGGCGCGAAGTCGTTACCTTATTAGGTGCTTTATTACTTCTTGTTGTTTCTACAAATATTTTAGTAGGTGCACAGCCAATTATAGTTTTTAATTCTTCTACTATCCTAACTGTTTGCCAAATTGAACGTTTAACAGCTGGACTTGCATAAAGGTTTTCTAAAATGTCTGGAGTTATTTCAGTTATATCATCTTTATTTTCTTTATTATGATTTTTAATTTGGCTCATATAATCGAACTTATCAGCTAACAATTCCATAAAAAGAATTGTACTTTGTCTCATAGCTCCTATTATATTTAAACATTCACCTGTTTCTTCATTATATAATTTTTCACTTACTAATTCTGTTAAAAGTTTTTTACTTAATGTTCCCCAATCTTTATAAGTTAAGCGTGACATTTTTTCTATTTCATCAACTGTATAATAATCTCCATAAACTTTTGTTATTTTTTCTTTTATTAGCTTGCGTGATTCTCCATACAATGTAATCCACAAAATAATATTTTCTACACGTTCTTTATCGAATTTATCCCCAAGAATTTTTTTGAAATCACGATATGATTTCAGGTCATTTTTTACAATATTATCTATTCCTGCAATTTCTCCCTTACCATCTATAAATCCTTCTGTTTTCAAAAGTTCTTTTATAGTTTTTTTAGTAACTTTTTTGCCTTGTTCTTTGAATAGTTTTGTTACTATAATATCACGTGCTTCTACACTGATTCTATTTCCTTCATATCTAAGCGCATTTAGTTCATTTAGTAAAGCATATTCAGAATACAATAATGAATTTTTTGGAAGAACATCTTCACCAGCAAGATAAGTACATTTATTAGTTAAATTATTAATAAACGCCTCTGCACTGGCACTTTCATCTATCACATCTTTAAAATTCCACGGAGTTACTGGTACGCTCTCCATACCTTTCTTACGGATTGCCCATGAATATCCTCCATTTTCTGTATTATGATGTGTATTCAACGGTCCTATATAATATGGTATTCTAAATTCGAATAATTGAACAACTTTTTCTCGTGTACTGTAGCCACTATCATCTTTTTCATCTAAAAAGCTATGGTATTTAACTGCATTATCTAAAATTTTCACAAGTTCTTCTTTATGTATTTGATAAGGAACTACCGAATTATCTTTTGTTCTTTGTAGTGGTAGAAAAGTTTCTAAGTCGAGTTCTTCTAAAATTGTAGTTTTAGTGGGACTATCTTCTAATTTTTCTAATTCTTTTTTCAAAAATTTCTTGAAATCCTCATATGAGCAACTTTTTCCTTCTTGGCTTCTATGTGTATAATTTACATAGTTTGTTCCTTTTTCCTTATCTTCTTTAAAAATTGCAAAATAAACTTCTTTTTTCTTATCCTCGGACAATTTACTATCAGTTTTTACTAATTTTTTTAGATTTGCTAAATCATCTTTATGTTTATTATATAATTCTACTTTTGATTCTGATATTGTTTTCCCTTCTTTTTTTATATCAGCTAAAACAATACTATCATATACTAATTTTGCTAAATCTAGCAACTCTATATAATTTGATAAGATTTGTTCATAGTCTGGGCGTACTTCTTCATAGACTTTTTCTTTAAATGAAATACTTTTTACACTATTTTCTAATTCTTTATACTCTTCTATATCATATAGTTTATCTAGTGAAGTTTTACCTCCAAAAACTAATTTAAAAATCTCTTGAAGTTGTTTTTCCTTGGGATACAATTTTTTTACATCATTATTCTTATCTGACAAATTTTTCTTTTGCAAAGCAATTTCTTTTAGACTATATATAACTTCATCTGTAATCTCAAAATTAATTTTCACTATCTCTAGCTCTAATAATTCTTTAATAACACTATCAATACTGCTATCGCTAAAACTTTGACCTTGAAGTAGAAAATGTCCACGGTTTTTCAGCATACTATGTATTGCCAAATAAACTTTTCTTATATCTGGATTTTCCTCTGTCATAAGACTTGAACGAAGATGATAAATGGTTGGATACTCTTTATAATAGTCTTTATCTGTATAATCTTTGTCATTAAAAAGTAAATATTCATTCATTAGACTCTTATCTTCGAAGTGATACTTACTTTCTTTTAGTCTTAGAAAGAAATTAGGATCATTTTTTGAAACTTCTTTAGCGAATAGTTCTTCTAATAAGCTAATTCTCCATTTCCTTCTTGCTAAACGTCTACGCCCTGCTCTATAGACTCGTCTATCCGCTGCTGTTGTAGCCTCTTCAAACAAACGAGCTCCCCATAATCTCTTTTTATTTTTACGTAATAATTTATAATTACTATCTGTAGCAGCCCAACCTACACTTGCAGAACCAACATCTAATCCTAGATACCATTCTTTATTTTTCATCTTTATTCTCCTTTTTTAGATATATATCACCTACTATTTTATCATACTTTATAAAATAATTATACAAATTTTATCGTATGAAAAATAATAATCCATAAAATTATGATATCGCATAACAACTCTGTATTATGTTATCTATCTACTTTTATGGATTATTATAAATTTACGCTTTATTTTATAATTTTATTAATTATAGAATCCTGAAACATCATCAGTTAAATCGATTAAAATATTTTTCATTTGCGAATAATGTTCTAAAATTACTTTGTGAGTTTCTCGTCCTATACCAGATTTTTTATATCCACCGAATGGAGCATGCTCAGGAATTTGGTTATAAGTATTTACCCAAACTCTTCCTGTTTCTACTCTACGCGCGATATTTAACGCTCTTGTAATATTTTTAGAGAAGACCGCTCCTGCAAGACCATATTCACTATCGTTTGCCTGTTCAATAACTTCTTCATCATTTTTAAATTTAATCACAACTGATACTGGTCCAAATACTTCTTCTTGAGATATACGGCATCCATTGTGTACGCCTGTTATAAGTGTCGGTTTGACAAAGGCACCTTTATCACAACCATTTTCAGTATATCGTTCTCCTCCAACTAATATTTCTCCACCTTCTTTTTTGGCAATCTCAATATATTTAATAATTTTTTCAGCTTGTTTTTCATCAATTTGGCTTCCCATTTGTGTTTCTGGATTTAATGGATCACCAATTTTTAATTTATTGAAACGTTCTTTTATTTTTTCAACAAATTCATCGTAAATGCCTTCTTGAACAAAAATTCTAGATCCTGCGCAACACACTTGACCTTGGTTAAATAGGATACCTAATTGCGCTCCATCAAGTGCTTTTTCAATATCAGCATCATCTAGTACAATATTAGCTGATTTTCCTCCTAATTCTAAAGTTGCAGGAATTAATTTTTCAGCTGCTGCTATAGCAATTTTTCTTCCAACTTCTGTAGAACCAGTAAACGCTAGTTTATCAAGTCCGGTATGATTTTTTAAGAATTCTCCTGATTTACTTCCACGTCCTGTAACAACATTTAAAACCCCTTTAGGAAGTACGTCTTGGATTAACTCCACAAATGTTAATAAACTTAATGATGTTAAGCTAGATGGTTTAATAACAATAGTGTTCCCTGCTGCTAATGCTGGTGCAAGTTTCCAAGCTGCCATTAAGAATGGGAAATTCCATGGAATTATCTGTCCAACAACCCCAATAGGTTCTCTCAATACAATACTTAGATATTTTTCTTCTAAGACTGTTGCTTGTCCTTCATCTGCTAGAATACATCCAGCAAAATATCTAAAGTGCTTCGCACTAAGCGGTACGTCTACTGCCATAGTTTCACGAATTGGTTTACCATTATCTAAACTTTCAGTAGTAGCTAAAAGTTCTGTATTTTCATCTATAATATCTGCTATTTTATTTAAAATGGTAGCGCGTTCACTTACTGTTGTTTTTCTCCAAGTTTTAAATGCCTCCCTTGCAGCATCTACAGCCTTGTTTACATCACTTTCGCTTGCATCTGGAAAATTTGCTAAATATTCTGAACTAGCTGGATTATATGCTTCAAGGATAGCTTTATCTTCTGCATTTACCCATTCTCCATTTATAAACATTTTAAAATTGTCTTTTTTTAATTTTATCATATTGTTTTCTCCTTTTTTTGGTTTATACATATACTATCACCTGAAGTTAACGTTTACAATAATTCTGCTTGACTCTTTAACATCTAACTCAAATATCATTTTATTTTAAAATTTTTCTATTCTTTATAAATAATAACCGTGCTAACTGCATATTCCCTGCTATGTGAAATACTAATCTGAATCGTCATTCCAAAAGCCTTTTGCTTTATCTTGTTATAAAGCACCACATAAGGC
>ERZ773197.2621-NODE-2621-length-11225-cov-3.270188_pt1 | contig 11225 bp, 10 predicted proteins | sample MGYA00580999_ERZ773197 | MGnify/ENA primary metagenome ERZ773197 (study PRJEB29015, sample SAMEA2738166) | human oral metagenome | biome: human oral; feature: human-associated habitat; material: saliva | place: China | collected 2185 ... | reverse complement strand
TAATAGGCGGAAATGCTACCGATCAGGCTATGATGAAATTCATGGGCGAGGAAGCGTACAAAAAATTTGAGGGCAGCGCCGACTACAAGGTGGTTGCGCATCAGAGCTTCAACTCGGCGAATAAGTTCAGTCAAGCGCAATTAGAAAATCCTGCGAGAACATATTATAAAGGCGCTCCTGAAAGATTGCTTGCGTATGCCAAGAGTTATATGGATGAAAACGGCAACGTGCAGCCTTTGAATTTGGAAGTGCTGAACGGCAAAATAGATGAGCTTGCAAATCGTGCTATGAGAGTGCTTACATTCGGATATTCTCAAAAACCCATGCAGGAAAATGCTATCAACGATGATATTGTGATAGTTGGACTTGTAGCAATTCGTGATGATGTAAGAAAAGAAGCAAAAGAGGCTATTTCGGAAGTAACTCGTGCCGGCATACAGGTAGTTATGATTACAGGGGACAGACTTGAGACGGCAGTCGCTATAGGTAAAGAAGCGGGGCTTTTTGACGGCAGTAAGGATTTTGTTGCACTTTCGTCTTCACAGCTAAACGCTATGAGCGATGAAGAAGTAAAAGAAAAGATACCGTATATACGAGTAATAGCAAGAGCTTTACCGACAGACAAGTCAAGAATGGTCAGATTGTGTCAGGAGATGAACTTGGTTGTGGGTATGACAGGAGACGGCGTAAACGATTCGCCTGCGCTTAAGCGTGCAGATGTAGGTTTTGCTATGGGTAGCGGAACAGAGGTGGCGAAGGAAGCCGGCGAAATTGTTATACTCGACGATAATTTTAAGTCTATCAAAGACGCAATTTGGTATGGAAGAACAATATATCACAACATACTTAAGTTCTGCAAATTCCAGCTTGTTATAAATGTAGCGGCAGTACTTGTAAGTGCGATTGCTCCGTTTATGGGAGTTGAGGAACCGCTGAAAGTAACGCATTTGCTTTTCGTAAATTTGGTAATGGACGGACTTGGAGCTATAATGCTTGGAAACGAACCGGCGCTTGAGAAGTATATGAGTGAAAAGCCTAGGAGGCGTGATGAAAACATCGTAAGCGGCCCGATGCTGGCACAAATACTTACTATGGGCATTTGGCTGATAATAATCAGCTTCGCTTTCTTGAAGCTCGATTTTTTCAAGATGCAGTTTGAAAACGAGGCGCAGCATTTGACGGGATATTTTGTACTGTTTATAGCGAGTGCACTTGCTAACGGCTTCAATGTCAGAGATACCGGATTTGGAATATTTAAGGGATTTTCTGAGAACCCCGGATTTTTAAAAGTGCTTTTAATAATATTGCTTGTTCAGGCTGCGATAGTAAATGCGGCACTTATTCCGCTTGCACCGTTTGCGTGGATTAGTAATATGTTTAGCTGCGTACCGTTCCCGATTTCCGGATGGATATGTGCATACCTACTTGCTTGCACTATGATTCCTGTGGATTTGGTTAGAAAGTTGATTGTAGGGGCCAAATGATAATTTTTCATTCTGATTTGGATTCGACACTTATATATTCGGATAAAAACGATATTGGAAGTGAAAAAATCTTGCTTGAAGAGTATGAAAGCGGAGCTACATACATTACTAAAAAGACTTTTGACGGACTCGTAAATATATCTGAAAAAATTTTAACGGTGCCGACCACTACGCGAAGCGAAAAACTTTATAATAGGATAAATTGGCAAGGGTGTACTGTTAAGTATGCCCTTGTTGCTAATGGAGCAACACTTCTGGAAAATGGGAAAGCAAGTGAAGTCTGGAGAAAGGAAACGCAGAAACTCCTCGAACCTGCAAAGGACGAGCTTGCAAGAGCTGAGAATATATTGAATACTGATACAAGAAGAACTCGTGATATAGATATCGTGGACGAGGCTTTTTTGTTTACAAAGGTATCGCAAATAGATGAGGTGGTGTCTGAGATAGAAGAAAAACTTGATTTGTCGAAAGTTACTATCAGAAGATATAAAAACAAACTGTATGTGCTTCCGAAGAGCCTCGAAAAAGGCGTGGCTTTGCAAAGATTTAAGCGTTATATTGCGGAAAAAGAAAAAATTGATGAAGATGATATATTGGTGATAGCGGCAGGCGACGGGGAATTTGATGTTTCCATGATAGAAGAAGCTGACATAGGAATAGCAAATTACAAATTAAAAATCCCTCCTAAAAAAAGAGGTAAAATTCTTTTTCTAGGAGAGAATGGTGTTTTTTCAGATGAGGTATTAACTGAATTGCAGAGAATTATTAGTCCATACCAAGTTTGATTCCGCCACTTCTTTCAGAAGGCTGAACGATTACCGAAACTCTTTGTGTAGGGTTCCACTCGTATGAGTACGATTCTCCTGAAGCCTGACCGATAAATGTTTTCCAAGAAACATCAGCTTTGATTTGAGGATCGCATGTAGCCAAGTCACCAACCCAACAAATTACAGCATCAGGATCAACAGAAAGAGTACGAGGATTTTCCATGTTGCTCAAGATTAGCGGGTTACCGTCGGATAAGAATGCAACGCAAGCGTTTGGACCTTTTCCTGTAAGCGTTGATGTTGCAAGACCTTTTTGCGATATAACACCGCTTCCGAGGAATCTAACCTTGTAATCACAATCTGCTGTGAAGGCAAGCAAATTTTCAGATTCGATCGAAATGGTTTCGCCTTGTGCAAGTTCATAAACAACTACGTGCTGACCGTAATTAGCATAGTATGTAGTGGAGTCTCCGTTGAAAGTAGCTTTCATGAGCGGAAGATTCTCGCCTGTAACTCTTCTAAGCAGCTGACCTAGAGCAGCCTGAGCAAGTCCACCACCCTGATCCGGTCCAAGCATAACCTTTTCGAAGCTGTAATTTTTTGCTCCTGCATTTTCGCCTGCTATGAACGCACCTGCTTTTGTATACAAGATGTCGTTTCCCGTGCAAGTAACCTTTAGTGTAAGTTCGTTAAGTATTTCAAATTTTAGCATTATTTTTTTCCTTTCTTATTTAACGGTATTTTCAATTTATTCTACTGAAACGCCGTATAGTTCGCAAAGACCGCCAAGGTCTTTTGACATTCCGTTGCCGACCGGATTGAATTTCAAATCATCGTTGTGCCTGTAAATTTCTCCTATTACCATGGATACTACATTGTCGTAGTAATCTTCCATTTCGTAGCTACAAATTTCGTTTCCGTTGGCGTCTAAAATTCTAAGGTAAGCATCACAAACCATACTGAAGTTTAGACCTTTTTGCGCTGCTTCGTTTATGCTTAGCACAAATATGAGTTTGTCGATTTCATTACTAAGTTTAGCGGTATCTATCACAATCTTTTGACGATCGGTTTCATTTGAAAGTACCGTAAATGTCGTACTGCCGTCAGGACTGCTTGGCTGTCCGTAAAATACGAACCAAGAATCGTCCAAAACTTTTCCATCTTTTCCAACTAAAAAAGCAGATACATCGACATCACATTCAGGATTTTTAGTATTGAGACCAAGTCTAATATCCAAAATGGATGTAGGTGCGGCAAGTGTAGTTTTTTGTCCTTTTTTCACCGGATTTGTAAATGCAGGTTTTGCACGGTTAGTGGCAGCTGCAACTTGCGGTGATGTTTGTGTAGCTTGCTGCGTATTCGTAGATTGTGGCGCACTCGTTACCGTAACAGCAGGATTAGCAGAAGTAGGTTGCTTTTTCCAGCCGTTTAGGGTTGTAACGGTTCCGGCAGATAATACTGGCAGGCTTTGTCCCGAATTGATTGATGCAAGATTTTGCGCATTCAATGGAGCTTTAGAAATTGTCGGTATTTGTACCATTCCATTCTCCTCCTTTCTTGAGTTGTCAATATTTTACAACATAATCGAGTAAAAAGCAAGACAAAATTATAATTTTTTTGAAAGAATTTCAACTAACTTTTCTATAGCCTTCGCTCGATGGCTAATTTGATTTTTCTCTTCGGGTGGGAGCTCCGCCATACTTACCGTATATCCGTCGGGGATAAACAAAGGATCATAGCCGAAGCCGTTTTCGCCGGTTTCTGCACGCTGTATTTTACCGTTGCATTCGCCCCTTGCGACAATTTTTTCTCCGTCTTGCAATATCAAAGTTATGACGCATACGAATTTTGCAGAACGCTGCTCATCTTTTGCATCGAGCAGTAGCGTTAGCAGTTTTTCGTTATTTTGCGCATCATTAGCATTATCGCCGGCAAAGCGTGCTGAATATATTCCGGGGGAACCGCCCAGAAAATCCACACAAAGTCCGGAATCGTCAGCAAGCGTTGCGGTGTTCGCCATATCAAAAATAGCCTTTGCTTTAATCAGCGAATTTTCTTCAAATGTTCTTCCGTCTTCGACTACATCGTCCTTGGGGAGACCTGCATCATCTCTACCGCAAACTTCAAAGCCGTATTTTGAAAGTATCTTTTGAAATTCTTCGATTTTGTGTTTGTTTTGCGATGCGATTATAAGTTTTTTGTTCATATTTGACTCCTATAGTATAAGCATTCATTTAATAATTGACAGCCGTCATATGTATGAGCGGTGCGCCATTACATTTAGATGCAGTATAGCACGAATAAGTCAAATTTACAATGCGTAAGGTATATTCTTTCCGTAATATATGGGGATGTGATATATAGATTATGAAAAATAGAAGAATATATTTAATGTTTGTAGTATAATAAGTGTAACTAGCTATATCCGCAGTTATGGTTGACCGTGTAAGACATAAATTTTAAGTAAGAAAAAATTAGTAGATTGTCGCTTGGCACTAATCTATCATAAAGAATTAGAACAGAAAATCGGTTTTGATATTGTCAGTGAAATAGAAAGTAAATAGGTGATATGGACGGAGTATTTGAATTTTTAAAAGCGCATTACCAGTATGTGCTGATAGCGGGCGGATTACTATTTTTGATGGGTACAATAAGAGATTGGAAATGGGTTTATAGAGCAACATCAGAAGATAGGGTAAAACACGCATTTATTTTTGGGGCATGGGGCGAGAAAGGATATAGAGTTTTCATAGGAACATGCGGGCTGATACTTTTGATATGCGGTGTCATTTTTTTGATATTAGATAAACGATAGCAGAGAGTAAGCGGAAAAAACAAAGCACGGCAGTATTTCAATAAAATTCTCAGAATTTTCCGGAGATATTATGATTAAATTCACATATCTGAATGATATTGAAATCGAAAAATAAACAGCTCCACAAAGGTTGGAGTTTAGGTGAATATGCTCAAAAGGTATCTACGGATTGACAGAGAACTATACAGGAGGAAAAAATATGACGGATAAGATTGTAAAAGAGCTTCTTGCGTTGCAAGATACGCAGTATGCCGATTTTCAGCGGCGGCTAATTCCCAATATTGCAAAAGATAGCATAATAGGAGTAAGAACCCCTGTACTTAGGAATTATGCAAAAAAGTTGGCAATGCAAGAAGATGTTAATATTTTTTTGAGCGAACTTCCTCATAAGTATTTTGAGGAAAATCAGCTACATGCTTTTGTAATTTCGGGTACGAAGGATTTTGAAGAGTGTATTGCTAAGCTCAATGTATTTTTGCCGTTTGTGGATAATTGGGCAACTTGTGATCAAATATCACCCAAAATTTTCAAGAAAAATAGAGAAAAACTTTTTACGCATATACAAAATTGGTTGAAAGATGAAAGAACTTATACGATTAGATTTGCAATCGGGATGTTAATGGAACATTTTTTAGATGAAGATTTTGACAAACAATATTTAGACATAGTGGCTAAAATACGGTCGGATGAGTATTATGTAAATATGATGATAGCTTGGTATTTTGCGACAGCGCTTGCAAAACAATATAATGAAACATTGCCATACATAGAAAAGCAAATGTTAGCTACTTGGACGCATAATAAAACGATTCAAAAGGCAATCGAAAGCTACAGGATAACTGCCGAACAAAAAATGTATTTAAGAGAGCTGAAAATCAAACCCGAAAAAAGGTAAATCGCTGCTTGTCAAGCAGGGTGTACTTTGTCAAATAGACGCTATTGACTTATAACGAGGTAAAGTGTTACAATGGGAATGTATTAGCGGAGAGGGCAGGCAAGATTGTTTGAACCGAATTTTATGAAAGGAAGTCTAAAAAATGGCTTACGAGTCCAGATTTAAAAGAGAAGAAATCGATTATTTGTTTGAGGCGATTTTGAGCCTCGAAACGGTGGAAGAATGTTACAGATTTTTTGAAGATGCGTGCACTATCAATGAAATAAATGCGATGGCGCAGAGACTCGAGGTCGCATGCTTGCTGGCACAAAAAAAGACATATAGCGAAATCGAAGAAATGACTAAGGCGAGTACAGCTACAATAAGCCGCATCAATAAGTGCCTTACATACGGATCGGACGGATACAAAATAGTTTTGGAAAGACTTGCCGAAAAAGAGAAGAAGTGAGGATTTATTATTCTACGGATTTCGCGTCCAATCGAAAAGCAAGTGAAGAATTGCTACTTGACGTTTTGAAATGCGAAGGTCTGCTTGTAACACGCGAAGATATAGCAAGGAGCGAGAGCGGGAAGCCGTATTTGAAATGCGCGAATTTGAATTTTTCGATAAGCCATTCGGAGAACATTTGGATGTGCGCATGCTCAGATGTGAAGCTCGGGATTGATTTTCAATTTTATAAAGAATTAGATTTTGATAGGTTGGCAGCACGATTTTTCACGCAGGATGAATACGGATTTTTATTATCGGAAACACCTGCTAGAAAAGAGGAGCTGTTTTTTGAAATTTGGGCGAAAAAGGAAGCTGCTGCCAAGCTGTTCGAAACAGGTATATTTAAGTACGGACTTTCAAAAATCGAAACAGTTAATATGAAAAACGGTAAATATGTAGAGGCAGAAGAAATAGTGATTTCGGTAAGAGGACTGTGGATAAATCAAAGCGAGCTTAGATTTGTGAAAGAAAGGCTGAAAAACACCGTTTTACATGATAAATTTGCGCTTAGCATATGCTTGGCAGAAAAGCGGACTGTGGAAGGGATTATAGAAATTGGAAACAGATAAAAATTCCGTCGAATATGAAAAAACATATACTGCTGCTATTCGTGCTTTGGGATTGCGGATGCATGCGTGCAGAGAACTGAGCAGGAAGCTGCACGAAAAGGGTTATAGCGAAAAAAATATCGCGCCTGTTATAGCGGAGCTCTTAGAGCTTGGATATTTGAACGATGTTGAATATGCAAAAAGTTATATAGGACTTTCATATGACAAATTGAAAGGAAAGCGAAGAATTGAAAAAGAACTGGCGGAAAAAGGGGTGAGCACATTAGACATTGCGCTTGCATTTGAGGAATACCTAAATGAGCATGATACTGCGATGGACAGCGAGATTGAAAGGGCGACGCTGCTTGCAGAAAAAGGGATGGCACTTTTGACTATAAAAGTGGATTTGACCGATAAAGCCTCGGTTTACGCTGAAAAGAAACGGATAAGAGAAAAACTGACAAGAAAACTGCTTGCAAAGGGTTTTTCAATGGACATTACGTACAAAGCAGTTAAAAGTGTTTTGAAAATAAACACAGATTCTTGGCAAAATTAACAAAAAAGGCTTGACAAAATTGTTAATAGCATATAAAATAGCTTTCATAATTGAATAGGCTGTGATGGAATCAGTAGTACCATGTAAAATCCTTACAGAGAGGTGTCAAGAGGCTGAGATGACACCGGTGAAGTGGATATGAATATCGCTCCGGAGCTGACAAAACCAAATGAGAGGCAACACTTGTTGCAAGTAGGGTGGTACCGCGGTTTGTTAAAGTCGTCCCTAATTCGTATACCGAATTAGGGTTTTTTAGTGTTTGTAATGACTTTGCGAGGGAATCGTGTAAGGCGGCGCCGCACTTTAGAAGAAGATGTAATGAAAAATTGGAGGTTGGAATGTTTAAAGAGTTATCTAAAAAACCTGTAGCTGAGGTTCAAAAAGAGCAAGCCGAGCTGTGGGAAAAAGAAAATTTGCTTGAAAAATGTGTTACTACGAGGGACTCTATGCCGTCTTTCGTATTTTATGAAGGACCGCCGACAGCGAACGGCAAGCCGGGTATACACCATGTAATAGCGAGAACGTTGAAGGATTCAGTTTGCCGTTATAAGACTATGAGCGGCTATGCCGTAAAGAGAAAAGCCGGATGGGATACACACGGACTGCCTGTTGAAATTGAGGTAGAAAAACAGCTCAATATGTCGGGCAAGCAGGATATAGAAAAGTACGGAATCAAGGAATTTAATGAGAAATGTCGTGAATCAGTGTTTACATACGAGGGAATGTGGCGTGATATGACCAAGAGAATGGGATACATCATAGACCTGGAAAATCCATACATTACACTTGACAACGATTTCATAGAAACAGGCTGGTGGATTCTCAAGGAATTTTTTAAAGCGGGATTGATTTACGAGGGGCACAAAATACTTCCATATTGCCCACGTTGTGGAACGGGACTTGCGTCGCACGAAGTTGCGCAGGGGTACAAGGAAGTGAAAACTCAAACGATTACGGCAAAATTTAAGAAGAAAGACGAGGATGCGTATTTCCTTGCATGGACGACTACACCTTGGACACTTGCAGCCAATGTAGCTCTTACAGTAGGACCGTCTATAGAGTATATAAAGGTGAAAATTACCACCGAAAACTCCGATGAATTCGGAAAGGTGTTTTATGTGGGGAAAGTGCTTGCTGACAAAGTTTTGGGCGGACTTGAATACGAAGTGCTCGACAGCATGCTCGGAAAAGATATGGAATATATGGAATACGAGCAACTGATGCCGTTCATCACCCCTGATAAGAAAGCGTTTTTCGTAACTTGTGCGGACTATGTAACGATAGACGACGGTACCGGAATAGTTCATACGGCTCCTGCGTTCGGTGAAGATGACTATAACACCGGCAGACGCTACGATTTGCCGGTGCTGAATCCTGTGGATGAGCAAGGTAACTACTCGGAAACTCCATGGGCGGGCAGATTCGTAATGGAAGACGAGCTTGCTGTTGATATAATCAAATACCTTGCAAAAGAAGATAAAATCTTTGCAAAAGAAAAAATGGAGCACAATTATCCGCATTGCTGGAGATGTGGAACACCGCTTATTTACTACGCTAAGCCTAGCTGGTACATAGAAATGACCAAGTTAAAGGACGAATTGGTTGCGAATAATAACACTGTAAACTGGTATCCGGATTTTGTAGGAACTAAGCGTTTCGGAAACTGGCTGGAGAATGTAAACGATTGGGCAATTTCCAGAAACAGGTATTGGGGCACACCTATTCCTATTTGGCGTTGTGAGGATTGCGGACATATTGAGTGCATAGGAAGCCGTGCGGAGCTTATAGAAAAATCCATCGAAAATATAGATGAGAGCGTGGAACTGCATAGACCGTATGTCGATGATATTCATATCAATTGTCCACATTGCGGAAAGACGATGAGCCGTATTCCTGAGGTAATGGACTGCTGGTTCGACTCGGGTTCAATGCCGTTTGCACAGCACCACTATCCGTTTGAAAATAAGGAAAAATTCGATAACGAACTGTTCCCTGCAGATTTTATTTGCGAAGGTATAGACCAAACTAGAGGTTGGTTCTATTCGCTACTTGCAATTTCAACATTTATCAAAGGAAAAGCACCGTATAGAAATGTTCTTGTAAACGATTTGATATTGGACAAATACGGAAAGAAGATGAGTAAATCCAAGGGAAATACCGTAGATCCGTTCGAGCTTTTCGATAAGTACGGCGCGGATGCGACAAGGTGGTATTTGCTCGCAGTTTCACCTGCTTGGTCGCCTACGAAATTTGACGAGGACGGACTTAAAGAGGTTGTCAGCAAGTTCTTCGATACATTGAAAAATGTTTACAACTTCTTCGTATTATATTCGAATCAGGATGATATCGATCCGAAAACATTCGATGTTGCTTACGAAGAAAGACCGGAGCTTGATAGATGGATACTGTCCAAGTACAACAAATTGATAATGGAAGTCAAAGCCGATATGGACGTTTACGATCACATGAAGAGCGTCAGAAAAATTCAGGAATTTGTTACGGACGATTTATCCAACTGGTACATAAGGAGAGCTAGAAGGCGTTTTTGGGGTAAAGAGTTGACGAATGATAAAAAGAGTGTTTACGCAACAACTTATGAAGTGTTGGTCGGTGTTTCTAAATTGATAGCGCCGTTCGCTCCGTTCATATCCGATGAGATATATACAAATTTGACAGGGGAAGAATCAGTGCATCTTGCATTTATACCTATGGCAAATGCGGATTTCATCGACGAAGCTGTTACAGAAAAGATGGATTTGGTGCGCAGAATCGTTACTTTGGGACGTGGAATACGCGAAAAAGAGAGAATCAAGGTAAGACAGCCGCTTTCGGCAATCAAACTGGACGGCAAATACGAATCGATCATAGCTGATTTGCTTGAGCTTATCAAAGAGGAGCTGAATGTCAAGGAAGTTGTATTCGAAACAAAGCTCGACGAGTTCCTCACATTCTCGCTAAAGCCTAATTTCAAGGAGGCGGGACCTAAACTAGGTAAAGATATAAAAGAATTCGGAAAGGTACTTGCTACTGTGAATCCTGCGGATTTCATAACAAGGCTGGAAGATGAAAAAGAGGTAAAACTAAGTCTAAACGGCGTCGAAACTGTAGTAACGGCAGACATGGTAGATATAAATATAAGTGCAAAAGACGGATTTGCAGTAGCAATGGAAAACAAAGTGTTCACTATACTCGACACACATCTTACAAATGAGTTGATTGAGGAAGGTTTTGCGCGCGAAGTTATTTCGAAGATTCAGCAGCTTAGAAAGCAGAGCGGTTTTGAGATGATGGATAACATCAAGGTATATCTTAAATCTACGGATAAAGTGGAAAGCGCAGTTACTAGATACAAAGACTATATACTGAGTGAAACACTTGGCGTTGAAATTGTTTCGGATGCGCGTGGAGAAGAATTTGATATAAATGGAGAAAAGGCAAATATCGGAGTGGAAAGGGTGTAATTTTGAAATCTGAAATGACCTATTTGTACGATTTGTCGCAGGAAGAAATGAAAGGGCTTGTCAAGGAAATTGGCGAGCCCCCTTTTCGTGCGAAACAGATATACGATTGGATGTATAAGGGTGTTGACAGTTTTGAAGACATGAAAAATATACCGAAATCGCTAAAAGAAAAATTAGAAAAAGTAGCTGTAATAGGTAATCTAAAGATT
>ERZ773197.2620-NODE-2620-length-11226-cov-4.319577_pt1 | contig 11226 bp, 8 predicted proteins | sample MGYA00580999_ERZ773197 | MGnify/ENA primary metagenome ERZ773197 (study PRJEB29015, sample SAMEA2738166) | human oral metagenome | biome: human oral; feature: human-associated habitat; material: saliva | place: China | collected 2185 ... | reverse complement strand
ATCCGACTCGGCGGATCCGGGGGGCGGGGGCGGGGCTCATTGACCCCCACTTTGGGACGGCTCCCGTGGGCGCGCGAATACGGTTGTGTATATTCGGCGGATTTCCGCCAAAAATTTCAGTTCTTGAAGTACCGCGGAATCATGCGGATTTCACGATGTGAGACATTGTCAGGACTTCCGTATCCTCCTGCCGCCCACTTAGACATCCGCTTCGCAAGTGCGTGGTGTTGTGCTCATGCAGGGGGCCGCATCCTGCTGGCTGGAGCGTGCCCCAGAGACTTGTGACGTCACCTATTGACGATGTTCAGAAGAAGGGGTTACGCTGTGCGCAATCGATTACCCAATGATGAGTAATCGATTGCCTTGGTCAAAGGAGACTTGAATGCAACGAGTGTGCATACCCGATGTTGAGTATGTTGAGCGGGCGAAGAACGCTGCCCGGCTCATGCGCGAAGTGGGACTCGATGCCTTGGTTGTCAACGGCAATGAGGCGGACTACGCGAATACCCGCTACTTCAGTGGCTTCTGGCCACTCTTCGAGCGCTGTGGTGTCGCCATCAACCCAGATGGTGATGCAGCGCTCATGGTTGGACCTGAATCAAGCATCTACGCCGAGGATTTCGGGAAGATCTCGAACATCTTCGTGATGTCGGAGTATCGGGAGTCCGCTGATCCCGATTACCCCCATCTTCGCCTGCAAACGTATCGAGATGTTTTCGCTCAGCTCGGTATCGATCCCTCACCTAAGCGAATCGGCGTTGCGTCCGTTCTTGACACGAATGTCGTGCAGTGGCGGGGTCTGGCTGAGGCGTTCCCCGATGCCGAACTCGTCGACGCCCGCCGCCTGATGACGCAGCTGCGCTCGCACAAGACTGAGAATGAGATTTCGTGTCTGCGAGAGGCGGCTCGAATCACGGAGCTTGCGACCCACGCGGTGGTCGAGGCTCTCCGTCCGGGCGTCACGGAGCTCGAAATGGTCGGGGTGGCGCAACAGGCGATCTATGCTAACGGCGCCGAGTACGAGGGCCTTCCGATGTACGTCTTCTCTGAGAAGAGCACGAAGCATGCCATCTCGCGCTCGTCGTATCGGGAGATCAAGAAGGGTGACATCGTTCAGCTCAATCTGTCTGCGAAGATTGACGGTTACAGTCCCTCGATCGGAATGCCGGTGTCCATGGGACCGATCTCGGGTGAGAAGCGTGAGATCGTCGAATTCGTCCGAGAGATGCACATGTGGACAGAGCGGAAACTCGCCCCGGGACTAGTTGCTGCGGACATTGCTAAGGCCTTTGAAGCAGAGTTCAATCGCAGAGGCATGGGGGCCGCTTTCCTGTATGGTCCCTGTCACGGCCTCGGATTGATTGAGGTTGAAGCGCCGTGGATGGAAACGACTTCCGACTACCGGCTTGAACCGCAAATGACGTTCCAGATCGACACTTTTGGCATGGGAAGCGCTTTTGGATGCCGATGGGAGAAACCGATCGTCGTTCGTGACAAGGGTATCGACCTCCTCTCACCTCAGCTTCCCGAAATCATCGAGGTCGACTGCTAAGCCGGGCGGAGCTGGTCCACTCTTGGCTTCGCTGCGGTTGCTCCGCTCTGTCGAACTGGCTGGGCGTTGAAGATATATGAATTCGTGTGTAGGAAATGGAGAGATCAATGAAAGCACAAACTATTGCAACGGGCCTCATTGTGGCTCTATCCTTGGCCGGTTGCGCTTCGCTCACCGCCGATCCCACCGAAGGGGAGTCGAATTCATCGGATTCGACAGTGGCGTCGAGTGGACACGTGTATGGAGAAGATGAGACTCTTATTGGGGGCAGCATCTTCACGCTTCAGTATGCCTGGTTCCTCGGAGCGCAAGAAGGCATGGAGAAGTGGGGCGAGGAACATCCTGAAGCGAATGTGAAGTTTCAATTCGAGGACAACAAGCAGGATATTCAGACAAACATTTCAAATCTCGAAAATCTTGTCTCGGCCGGCGCAAAGGGCATCGTCGTCTTTCCTGTCGATTCGAAAGCGATCATTCCGACAATGGTGGATCTGCATAAGCGGAATGGCGTACAATTTGTTGTTGGAGACTATCCGCAGCAACCTGATTCGCCTGAGGATGCGGTCTGGAATACCTTTGTCGGCCATGACATGGTAGCTCTCGGAGAGGCAGCTGGTGCGGTAGCCGTCGCGGAACTCGACAAGCTTGGCAAGGCGGACCCGACACTACTGTTCATCACGGTCCCGTCATCGGGAGAGGTGTCGCAAGCCCGGCTCAACGGCTTTACAGAGGTCGTCAAGGCTAAGTACCCAAATGCGCGAATCATTGAAGAGGGCGATACGGGTGCCGCCGACCGAAACTCTGGCCAGACGCTCATGGAGGGAATTCTTCAGCGGGAGCCGAAAATCGATGTTGTCAGCGGGCACAATGATGCTGAGGTCATTGGCGCCTACAACGCGGCCGTCGGTGCGAATCGTGCAGATGAAATGAAGTTCATCGGTATTGCCGGAGACAAGGAAGTATTGTCATACATTCAGGACGGAAACGAGTCTTGGGCGGGAGAAGTGCTTCAGGATCCCGTCGTTCTCGGATACACCGCGATGGATGCGTTGTGGAAGTCGATGGCTGAGGGTGAGAAGCTCCCTGCAACGTATGAACTGCCCAAGCCTGAGGCGATCACTCCGGCCAACATAGCGAATTATGACTGGCAGAACTGGAAGTGGCTCGGCTGAGTCGAGTTCCCCGGATCTTGCATTATCCGGATCCGGGGAGCCCCCTACCCGAAGGGAGTGATTGTGGTGTTGTTCCCAGAACCTAAGAAGGCCGTGTGGGCCGGAACGACGACGCAACCGTTCAAACGATTCGACGTCGCCGTCGACTCAACCGTACCCAAGGAGGTGGTGGACGATCTGGAAACGATCATGGCCTCCAGGTTCTGGGACTATCCCGATGTCCTAACTTCCAATGCTGAGGATTCTGCGTTCCCGCTCGTTCTTCGCGGAAACCTGAGGGTCGATGAGACTGACCGACCCGACCTTTTCGCAGAGCAGGGCTACCATCTCGAGATTCACGTCGATGGAGTCGAGGTTGTGGCATCCCGCCGGCAAGGATTCGTCAACGCTTTGACGACAATCAAGATGCTGCTATCGGACCGGAGCGGCGGCCTCGTTCTTGAACAGGGTGTAGTTGACGACTACCCGGCGATCCCAGTTCGTGCTGTGGCGCCGACTTTAAGTTGGTACGCTGGATATGGACGAATCGGCTTTGACATGCAGCTATGGGGGCTGTCGGAGTGGAAGCAGTTCGTCGACCACTGTGTTGACAACAAGATCAACCAGTTGAACATGGTCATGTACGGCTATTGGCCCTTCTCAAACGAGCCATATCCGGAAACCGAGTTCCGGGATCTTCCCGTCAGAATATGGAACGCAGAGAATCAGCGATTCATTGATGTCCGCTATTCGCACCCGAATATCGTTGACCCCTTCCTTCGTGACCTAATCGACTACGCGCATACTGTCGGGATGGCAATCTTTGCCTATGTTGGGCTCAACTCCTATAATGGCGGGTGGACGATCGCCCATCCTGACAAGAGGATGAAGGTGCCCGCGGACACCGCGTTCCTTAACGACTTCGACTCTGCATGCTTGTCCGATCGGGAGAATGAGCGCTATATCCTTTCTTCGATGAAGAGGATCGCCGAACTTGGATTTGACGGCTTCTCCTTGGAGGAGAGCGAAGAAGGATTCTGGTTCTGTACCTGTCCCGGATGCAGCGAGCGTTGGGGCGCGGTGTCGAGCACTCCAGGAGAGGCCAAACACAAGGCGAACGTCGAACTCCTGGGCAAGATCCGTGCCGAGGTCCGCTCGGTCAAGCCGGATATTGTCATCGGAATCCGAGCCTTCCGCCAGCCCCCGCTCGAGAAGGATCGGGTCTGGCTCGAGGAGACATCCCGATCGCTTCCGGAGGACATCGTCCTCTTCTGGACGCCGGCACTTTACGTTCCGCCGACCGAGTTCAACAAGTGGGTCGACGTCTTTGGTCCGGAGAGGATCTGGGGGCGTGACTCCGAGTCGAATTCGATTACTTCAACGATGGGCCGACTATTCCGCGTGTTTGAATCGAATGTGCTGCGCTACGAGGATGAGGCCAACGTCCAAGTAATCGAGAGGGACATTGAGCAGCATATCTCGAGTGTCGTTGCGGGAGTTCACGGAATCAATGGATTCATGTTCGAGTGGTATGGCTTGTTCTTGCATCTATTCGCGCATGGAAATTACGGTTGGGGCTCCCAAATGAACAAAGACGAATTCTTCGAGGCGGTGACAGCTTCGGTATTCGGCGATGAACTTGGGCCCAGAATTCTTTCCTTGCTTCGCGGGATTCTCACCATCCATGAGAGCCAGATCCCACAGTTCAGAACCCCTTTTCCGTTCCAGTCGAATACGGTTCGAGAAACGGATGTGCCGACAATTCGCGCGGCGCTCGAGCGTCAGCCGGTGGAGCTAGCTGAGATTTCTGAGATTTGCCGAGAACTCCATGGACATCGACGACTTAGAGCTTGGGAGCAGCACTTCAGGCGGATCGAGAACGCTGTTCGGCGCAATAGGGAGATTTACCTTCTGTGTCTGACAGCACTCGAAGAACAGGCTGCTCACAGCCTGGAGGAAAAGCGGCGTCTTCTACTTGAGATGCTCGAATACAATGAGGCGGACTTCGCGATAGCCAGAGAAATGTTCTTTGACTTGCTTCCTGTGGGATGGACGGGCGTACGCAGTTGCATGATGCCCTATCACGAACTCAGGAGGGAAATTGAGAACACGTTGCATCCCGAGAGGCGTGACGACGACGTCATTTGCTCAGGGATTGAGGCGCTGGGTTGGCTTTGGCTTGCAAACGAGGAGGAGTCGTGAACGAACATGCATCACGTACGCCCCTACTGGATGTTGAAGGACTCACGGTTCGCTTCCCAGGGGTGCTTGCTCTCGATTCGGTGTCGCTGACACTACGACCTGGTGAATGCCATGCCCTGGTTGGCGAAAACGGTGCAGGGAAGTCTACCTTGGCGCGATGTATCATCGGTGAATGTCGGCCGTCGTCCGGAACCATCAAGATTCGGGGGACCGAGGTTCATGACGGTTACGACGTTCGCAAATCGCAAGAGCTCGGGGTGGCGATTGTCCATCAGGAATTCCAACTGATGGACGAGCTTTCAGGCATAGAGAATATCTGCATGGGCCATTTCGAGATGGTAGGTCCCTTCATCTCGAAAAGAAGGCAGCGTGCCGAAGTTGCAGAGCTCGTGAGTCGCCTCGGGATCGATATTGACCTCAATACCCCAGTCAAGCGGCTTCGAACAGCTGAGAAGCAGATTGTCCAGTTGTTGCGCGCTCTTGCCCTCGATGCGAATGTCATCATCCTTGACGAGCTAACGGCGGTCCTGCCGGAGACGGATGTTGCTAGAGTCTTTGAGATTGTCCGGTTACTCAAAGAGCAGGGTAAGGGGATCATCTACATTTCCCACCGTCTCGATGAGATCTTCGAGATCTGCGATTCCTACACGGTTCTCATGGACGGTCGGTTCATTGAGCGAGGGGAAGTGCGCAGTCTTACCAAGCCGAGGCTGGTCGAACTGATCGCAGGTCGCGAGCTGGGGGAGGTGTTTCCAGTACTCGAGCCTCCGCGCGAGGACGTCCTCCTAGAAGCAGAAGCGCTGTCGGGGAGCGGATTCGAGGACGTGTCAATATCGCTGAGGGCTGGAGAGGTTGTCGCTATCGCTGGACTGGTGGGTGCTGGCAAAACTGAACTGCTGCGGACTCTCTTCGGCGAGGCTAAGACCAAGAGCGGTCGGGTCTTCGTAAAGGGCGAAGAAGTTCACATCTCATCTCCGGCCTCGGCAATCTCCCGCGGAATCGCATACATCCCAGATGATCGAAAGGCGTTGGGCCTAGTCGGCGAACTCAGTCTCAGGAGAAACGCGACGCTCGCTGCGATCAGCCGATTCAAGCGAGTAGGGGACCTTGTTGATCAGGAAAGGGAACGAGAGGAGGTCAAGCAGACGTTTGATGCCCTTGGTCTCAAGTACGCTTCCGATGGTCAAAGGCCATCCACACTGTCGGGGGGCAACCAACAGAAGGTTGTCCTTGCGAAATGGCTCATTGCACAGTCGCGTATCTTCCTTATGGATGAGCCGACGAGAGGCATCGATGTCGGCGCGAAGAGCGAAATTTACCGCCTCATCGCTGAACTCACTTCTAAAGGGAATGGTGTAATTCTCGTTTCACCCGAGATCGAAGAGATTCTCGGATTGGCTCACCGGGTCTTTGTAATGTACGAGGGGCGTGTTGTGGCCGAATTCGTTGGACAAGAAATCAATCAACCAGCAATTATGCGCGAACTGTTGGGAGCGGGCGACTGATATGACAGCTGAAACGATGGAGGGAACTGTGATCAAGAGAGATCTTCGAGTCAACTGGCGTTCCGTTCTCGAAGATTGGATGATCTTCTTCCTCTTTGTTGCACTATTCCTCATTTGCGCGGCAACGGTTGATCGTTTCCTTGAACCCAGCAACCTCATGAATATTGCTCGCCAGGTATCTTTCCTGGCAATCGTTGCCTTCGGCCAGTTCTTCGTCATTCTCATTGCGCAGATGGATCTATCAATTGGCTCTTCAATTGGATTGACTTCGGTTCTGCTCGCTGGTCTTGTAGCCAAGTCGGGGCTGCCGATCTGGGTCGCCCTCGTCGGAATCTTTGTCGTCTCCGTTGTCATCGGCCTCATTAATGGTGCTCTCGTCATGATCGGAAATGTCCCAGCGTTCATTGGGACGCTCGTCATGATGAACGTTCTGATGGGCGTGTCCTATCTCTACTCCCGGGGGCTGCCGATCAGTGGTCTCCCAAGTGGCTTCAACTACTTGGGAATGGGCTACTTCATCGGCGTTCCCGTTCCGGTCTATCTCATGATTCTTGTTGGCGCAGCCTGCCACGTGTTCACGTCCTACACGGCTCTCGGGCGAGCCTTTTATGCAGTGGGCGGAAATCCTGATGCTGCCCGACTGTCAGGTATCAACGTCCGTTTTGTTGGTGCCTTGGCCTTCGTGCTCTGTTCGCTCCTGGCAACCCTCGGTTCGGTGGGTCTCACGGCGCGGACCATGTCTGGCTCCGCCTCGCTCGGAGACTCGATGTTGTTCGACGTCATTACAGTCGTGGTACTCGGCGGGACGTCACTATTTGGCGGGCGTGGATCGATCCTTGGTGTCGCGATTGCCGCTCTCCTCACGGGAGTTATCTCGAATGCCATGATCCTCCTGGGTATCGACACATACTTTCAATGGATCGTTAAGGGGCTCATCCTTATTATCGTGGTGCTCATTGACGTAAACTCGAAGCGGAACTAATCGGAGGCGATAATGACAACGCTCCGCGACATCGCGAGACATGTCGGAGTTTCAGAAGCGACCGTCTCGCGGGTGCTAAATGGAAAGGGTCGCGTCAGTGATGAAATGCGGAAAGTGATCCTCGAGTATGCTCGCAGTGTCGACTATCGTCCGAATAGGATCGCCAGGCACCTCAAAGAGCAGTCGTCGCGGATGGTTGGGGTGGTCGTTCCTGATATCTCGAATGAATTCTACTCGAAGCTCTATCAGCTTTGTGACTCGCGATTGTCTCGGCGTGGGTACACACCGATTCTCTTCAACACAGGGGAATGTCTCGACCGGGAGGCGGGCTTCATCGAGCATCTGCGGTCTGCGGTCGTCGATGGGCTGATCGTTGCGACTTCTGGAAGCTCGGTCTACGCCGATCTTCCTGAATCGGTTATCCGACGGATCGTATTTGTTGATAATCGACCTGATATTGATCGCGCCTTCGCGTTTGCGGGCTCGAATAACGAAGAGGCCTCCTTCCTATTGACGAAACATTTCGCTGATCGGGGGATTCGTCGCATCGCGACAATAATGGGTCCCTTGGGTGAATCGTCTGCGCAGGAGCGACTCGCTGGCTTCGAACGGTGTATCTCGATGCTTGGGCTTGATGTGCCCGACTTATGGCGGGTTAGAACGGACTTCACTTACGTTGACGGCATGCGAAAAGCGAGGGAGCTGCTTTCCGCTCCGATGCGACCTCAGGGAATAATTGCCCAGAACAACGTCCTTGCCTATGCGGCGATTCGAGTGGCTCGCGAACAGGGGTTGCGTGTTCCGGACAACTTTGCGGTCGCTTGCTTTGATCATATCGACACGTATGGTTTCATGCGGCCGGTCATTACGTCAATGATTCAACCGCTGGAAGATATCTCGACGTGGGCCTGTGATCGCCTTCTGGAGCAATTGGAATCTGATGGTATGGAACTTCAGCAAATTGAGTTCACGTCAGCATTTCAACTGGGTAAGACAAGCTGAAAGGAAGAGAAATGATCGATCGTGACACCACTGTCATTATCGGAGTCGACATGGAGACTGACGTTGGGAGCTTCACTCCCTACTACGAAGGTGTGAGGAATGGGACTCCTAGATTGTTGGAGCTATTTGATGAGCTTGGCATCTCGGCGACATTCCTTTTCACTGGAGCATGTGCTAAGCAGAATCCAGAGGTGGCACGCGAGTGCGTTCGACGAGGGCATGAGGTGGGCGCGCATTCGCTCGAACATGAAACTGTTGGAGATCCACTATTTGCGCTACCAGGTGAGAGGACTCTCCTGCCTCACGAAGTATTTCCGCGCTTGGAAATGAACACGAGGATTCTCGAGAAGGTAGTTGGTGAACGACCTGTTTCATTCCGGTGTCCACGGCTCTGGGGTTCGACGGCAGTCGTTCGAGCATTGGATAAACTCGGCTATATTGCTGATCTCACTTATCCAATGTACTTCTACCGCGAGCATTTTGCTCCCTATTTTGCGTCGCTTGACGATTGGACTCGAGAGGGCGATAGCCGGGTGCTTGAGATACCGAATTTCGCGGACATGATGATGGAGTCGAGGGATCCTGGCTTGGAAAGGGACAGGGATCAGTGGCCGCTGTTCAGGACCCGTGGCGGAGAGTACATGTATGAACGTTCATCGCGCTTCGCTGATTTCTGTTCTTCGAAGGGGATTCCGACGGTTCTTTGCTACTACATCCACCCATGGGAGTTCTGGACGATGGAGGATCGCTATAACTTCGGCGAGGCCACTGTTATCCCGGATCGGTTCATTACCGAAAACTGTGGCGACGTTGCGCTTGAACAGCTGAAGATCATGTTGAGCCTACTGCTTGCTGACGGGGCGCAGGTCACAACAGCTCGTGACTTCTCGGTAGCAAGGAGGAGTTGAGCGATATGAGCGCGGAGCTGGGGAGGAAGTTGTGGTTCTTCGCGGACGGTGAGCTTCCGCCACCCGGTGTGGGTCATCTTGTTGGGCACGAGTCGCTTGTCGTTCTCAATCCGAACTCGACCGACGCGACGGTGCGCGTGTGTTTATACTGGGCGGACCGCGATCCGGATGTATTCTCCGTCAACGTTCCCGCGCGGAGGGTGCGCTGTGTGAGGACGAATGATCCTGAACAGATGGGCGGGATAGTGGTTCCTCCCGAGGTGCAATACGCGATCTCGCTGACATCCAACGTCGGCATCGTTGTTCAATATGGGCGGCTAGATGTCAGACAGGCGAACATGGCCTTCTATCCGAGTACTGGATTCTCTCAGTAGGTGGTGAGTGGGTGGGTCTATGCGTTGCCGCCTTCGACCCACCCACTCGTCTCTAATGGAGTTTGGAGTGTCGGGACTGAAGAAGCTACCTTGGGGAGGATGCCATGGACGGAAGTTTCGTACTTCCGTTTGGGTCGAAGTTCTATGTGGCCGCACCCAAGAGGGGTAGAACTACTCTGCTCCTCTACCGAGACTGAAAGATCCCTATTCGGAATCTTGTTGGCCGCGCTCTACTATTGGTGGCCGTGTAGACCGTTCCTTTGAAAGTTGTAGCTGCGAATTTCTGCGCTCGGGTCCCGCCTCGCGTGGTCGTACATTGCTGGGTGTCAGGCTCATGTTCTAAGGCTCATTTCGTATTCCCGAGCGAGTGCGGCCGTTGATTACTCGGATCTTGGCGCAGCTGTATAGTTCAGCTGCAAATTCGTCTTGCGAATGCAGTGTGGAGAGGCCATCAATCTCTTTGGTCTGACAAAGTGTCCAGATCCTCCGTAAGTTAGCGAGACGCCCATCCGTCCAACCCCGTCGACGCCTGCGAGGACAATCTGATGTTCGGTGGGCGTCAGCCATCTATTCGACCTTGCGAACGGCGTCGGTCAGTTTGTGTCCGGTTGAGTCGAAGGCCCTTGCAGCGACCGCGATAACGCGCCCTCTTCCGCCCCGGGGTATCGCAAGCTTGACAGGAGCGGTTCTCCTATTCTTGCCGACGAAGCGGGTTTCCGATTCGAATGGCAATATTGGGCTGCGTGCAATGTTTTCGATTCGGTATTCAACTTCTGTCCTTGCGCGCCAGCCCGGATGGAGGAGTGGCGAGTTGTTGACGGGGGCTGTGTTCAACAATTCGACGGGGAAGTCGAAGATAGTGGCTTGATGTAACGGAATAGCCGAGGGCTTTCAAGAGATGTGAGACAATGTGCGATCCGTTGAAAGTGTCGCTTACGGTCCAGTCATTCAGTTGGGTAAACACATCAGCTAGTACAGGGGGAAGCAAGTACTTCGAGCCAATGGGTGAGAACTCGGTACATCGCGGACACTGAAACTCACAGCTTCGTGGACATCGAAACTCATGATTTCGTGGACGTTGCTTTCGCGACCGAACGACCGTGTTGCCGCACGCGTCGGGGCGACGAATTCCTGCCTACTGATCGGGACGATGGAGCTCTGCCTTCACTACGGCCGTACAACGTGATTGGCCCGTTGACTTGCGGAAGCACGTGACCACCACGGGCTCGAGCGAGATTGGACCGAACGCGATCTTGGTTGCGCGAACATGAGGTCCAGGTCGATTGACCCCAGCGGGATGAACGGTCGGAAGCGCCCGGCCCAACTGCCCGCAAGACTGTCCACGATGTCTTGAGACATGCCACCTTCGAGCCCACATAGCGCAGGCGTGGTTAGCGGGCTACGTGCTCAAGAGGGCTTTCATCCCATCCCCATCCCATCGTGCCGCTGTGGTCCTCGTGCTCTCACTGTGCGTGTAGGCCTAGAGGATTGAGTCTTCGTCTCGGGGCCGGGAGGAGGCGTAGAGGATCTGGAGGACGACCTCGAGGATC
>ERZ773197.2613-NODE-2613-length-11243-cov-6.758402_pt1 | contig 11243 bp, 11 predicted proteins | sample MGYA00580999_ERZ773197 | MGnify/ENA primary metagenome ERZ773197 (study PRJEB29015, sample SAMEA2738166) | human oral metagenome | biome: human oral; feature: human-associated habitat; material: saliva | place: China | collected 2185 ... | reverse complement strand
GAGACGTTGATATTGTCTATTTCTAAAATGCAACTCAGGGTCTGAACGCCAAGATCAAATACTAATAAACAATCTGGTTGTCAGCGGATTAAGTCCCCACCATAGAGATCTTTAGGAAGAGGGGGAGTAAATATCTTACATCAAAAAAGAACATAAACACTTGATATTTAGCCAAGAACACACTACCTTTGCACCTATTAGGGTCTGCAGGACTTCATAATTTCTACTATTAGTAGATAAGGATGCTTCTAATGTGCCTACCTCTTATGTCTGCAGGACTTCATAATTTCTACTATTAGTAGATAGTCGCTAGCTGTTTGCTCTTGGCTGTTAGGTCTGCAGGACTTCATAATTTCTACTATTAGTAGATCGTGAGTATCTTGGCTAGCTCTCCTATGAGGCGTCTGCAGGACTTCATAATTTCTACTATTAGTAGATTGTGCCTGCATCATTGCCTTGTGCAGGAGTCTGCAGGACTTCATAATTTCTACTATTAGTAGATTCGATCTTGTCAATCTTAGGAGCTGCTGGTCTGCAGGACTTCATAATTTCTACTATTAGTAGATCCATTACCATCAATGCCATTTAGTTTGTGTCTGCAGGACTTCATAATTTCTACTATTAGTAGATATGCTAACGTGGCGGTATCCGCCTCCGAGGTCTGCAGGACTTCATAATTTCTACTATTAGTAGATATGAAAACAAAATCGTTAATGCCATCCCCGGTCTGCAGGACTTCATAATTTCTACTATTAGTAGATTCGCTAAGCTCTTAAAATCAATGGGGGCGTCTGCAGGACTTCATAATTTCTACTATTAGTAGATACTTAACCAACGAATTAAAAACAAGCTGTCTGCAGGACTTCATAATTTCTACTATTAGTAGATAGAGATGGAACGAGTGCAAATCTTTTATAGTCTGCAGGACTTCATAATTTCTACTATTAGTAGATCCTACACGAGTATGTTCGTACAGAATCTGGTCTGCAGGACTTCATAATTTCTACTATTAGTAGATCGCCTGCTTGATTGTTGAGTTACGATCGTCTGCAGGACTTCATAATTTCTACTATTAGTAGATCAAATTCGGCGGAGAGAGCAAGGATTGCGTCTGCAGGACTTCATAATTTCTACTATTAGTAGATGTAATATGTCCAATTCTCCGTCTTCGATGTCTGCAGGACTTCATAATTTCTACTATTAGTAGATTTTTGTACACGTTTTTCCCGCCAACTTCGTCTGCAGGACTTCATAATTTCTACTATTAGTAGATTCGTTGTATAGAAGGTAACAATTTCCAGCGTCTGCAGGACTTCATAATTTCTACTATTAGTAGATTCCTCGTCGTCGCCATCCTTGATAATAGTCTGCAGGACTTCATAATTTCTACTATTAGTAGATGACTTGTTGTGCGTGTACACTATCTGCGGTCTGCAGGACTTCATAATTTCTACTATTAGTAGATGATACGCAGATCCATCTGCGCAGAGAGATGGTCTGCAGGACTTCATAATTTCTACTATTAGTAGATTGCGAGTCTGATGCTGTCTGTCGTGCTTGAGTCTGCAGGACTTCATAATTTCTACTATTAGTAGATGTGTAAAAAATCCTTCTGTTTATACAGCGTCTGCAGGACTTCATAATTTCTACTATTAGTAGATATGAATACATAGAAACGGTAGGAAAGAAGGTCTGCAGGACTTCATAATTTCTACTATTAGTAGATAGTATGTTGTCGGGTGGATCGCAGGTTGTTGTCTGCAGGACTTCATAATTTCTACTATGCTATTTCCGTAACAACGCAAATATAGACTCAGCGAGTTCAACCTCCGAGGAGCAGTCCCATGGAGGTTTTTCTTTACCTAAGCGTTGTACTTACAAGAGGAAAATACAATCCCTATATGACAGAAAAAGGAGATAGCTGTAAAGCAACCTCCGAATTTATAGCCTTCCAAAAGGCAGCCGGGGAAAGCAACACTGCTAACTCCTCTAATAAGAAATGAATAAAGAAACTTACAAACTTTCTCACCAGCGGAATCTCAATCCGCCTAAGAGAAAGGTATAAAAGTCCCCCTATTCACTTTACAAGGGTGGAATAAAATGATGAAAAATCGATCGAATGGGGCTCCAAGAGCAAAAAGCGTTGAGGAAAAGTTGGGGCTCTCTGAGTAGCCCCTAGAAAAAGAACTCCTCTCCCTATGGCAAGAGACCACAAGGAGAGGAGATTTTCTTATTAAGAGGGACCGATTAACCGAGCTGTGCAATAGCACGCTCAATGCGTCGGATGCTTTCTTCTCGCCCAAGCAGGTAGATAATCTCGTTAATATGAGGCCCCTTGGGAGCCCCAACAAGCGCTAGGCGAAGGGCATTCATCACCCCTCCCATACTATACTCTTTGGTCTGAATGAAACTATTGAGAGCCTCTCCCAATGCCTCGCTTTCGAAGGCGGGTTGAGCATTCAATAGATCGATAATTTCACGCATTTGGAGTGAAGACTCTGCCTTCCAACGCTTCTTCACCGTTTTTTCGTCGTACTCTTCGGGCGCCAAGAAGAAGAAATAGGTCTCATCCCAAAGCTGAGGAATCAATTGAACTCTGTCTCGCACCACGCTGAGGATGCTCTCGAGATTGGCAGGTACGGCTACATGATGCTGCTCCAAAACAGGAGTAAATAGAGTGGCAATATGCTCAATAGGCGCCTCCTGCAAGTAGCGATGATTGAACCACTTGCCCTTCTCGAAATCGAACTTAGCCCCAGACTTACTGCACTTATCGAGCGAGAAAGCCTCTATCAGCTCCTCCCGAGTCATCACTTCTCGGTTATCCCCGGGGTTCCACCCCAAGAGGGCGAGGAAATTGACAACAGCCTCGGGCAAGTAGCCACTCTCACGGTACCCCATGGAAATGGCCTTACTCTCAGGGTCGTGCCACTCGAGAGGGAATACGGGGAAGCCCAATCGATCGCCATCTCGCTTGCTGAGCTTACCATTCCCTTCGGGCTTGAGCAAGAGGGCAAGGTGAGCAAATTGGGGCATTGTATCTTCCCAACCCAACGCTCTATAGAGGAGCTTGTGCAAGGGGGCACTAGGTAACCACTCTTCCCCTCGTATCACATGGGTAATACCCATTAGGTGGTCGTCCACAATATTGGCAAGGTGATAGGTAGGCAGATCGTCACTACTCTTATAGAGCACCTTATCGTCTATAATAGACGAATTGATGCGCACCTCACCACGGATTAGGTCGTTTACCACCACCTCTTCTCCGGGCTCGATCTTGATACGTACCACATAGGGCACTCCGGCCTCTTCCAGAGCACGGATCTCCTCCTCACCAAGGACAAGATCGTTTTTCATGCTATTGCGGGTAGTGGCATCGTACTGAAAGTTAGGGATTGCATTACGAGCGGCCTCTAGCTCCTCGGCCGTATCGTAGGCCTTGTAAGCCTTGCCCTCACGAAGCAGTTGGGCTACGTATTCACGATAAATATCTCGGCGTTCGCTCTGGCGATAGGGGCCACACTCACCCCCTACACCTACACCTTCGTCTATCTCTATCCCAAGCCAATTAAGTGCTTCCAATATATAGGCCTCGGCACCCGGCACAAAACGCTTGCTATCCGTATCCTCAATACGTAGTAGCATATCGCCACCAAAATGACGAGCAAACAGGTAATTATACAAAGCTGTACGCACCCCTCCGATATGGAGTGGCCCCGTAGGACTGGGTGCAAACCGCACACGTGGCTTTTGGGAGGTTGAAGTCATATTCTCTTCTTTCTCTAGTGTATTGTGTATTCTTTTCTATGCTCAATAGCACAACAAAAGTAGCTATTTGTCGGGGATCTCCCAAGGGGAAGATGTCCCATTTTTCTGAGATTTAGTAGGATTAGCTCCTAACTAAAAACAAAGAGAGGGTGCACTTACAAAAATGCCCCCTCTCCTCTCTTTTTGGTGATTTCTATAGCCTCATAGAAGAGGTGTTGAGAGTCCGATTAACGGCTCTGCTGACCTCCCGGCTGACGTGCCGAGTAGCTGATGTTGAGCGCGTCGGCACGGCGAAGTTGATACTTAATATCCGATATAATCTTCATCTTCGTATCGGCATCAGCTTTGATAGAGATGGTCATAAGCTTCTTACGCTCATCTTGTATCTTGGCCTCTTCTTGCTTTACAAAGTCATAGACAAGCTCCGTATTCTGGATAATTTTGTCGTTAATTTGAATGCAAGAGTTATTACCGAACTTTGCGCGATAGGCTGCAATGGGCTTACCTACGTAGAGGTAAGACACGAGCGACTTCTCTTCGAGCTTTGTGAGCTCTGTAGCGCGAGGAAGATTGCTGTACTCTACCTTGGCTGTTACTTCGCGGATGCTCGTAACCATCATGATAAAGAACAGGAATGCAAAGATAAGGTCGGGGAGAGAGGAAGTGTTGAGTTCCGGCATCTCACGTCCGCCATTTTTACTGAATTTTCCCATTACTATCTTCCTTACTAATTACTTGAGGTTCGACAAAGGCATTTCGGAGAGGTGCATCGGGTACACATCAAGAACCATCTTTTGCTTATCGGTACTGAGCTCTTCGTAGGGAGTATTGAACTTCGCACGAGCGTACTCATCCCAGATTTCGTTGTAAGCCTTGAGGATCTCATTTTGTACATTGATGAACATCTGATAACTCGTTTCTACCTCATTCTTAAGAGAGATCGCATAGCTAAGAGTTGTGGTCTCAACCATACCGAGCCCAGGGATCTCACGAGTTTCCTTTTCGGGCAACTCAGGACTGTTATGGGGGTTCACCACAAATTCTTTTACACGCTCTTTAAGATCTTCGATAGAGATAAGCTGAGTACTCTCGCCACCTGCCGTCTTGCGCAGAACGGCAATCTGGTCCTTACGATTAACGAGCAACTGCATGATGTTGCGGTCGTTAATCTCTATATCATCATGTTGTTCTTCTTTGGGCACAAGCGGCGGGAGACGGCGCTTAATACCCTTATCCGTATCCATTGAAGTAGTTATCAAAAAGAAGATCAGAAGAATAAAAGAGATATCGGCCATAGACGAACCATTAATGCCTGGTACTTTCTTTTTAGACTTAGCCATGCTCTTATTACTGATTTAATTTGATAATTACTTCTTTAGTAGACTGCGGCGGATTGCTCCCCAAATGATCAAAACAAGAGTTGCTGCAATAAGTGCATAACTGCTGTAAAGCACCATATCGGCGGTTTTGAGCCAGCCCGCAGTAAGATACTTCTGAGAGTCTTCGTTTACAGCGCTCATAGCGGCGGGGTCTCCATTGCCAATAGCGTACGTGATAACGAGTAGCAATATAAGAGCCACCAAACCAACAAGACCGGTAAGAGCCTTCTTTGGGTTCTGCTTAAAACTTCTGAAGAAGCCGCTTATGGCAAAACACAAGGTAACCACTAGGGTTAAGCCTGTGAGTATGTATACCCATCCGAGGAATGCTCCCGTAAGCTCGTAGGCCTTATTCGTCCCCTCCATGTGCGAGCCACCCATAAAGAAGGCAACACACATTAGAACTGAGACAACCAGGAGAGCGAGGAACGTCCAACTGGATATCTTTCTAGATTTTGTTACAGACATAACTACTAATGGGGGTAATTACTTTTTAATATTGTACTTGATAACCAAGTCGAGGAGTGAGATAGAAGCGTCTTCCATCTTGTTGAGGATAGACTCTACCTTGCTGAGGATGTAGTTGTAGAAAAGCTGAAGGATAAGAGCTACGATAAGACCGAAGATGGTCGTAATAAGAGCAACCTTCATACCACCGGCAACAACCGTCGGGCTGATATCACCCACCTTTTCGATCTTGTCGAAGGCCATAACCATACCAACTACAGTACCGAGGAACCCGAGAGAGGGAGCCATGGCAATGAAGAGAGTAATCCAAGAGAGGTTCTTTTCGAGAAGACCACCTTGTACCCCACCGTATGACGTGATAGAGCGTTCAACGATGTCAATGCCTTGATCCATACGCATAAGACCTTGGTAAGCAATAGAAGCTACAGGACCACGAGTCTCACGAGCAATTTTCTTAGCACCCTCTACATCACCACGAGCAAGAGCATCTTCGATACCCTTGAGTAGCTTATCTACGTTAGTGTCTGAGAGGTTGAGGTAAATGATACGCTCCATACAGAGAGCGAGACCAAGGATGAGGGCGAGAGCAATAATGGCCATAAAGTCGGCACCCCCTTCGATGAATTTCGTCTTAAGAGCCTGATGGAAGCTAGCTTCTTCGGCAGGAGCTTCGGCAGGAGCTTCAGCAGCTTCTTGGGTTTCCTCTTGATCCGCTACAGCAGGAGCTGCTACTTCTTCAGTGGCAGGAGCCTCGGGAGCTTGTGCGGGTTGGTCTTGAGCCCACGAAGCAGTGGTAATGCTCACTGACAACAAGGCGGTGCAGGCAAGAGTTGCAAATAACTTTTTCATCTTGACGTTGAGATTAAATTGTTCTATCTTTTTAATTTGTTCTATTACACTTTTCCTTTGATGGCGATAATAAGGCGAAGGACTATCCCTTTAGGCTTCATTTCTCGCCCTCAAAGTTCTGCGGAGAGAATGGGATTCGAACCCATGAAACACTTTTGGCGTTTACACACTTTCCAGGCGTGCCTCTTCAACCACTCGAGCATCTCTCCAAACGATTTCCCCCTCATAGCACCTGCACTTTTTATCTTTGATTATCAGATACTTGAGAGAAATTCGCGAGTTTTAGGGCACTTCCCCACTCGCATTTCAACCGCAAATCTAATCTTTTCCCCGCAATTAGGGGCTACAATTCGCAAAGAATTATCGACTTCTAAGTCACAAAGAGCGTGATTACCACCCCATCGGAGGAAACAAAAGAGACTATCATAGAGGCCCCATTCTACTGCAGGGATCTACCCTCCTTGCGCTCCTCCATCCTCTCTGGCCAACCTCGGTAAAACAGCCATGTCGGGATTGATCGTTTTTCTCCTCGCCAGAAAATAAAAAAATCCTGCCCTGGAAAATTTTATTTCTCGGGCAGAAATGGGCTCCCTTTCCGGGCAAGAAAATTTTCAAAACCAGGCAGAAAATCCCTCGAAAATCAGCTGTCTTTTTTCGGGGTCTCTCTGTAGGGCTGCAAAGTACGAAGCCATTGATCAATCCGTGGTGCAGAGCTATCTACCTCGTCCTTGAGTATCAGGATTCCCTCCATCAACCGAGACTTGGGGAGCTGCTGCGTCAAATGGGGCATCAGCTTGGCGATGCCACTCTTGCCGCTTGTTGCAAAAGGCACCACTACTTTTCCTCGAAAATCATGTTGGGCGATGAAGGTTTTTACCACCCCGGGCAACTGACCAAACCAGATAGGGATACCTAGATAAATCGTATCGTAGGCAGCAAATCGGGGCACCTTTCTCTTGATCTTGGGGTAGACATTATTGTTACGCTCCTCCTTGGCACGGGCCACTACATCACTATACTCGCTGGGATAGGGCTCCGCGGGCTCGATGCGGAAGAGATCGCCTCCCACCTTCCGATGAATCTCCTCGGCGACCTGCTTGGTGACGCCTCCGCGGAGCGAAAAGTAGGCCACGAGCACCTTCTTATTTTCTCGGGCCTGGAGATTGGAAAAAGAGAAAAGCATCCCAAGAAGGAGGAACAGGGGGCATTTACGCCCCCAGTGGCTGATTGTCCGGATGGGTAGGGAAGACTTATACATAGGGGATTCTAGTATTATGAGGTGTATACATTGAGGTATTGTTGTACGATATTCGTGGTATCATAGCGATAGAGCACATCGGTACGGCATTGGGCTATTGGGCCTTTTTCGGTGGCACGGAGCACCTCTTCGATCCCCCTGGCCAAGTCAGACACATCACGATAGCGAGCCAAGTAGCCCGTAACTCCATGAGTTATAATCTCGGGGATTCCTCCCACTTCAAACGCAACCGTAGGGCACCCCATGGCGGCCGCCTCTATGATGGTATTGGGTAGATTCTCCTCAAGAGAGGGTGTTACATATAGGTTGGCAGCAGCATAATGGACCGCCATATCACTTGCCGATAGGTACCCCACACACGTACACTCGATGGGAGCGAGCGACGAAAGCAACTCGGGATGAGATATCTTCCCAAAGAGAAGGGCGAGAGGCTTCTGCTCCTGAGCATAGGGCGTTGCATAGAAAATCTGAAGAGCCTTGAGCATCTCGGCAAAACCCTTGCGGGGATCGTCGGTACGAGCTGCCCCAAAAAGAAGTATAGGCCTATCCACCGGAAGCCCCAGCTGCATGCGAGCCTGCTCCCGGGGGATAGGGGTAAACGTCTTGGAGTCGAAGACATTGGGGATCGCCTCCACACGGCAATCCTGCGTTAGCAATGACTGACGAGCCTCGGCTGCAATCCATTCGCTACACCCCACAAAAGCGGGGGATAACTCTTGATAGAGAGCCTGCTTAGCACGGAAGAACCTCTGTGCCGGATCGAAGAAAGGAATCCCTGGTTGCAACTGGGGGCAGTCATGACACCCCCGAGGCTCTGCAAAACGGCGGCAGTCTCGAGCGTGATGGCAGATAGAGGTAAAAGCCCACTCATCGTGAAGGGTGAAGAGTACTTTTTTCTTCAGTTGCAGCAGATCACGGAGGGATGAGAGCCCAAGAAAGCCCTGATTGATCCAATGAATATGGATAACATCCGCCTCAAGAATAAGGGGATGGTGCTTAAGAGAAAAACCGGCAATCGGCAAGGATACATCGAAAACGTGAGCCCGACGAAAGCCTTGAGCCACCCATGCGGCACCTACCTCAAGAGCTTTTTTCCATTGCGCAATCCCCCGAGAGTAAACGCTATCGCTCCGTAAAGCATGAATAGCAGGCTCCCGATGCGAAGCGTGGAGTACAAGCATGAAGGCTTCGAGGCCGGCCTCACGCTGTGCCATCATGAGACGCCGCGCTGCAATAGCGGCTCCACCCGCACTATCGCTGGTACAGAGATGAACTACTTGCAAAGGGCGTGAAGTTGTGGGCATATAGCAGAGGGCAAAAGAGAGTCTCTAGGGAATCAAACAGAACGAGCCGCTCTCGCCTTGAGGGCCGGGGATAGGGCGGCTGTATAGCGCAAGAAGGTATCGAAAAGCACCATTTTGGCACTAACATTCCCTCGCACATGGCGTATCGCACTCTCGGTGGTACGGTATATCGACTCGATATTGTCGGGCGTAATAACCTCGTCTAGGGCTATAAAGATGGCTTGCTCCCGATCTGTGGAAAACTGAGCAGCTGCCCCCATAAAATTGCTCGTAAAGCTAAGCCGGAAACACTCCTCGAAGTAAACCAAAGCGGCAACAATCCATTCCCGCCCCTCACTGTCCATCTTCTCACTCAACTTGCGGAGTGCGACCACATCCTTACGCACGATGTCTCCGATCAGTTGCCCGAAGCATTCGGTGTATTTGGCAAGGGTCGTATTATTCGAAAGTATCTGACGAGCACGGAGCAGTATACCATCACTACGGAGGGTTGCACGCAATAGATCTCGCTCCTGAGCCTGCGGAAAAAAGGGCTGCAGCCCCGCTCTGAGCTCCTCCTGGGTGAGGGGAAGTAGCTCGAAACGCTGCATACGACTCACGATTGTCTCTAAGAGCTGCTCCGTAGCAAAGCACACGGATACGATTATTGTCTTGTCGGGCGGCTCTTCCATCAACTTGAGGAGTTTGTTGGCAGCCGCCTCATTCATACGATCGGGTTGGTAGATAATTACCATACGATAGCCCCCTTCGCTCGAGGCAATGCTCAGTTTATTCTCAAGAGCGATGGCGTCCTTGCTGTAAATCACGGGCTGTTGCTTACCGGCATTGAGGTAGCGAAGCCAAGTCTCGTGATCGAAATAGGCTCCCTCCTTGGCAAACATTTCTCGCCACTGAGACAAGAAGTTATCCGAAGGGGTCTCTATGTCCGTAGCATTGACAACGGGGAAGATATAATGAACATCGGGGTACGAAAGCTGCGAAAGCATCTTGCAATGGGGGCATACCCCACAGCTATCCCCATCGTGAGGATCCGAACAATTGAGGTACTGTATCCAAGCTAGAGCAAGCCCTACACCGGGCATCCCATCCTCCATATCGAAAAGGATATTGTGAGGGATGTGCCCCGTAGCACTAATTCTCCGAAGTTCTTCTTTGAGCGACTCGTAGCCTATTATATCTCTAAACTGCATAGTAGTACAGTGGCTTTTTGGTGCCAACTTTTATTTGCTCGGCTCTACGAAGGTACAAACTCTCACGCAACAAAAGAGTTTTCGCTCGAGAATGGGAGCCAAATCCGCCACAAGAGATGGAGAGAAATCAACCCCTAAAATAAAAAAAGAGAGTGTACCGAAGAGAAGTTTTACCTCCTCTTGATACACACTCTCCTATTGGATTGGGAAGGGAACCGAGCTCCCTCCTTAGTGCAACATTAGCGCACCCGAATTGACTTACCGGGGCGAAGAGTTGCCTTTGCAGTCATATTATTGAGCTTGCAAAGCTTAGCCACTGTGGTGCCATGTCGCTTGGCAATCGAAGAGAGGCTATCACCTTCTTTGATGCGATGCGTCTGAGGTGCTTTTTCCTTAGCACGCTCACGGCTATTAGCAGACTGCTTGTACTCTGTTGCTTTTTCTTTGTTATTCGTAAAAAGCTCTCCGTAGCTAGGTCCGGCATGATCCGTACTACCACGACGGAATACATAGGTATCTCGCTGTAGTACGCCTAGGGAGAAATCTACAATCTGTGTAGGATTGATAGGAATCCCCATAAAGCGGAACTCAAGATGCAAATGCGGCCCTGTAGAGCGACCCGTAGAGCCACCTAGACCAATTACATCACCGGCTTTTACTACCTGATCACGATGCACCAACTGACGGCTAAGGTGACCATAAACGGTTTCTAAGCCATTGGGGTGACGGATTACGATGTAGTATCCGTAGCCTTTTCCTTCGTAGTCGCGGATACGTACCTTACCACTAAAGGCTGCACGCACAGAGTCTCCGGTATGGAGAGCGAGGTCTACACCTCGGTGGTTGCGGCCGAAACGTGCGCGGTAACCATAATTAGAAGAGACCTGTAGTTTGCCGTTGAGAGGCATTACAAAACCTTCACAATTGATTTCGTAACTAGAGGGGATCTCTGCCGAATGCTTACCGGCAAAAGGGTTGACATATGAGCTCCAGCTATCCACTCCGTAGAGGTCGATGGCTGGTGCTT
>ERZ773197.2610-NODE-2610-length-11255-cov-2.695804_pt1 | contig 11255 bp, 6 predicted proteins | sample MGYA00580999_ERZ773197 | MGnify/ENA primary metagenome ERZ773197 (study PRJEB29015, sample SAMEA2738166) | human oral metagenome | biome: human oral; feature: human-associated habitat; material: saliva | place: China | collected 2185 ... | reverse complement strand
TGAGCTACGATTCGGCGGCAAATCATCATTTTACACACAAAAGTCTTGATGGACATATAGAGTATTTGAAAGAAAAAAAGCAGTTGTTTTTGGAAACAAGGAGAGATATCAAAAAGCTTCAGGAGGAGTATGAACAGCCTGTGCTTTGGTTTAATCCCGAAGATTTAAAGTGAGGAAAGTATGGATTCTAATAAGAGGGGTAACCCTTGGAAAGCTTTATTCGTTGTATTGGGACTTGCTGTAATTGAATGCGTTATTATAATCATTATGATGAAAAAGTGATTGAGTATACGAATGATATCATTTTTGCGATATTTTAAAATGCAAGTATAAAAAATTTGAATTTGAGATAGAAACGAAAAATTTCGTATTGACATAGGATGTTATTAGAAAAAATTTCGCCTGTGAATAAGCTGTGGATTATTACATCGAACTGTGGATAACTTTTCTATTGCAAACTCTATGCGGTTTATGAAACTGTTGAAAATTAAACGCTTTAAGCCTGTGCGTTTATCCACAATTACAGGTGGATAAAATGGGGATTACATGGGTTGAAATAGTGCAAATGTTAAAATGATAGCGATTTCGACTAATGGAAATAATTACAATAAATTTACAATTAAATCCTGTACAGTTTACATAATTGCCGATTAGAAAAAAATTTTATGCAATATTTCGAAAAAAATTCGTTTTTTATAAAAGGGGGCTTATTTATGAAACATATTCTTTCGGCTCTTATGGAAAACAGACCGGGTGTGCTGAGGAGGCTTTCCGGACTTGTCGGTCGCCGCGGGTATAATATAGAATCTATAGTTGCGAGTGCTACGGAAAATCCGGATGTGACTCGTATGACTATAGTTGTTGAGGGAGACAAATATATTATAGACCAAGTGATAAAGCAGCTTGCGAAGCTTCAAGAGATTATAGACGTTGAGAATGTTACAGATAAGCCGGTTGTCAGTAGACAGTTGCTAATAATGAAGCTGAAGGCTGATATTGAAACTCGCAAAGATATATTGCAGCTGGTAGAAGCGTTCAAGGCGAGGATTCTCGATATAAAGGCCGATTCCATAATGATAGAAGCGACTGCAGACGACTATGTGATGGATTCCATGGTCGAAACTTTTAAAGAGTATGGGATTATTTCGATGATGAAGACAGGTATAGTCGCATTGCAAAAGTAGATGAAAATGAAGAGCGTACAGCTATAGATTTTTCTCGCCTCAAAAACAGGCTTTGAGACGAGAGAAATGCTAAGGCTGTACGCTTTTTTATTCTTCGGGATGACCGCCGAGGTAATCTACAAAACTTTCGAAATCGTCGAAATCGCTTTGCATAAACTCATAAATTATAGGCTCTTTGAACTCGTATTTCATGTTTATAACCGTAGTATACGGCATAAGAGCTAAGCTCAGGCGAAATTCGGCTTCGTATACGGCATCGTGAGTATAGCCGACGATTAAAATCTGATTGGAAAGTGTCATAAAATACATGACATGAATATCGTCGTTTATACGATAAAGCGGGTTGTTTACATGGTCGTTGGTACTGTTAAAATCTATATATAAGGTTCCGTTCTCATATTGAGTTTCAGTGAAATTTTCAATATAGTCGTTGAAAGCCTCGAGCATGGCTTCGTTTGCATTGAGAATATCGAATACTGTTATAAATTCCGACCTGTCCATGAGCATGGATGCTTCCGTACTCGATATTCGCAAATCAGAGCAATGGCGCGCATTCAGTATGACAAGCGGATTTTTTTGAAGTTCTATTTCCGAAACGATAAGCCTGTACTGATTCTCGGCTTCTATTAGAGATTCGCAGATATAGGAGTTGCTCGAATCGTTTTCATCGAATTTTATATTATTTCTGTATAACGTTGCGGCGTTTCCGAATTGGAAGTCTTTAAAATTCGGAAATGCAGGAACGGTGTCAGGGGTTAAGGTTGAGGGATAAAAGCTTTTGTCTGCAAGAAGATATGCAGCAGCACGTTCATCGCCGGCAACCGCCCTCATAATAAAATAGTTAATTATAAAATATTCGGAATTTATATTACCACAGACTTTTTGCATGAGCTGTAAGTATTCATCTTTTGAAAGCTCCTGTATCGGTTCCAGAAGGTATGCAAATTTTTCACGCCCGTCGGGAAGATTTCGGTTATGGGCAGCGCCTATGGCAGTGTGAGTTTGGAGGAGAAAACGAGCCTCTTTTTCACTTATCGATATTACAGTTCCGCCCAGTGCGCCCACCAAGCGGTTTCGTTCGGCTACGATTTCCTTAGGTTCTATCCCGTACGCATGCATAAAAGTTTCTATTCCGTATTCTTCCGAATCCAGATAGAAGATCTGATGCAGAGTTTCTATCTTGGAATCGACAAGGACATCCCAAACGAGCTCCATACCCATCACTCCCATAAGTCTGGTAGCAGTGACAAAGCCTTCAATGAAGCGTCGACCGTTATTTTCTTTAGGTATATCGCGACCGCCTTTTATTACGGTAAGATTCTCTATCATAGCAGAACTATTTTCCTCCGAGCATTAAAAATAAAGCATATAAGCAATATGTCAAGTATACAACATTTTAAGAGGGCTGTGGAAAAAATTGAAATAAAGTACATGTTTGAAGATGAAATTTAAAATTCTTTTAAAACCGCTGAGAAGCCTATAATTTCAAGTTTATTAACTTTACATTAAAATTTTGTATATAAGTAGATTTTGATTCAATTTTTATTGACCCATCCTTTTATATAAGATAAAGTATAAAGTTAGGAAATGAAATTTTATCGATATCCGTGAAATATAATTCAACAGGATTCGATTGATGATAGAGAGGTTTTATATGGGCATAAAGGTTGTAAAATTCGGAGGCTCATCAGTTGCTGACGCAATACAGCTTCAGAAGGTCAAGGATATAGTGCTGTCAGATGATGACAGAAAATATGTAGTAGTTTCTGCACCGGGAAAAAGGTACTCGGATGATAGCAAAATTACGGATTTGCTTTATTTGTGCAAAACTCATATTGACCATAACTTTACGACGGATCATGTGTTTCAGGTAATAAGCGACAGATATCGCATGATGGAATTGAATCTAAAGGTTGATGTGGGTATAGATCGGGATCTCGAAGAGATAAGAAGAAACCTCAAACCGGGTATGACTGCCGATTATATAGCAAGCAGAGGTGAATATCTCTGCGGCAAGTTGACTGCCGCATTTTTGGGATATGACTTTGTAGATCCGGCAGGCTTGATTAAGTTCGACGAAAGAGGCAGACATCTTCCTGCAGAAACAAACATAGCGTTGTCGGAGGAACTTTCAAAGCATGAAAGAGCAGTAGTTCCGGGATTTTACGGTTCGGGTCCTGACGGACAAATCGTAACTTTCTCGAGAGGCGGTTCCGACATAACAGGATCTTTGGTTGCTAAGGCTGTAAATGCGGACCTGTATGAGAATTGGACGGATGTTTCCGGATTCCTCATGGCCGATCCGCGCATAGTTGATGAACCTAAGCCTATTACCCGTATTACATATAAAGAACTCAGAGAACTTTCTTACATGGGAGCAGGCGTGCTGCATGAGGATGCGGTATTCCCTGTAAGAGAGGTGAATATCCCTATAAATATAAGAAATACGAATGAACCGGACAGTCCGGGAACCATAATATCCGATACTCCGAGAGAAGATTCAAATGTTATCACGGGACTTGCCGGACGCAAAGACTTTGCGGTAATTTCATTGTATAAGAACATGATGAATGCCGAGGTGGGATTTGTAAAAAGGCTGCTTTCGATATTGGAAGCAAACGAAGTATCGTTCGAGCATCTGCCAAGCGGCATAGATACTATATGCATAGTCATTTCCAAGTCACAGCTTGAAGGGAAGCTCAAGGATATCATGGACGATATAGAGCGAAAATTGTCGCCTGATTCCATTGAGGTATATGAGGACATGGCTCTTATCGCTACAGTGGGGCTGGGTATGAATCGCAGACTCGGTGTAAGTGCGAAACTGTTTACAGCACTTACCAATGCAGGTGTGAATATTCGCATGATAGACCAGGGCTCAAGTGAAATGAATATCATTGTAGGTGTCGAAAACAATCAGTTTGAGAATGCTATTCGCGCCATCTATGATGCTTTCGTGGAAAAGTAGGATTTTCAGTCTATTGTGTACTAACAGCAAGCGACATAACATAATCGAATATCCACAAAGGCGTGATCTGACGATCACGTCTTTGCACATTATATAAAGAAAAAAGAGAAATGAGGTACATGAAGCGATGGGTGTAATGGAATTGATATTTGGGGACCTTAACAAAAAAGAAGTTAAGAAACTTCAAAAAATAGCAGATAAAGTATTGGCGTTGGATGAGGATATGCAGAAGCTCACAGATTCCGAGCTTAAAGCAAAAACTGAAGAATTTAAAGACAGATGCCAAAATCAGGGAGAAAGTTTGGATTCATTGTTGCCTGAAGCCTTTGCAGTATGCAGAGAGGCGAGTTCAAGAGTTCTGGGCATGAAGCATTTTCCTGTGCAGGTAGTAGGCGGAATCGCACTTCACAACGGCAGTATAGCTGAAATGAAAACAGGTGAAGGTAAAACATTGGTGGCAACTTTGCCTGCGTATCTCAACGCTCTGGAGGGCAAAGGCGTATTTGTAGTTACTGTCAACGACTACCTGGCAAAGCGTGATATGGAGTGGATGGGAAAACTCTATAATTTCCTCGGGCTGACAGTCGGAGGAGTTTTCCATTCGGTAAAAACGGATGATCGCCGCCGTGCTTATCAGTGCGATATTACTTACGGTACAAATAATGAATTCGGTTTCGACTACCTCAGAGATAACATGGTTACTTATAAGCATGAGATGGTACAGAGAGAGCTCAATTACGCTATAGTCGACGAAGTTGACTCCATACTTATAGATGAAGCTCGTACGCCGTTAATCATATCCGGAGCAGGCGAAGAATCTACGGACTTATATGTCAAAGCCGACAGATTTGTAAGAGACTTTAAACTCGATGTCGATTTTACTATGGAAGAAAAGGACAAGACTGTAGCGCTTACGGAAGAGGGCGTTGGAAGATGCGAAGACTACTTCGATATTGAGAACTTTTCAGATCCCGGAAATATGGAACTCAACCATAATATAATGCAGGCGCTGAAAGCAAACTTCATAATGAAAAAGGATGTAGACTACGTAGTTATGGACGGGGAAATCATCATAGTAGATGAATTTACCGGAAGACTCATGCAGGGAAGACGCTACAGCAACGGTTTGCATCAGGCTATCGAAGCGAAGGAAGGTCTTACTGTCAGAAGTGAGTCCAAGACTCTGGCAACTATAACTCTGCAAAACTACTTCCGTATGTTCAATAAACTCTCGGGAATGACAGGTACTGCAAAGACGGAAGAAGAAGAATTTCGTGATATCTATAATATGAATGTTATAGTTATGCCGACAAATAAGCCTATGCAGCGTATAGATTTTGACGACAGTGTATATCTCAGCGAGCATGCAAAATTTGAAGCAATAACTAACGAAATATGTAAAATTCATGAATCGGGCAGACCGGTGCTCGTAGGTACGGTTTCAATAGAAAAATCCGAAGCTATAAGCAATTTGCTGAAAAGACGCGGCGTAAAGCATAACGTGTTGAATGCGAAGCATCATGAGAAGGAAGCTGCTATAGTAGCTGAAGCCGGTCGTCTCGGGATGGTTACCATTGCTACGAATATGGCAGGAAGAGGAACGGACATAATACTCGGAGGAAACCCGGAGTTTGAAGCTAAAAAAGAAATGAGAAAAGCAGGCTATGACGAAGAAACTATTTCTTATGCATCCAGTCTTATACCTCTCGATGACAGTGAATTGATAAATGCTCGAAAAGAATTTGAACGCTTACATGAAAAGTTCAAAGACGAAAGACACGAGGAGCAGGAACATGTAATAGAACTCGGCGGTTTGCACATAATAGGAACGGAGAGACATGAGTCAAGGCGTATAGATAATCAGCTGCGAGGCAGAGCGGGTCGTCAGGGGGACCCCGGTTCGACACATTTCTTTGTGGGTTTGGATGATGAACTTATGAGATTGTTCGGAGGCGAACGTATACAGGCTCTGATGAGCAGATTCGGCGGTGCAGGAGATGAAGCCATAGAAGCCAAGGCTTTGACAAAAATCATAGAAAATTCACAGAAAAAGGTTGAAGGTAGGAATTATATTTCCAGAAAGTATGTGCTGCAATACGATAATGTAATGAACAAGCAGCGTGAAATCATCTACAGCGAGAGACGCAGAGTTATAGAAGGCGAAGATTTGAAGGATCACGTCCTCAACATGGCATTTGAATTTGCGGATGCGTTTATAGATAGCTGCGTTGCAGAATCTAAATATTCGGAAGAGTGGGATTTGGCAGAACTCGAGAAGCAGATGAAAAGTCTATGCTCCGAGTTTGAACTCGGACTCGGAGAAAATCCTCAGATATCGGTTGAGGAACTTAGAGATATCTTACATGGAAAAATCAGAACTCTGTATGATGCAAAGGAAGAAGAAATCGGTTCCGAGCGCATGAGAGAACTGGAGCGCATGATAATCATCCGAGTTGTAGACAACAAGTGGATGGATCACATAGATGCGATGGATCAGCTGCGTACAGGTATAGGTCTGAGAGGAATAGGACAGCAGGATCCTGCCATGGCTTACGCAAGTGAAGGCTTTGATATGTTTGAAGAGATGATAAGCAATATCAAGGAAGACACTGTAAAATTTGCATTTAATGTAACGATACGAACCGATTCCCAGAGAAAACAGGTAATATCGGGAGGAAGTGAGCAGAAGGCGGAGGCTGAATCGGCATATGATGCCGGCAGAGCAGCAGCCAGAGCTGAAAGACAGATGCCGGGCTCGGCACCTAAGGCCTCCGTTCCGAAGCAGGTAACTGTAAAGAGAGACAAGCCTAAGGTAGGAAGAAACGACCTTTGCCCTTGCGGAAGCGGCAAAAAATACAAGAATTGTCACGGCAGACCGGGAAGCGAACTGCCCGCAGATCAGCCTGAAAGTATTGAAAAATAGGAGCTTACAATGCTTGAACTTGACCAGATAAAATATGACATGTCTTCCGTAAAGCAATCTCTTTCGGAACTTGAGGATTCTTTGGGCGCCGAAGACCTCCGGAAGCGTCTCTCAGCCATCGAAACCGAACTTCATAGGGAAGATTTATGGAATGATCCGGCTGCAGGGCAAAAGATAATGCAGGAAAAGAAATCCGTAGAGCGCAAATTGGGAGCATTGGAAAAACTTGAAAATTCTTACGACGATATAGAAATAATGATACAGCTCGCAGAGGAAGAAGATGACGGCGATATGGTCGAAGAAATAAAGGAAAGCTTCAGCAGCCTGAGAAATGACATCGAAGATTTGAAGTTGGAGACTCTTCTTAACGGCGAGTATGATGTAAATAATGCTATAATGCAGCTGCATGCCGGTGCAGGCGGTGTAGATGCTCAGGATTGGAACGGTATGCTGTTCCGTCTGTACAGCAGATGGGCTGAGCGCAAAGGATATAAGCTTGAAATTCTGGATATGCAGAGAGACGATGAGGCAGGAATAAAATCTGTAACCATGCTTGTAAAAGGAGAAAATGCTTACGGATATTTGAAAAACGAAAACGGAGTACATCGTATAGTACGCATTTCTCCGTTTGATTCAAATGCACGCCGACATACATCTTTCGCATCGGTTGACGTTACGCCGGAACTTGACGAGAATACTACTGTTGATATAAATCCTGATGATTTACGAGTCGATACCTATCGTTCAAGCGGTGCAGGCGGTCAGCATGTAAATACTACGGACTCGGCAGTCAGAATAACTCATTTGCCGACGAATATAGTAGTGTCGTGTCAGAATGAGCGCTCACAGCATCAGAACAGAGAAGTCGCTATGCGCATACTGATGAGTAAGCTCATAGAACTCAAGGAGCGTGAACACAAGGAACGCATAGAAGAACTTAAAGGTGACTACGGTCAAATAACATGGGGTAATCAGATTCGCTCGTACGTATTCCAACCGTACACAATGGTAAAAGACCATCGTACCAATGCGGAAGTGGGAGATGTACAGAGAGTAATGGATGGAGATATAGATTACTTTATAAATGAAAAATTAAAGCAGAAATAAATATACGGAGCTGCCGCACTGATGTAACTGAAATATTCCATTAAGAGCGGCAGTTTACTGTTAGCAACATTCATATTTGAAAAAGCGGAGATAGATATGGACTTGATAAAAAAGCTTGCAGAAGAATTTCAAATAAGAGAAGACCTATTGGAAAAAACCATAGCTCTTATAGATGACGGCAATACCATTCCGTTTATAGCCAGATATCGTAAAGAAATGACTGGCGGAATGTCGGATGTCACGCTCAGAGATTTGAATGAAAGAATGGAATATCTTAGAAATCTCGAGAGCCGAAAGGAAGAAGTTATAGCTGCAATAGAAGAGCAGGGCAAGCTTACGGATGAACTCAGAAATGACATCATGGAAGCAGAGGTTTTGCAGCGTGTAGAGGATTTATACAAGCCGTTTAAAAAGAAAAAGAGCACTCGAGCTTCTAAGGCGAGAGAAAAAGGACTGGAACCTTTGGCTATGATAATTTTGGAGCAGAAGTCGAGGGACGGCGATGCACTTGCAGAGGCTGCGGTCTTTATAAATGAAGAACTGGGCGTTGCTAGTGCAGAGGAAGCTCTCGCGGGAGCATGCGATATAATCGCTGAGATGATTTCCGATGATGCGGCTATTATTGATATGGTCAGAGAACTAACGGAAGGTGGCGGAGCACTGGTTTCTGAAGCTGTTGATGCGGAAGAGTCAACGGTTTACGATATGTATTATGACTACAGCGAAGCGGTGGCATCAATACCGAATCACAGGATTCTGGCCCTTAATAGAGGCGAAAACGAAAAGAAGCTCAAGATAAAACTCCGTGTGGATGCGGATGCTGTTATCGAATCGATTGCAAAAGAATTTGTAAAAAATGAAGAATCTGTTTGGCATGCTTCGCTCATGGACACGGTGGCAGATTCATATAAGAGACTGATAGCTCCGTCAGTGGAAAGAGAAATCCGAAACAAGTTGACGGAACGTGCGCAGAAAGATGCCGTAAAGGTCTTCGCAAAAAATACGGAAAATCTTCTCATGGTTCCGCCTGTTAAAAATGCAAGAGTGCTGTCGATAGATCCGGGGTATCGTACAGGCTGCAAGGTTGCAGCTTTGGATGAACGCGGCAAACTTTTGGCGTATGGAACGATATATCCGACACAGCCTAAAAATGACATAGCCGGAGCTGAGAAAACGATAACCAAACTCATAGAAAAATTCAATCTGAATATAGTAGTAATAGGTAACGGAACTGCGTCAAGAGAAACGGAAAAATTCATATCGGACTATATTGCAAAGACAGGAAAAAATTTGAAATATACGATAGTAAGCGAAGCGGGAGCATCCGTTTATTCGGCATCGAAACTGGCGAGTGAAGAATATCCGGATTTGGATGTTACTACGAGAGGGGCAATGTCTATAGGCAGAAGATTGCAGGATCCGCTTGCCGAATTGGTAAAAATTACGCCGAGGAGCATAGGTGTCGGACAATATCAGCACGATCTCGATAAAAACATGCTGGACGGAGCACTTTCGGATGTAGTGGAAGATTGCGTAAACAGAGTAGGCGTTGACCTCAACACAGCATCGCCGTCACTGTTGTCATATATATCCGGTATAAATTCCGGCATAGCAAAAAATATTGTGAAGTACAGAGAAGAACACGGAGCATTCACGGATAGAAAGCAGCTGTTGGAAGTTCCAAAGCTCGGACCTAAGGCTTATGAGCAGTGTGCGGGCTTTCTGCGTATAAATGACGGAAGCAATCCGTTAGATGCTACGGGTGTGCATCCGGAATCATATGAGCCTACGGAGACTCTGCTTGAGAAGCTGGGGGTTGACAAAGATCTCCTTCATAAAGGCGGAGTTGCCAATATAGAGGATATAATTCGTGAGAAATATCCTATAGAAAAGAAACGAGATTCAAAAGAGAATAAAAAGAAGGAGCACAAGCTGCCTGACAGCGGACTCGCAGCTTTAGCCGTACTGTTGGAGGATGAAAATTTCAATCCGTCTTTGAAGAAAAAGAAATCTAAGAAACCTGACAAGGGCAGCCTGAAACGCAGCATAGGACTAATGGCTGAAGATGTGGGCATAGGCTCAATGACTCTGTCCGACATTGTAGAAGAAATTAAAAAACCGGGCAGAGACCCTCGCGAAGCTATGCCGGAGGTTATTTTCAGACAGGATGTATTGAGCTTCGATGATTTGAAGCCGGGCATGGAACTTCACGGTACGGTAAGAAATGTAGTAGATTTCGGAGCATTCGTCGATATAGGCGTAAAGCAGGACGGTCTGGTGCATGTTTCGCAGCTCAGCGACAACTATATAAAGGATCCTATGGCTGTAGTAAGCGTAGGGGACACCGTTAAGGTGCGAATTCTGGAAGTTGATAAGGATAAGCAGAAAATAGCTTTGACAATGAAAACTAAATAGCAACATAAAGTCTACTTAATCAATAGATTGCATGACAATCTTGTTGTTGGTATAATTAATTCATCCGATGCAATTTTAGAGCATAGCTTTTGTGTCTTATAATTTCAGCATAGGAAATAATCATTTAATTTATTATATTGGAGGGTAGTAGCATGAAGGTTTATTCGAGTGAAAATATCAGAAATGTTGCGCTGATCGGTCACGGCGGAAGCGGAAAGACTTCGCTCATGGAGCTTGTACTCTATGAAACAGGGGTTATAAAGCGTGTCGGAAATGTAGAAGACGGCAATACAGTTTCTGATTACGATAACATGGAAATTGAAACCAAGCATTCCATAAATATGGCAATGATTCCGGTGGAATATAAGGATGTAAAAATTAATTTTATAGACACTCCGGGACTTTTGGATTTCGAAAATGAAATGTATACTGCCATCCAGGCTGCAGCAGCGGCTTTGCTTGTAATAGATGCAGGCTCAGGTATACAGGTAGGTACTGAAAAAGCGTGGAATTTCTGCAAGGAACTCAATAAGCCTGTATTCATAATGATAAAGCGTAAAGATAAGGATGAATATGTATTTGTTATGACCGCCTGGAAAGAGGGCAAGCACCCCGAATATCTAATAGAACTAGCAAAAAATCTGCCCAGCCTAAAAAT
>ERZ773197.2606-NODE-2606-length-11260-cov-2.619723_pt1 | contig 11260 bp, 9 predicted proteins | sample MGYA00580999_ERZ773197 | MGnify/ENA primary metagenome ERZ773197 (study PRJEB29015, sample SAMEA2738166) | human oral metagenome | biome: human oral; feature: human-associated habitat; material: saliva | place: China | collected 2185 ... | reverse complement strand
CTCTCTGGCGAGCATCGAGCCTGTGATTCCTGCCCCTATTATGACTATGTCGTAAAGCATGTTTCCTCCGGGTTGGTTGAAGTGTTTATTATCCTTTTAATTATATCATGATATTAATAATCTTGGAGCGATTAGGTCTCGTTAACTTCATTTTCATAAAAAAGAAAGGCACAAGTATTACATCTGTACCTTTCTAATATATATCTAATATTCAATTAAGGAAGTTATATATCCTTCTGTTTTATCTATTATACCAGTAGTTCATATCAACTCTATTGCTTATACCATCTACAGAACCTGAGCTGGAATATTGCCAGCAGTGATACTTGCCATTATATGTTACACGACTATAATATTGCGCAACCCAAACCTTGTATGCACTTAGTTTGCTCATATCAAGCTGATTATTTAGCCAACTTGTGCTTGCGTATATCATAGGTGTATAACCTCTTTGAAGAGATCTCTCGCAGAATGCTTTTACTGCAGCTGTTCTTATTTCTTTTGATATTAAATTGCCTCTCGCACGAGAATCTGATACATATTCCGTATCTATAACAACAGGAAGAGTTACTTTGTAATTTCTAATTTGATTAACGATATAGTCTGCCTCTTCAGCTCCTTCAGTTTCATTAATAGCTTGCGAGAAGAAATATACGCCTACTTTAATCCCTGCGGCAGTAGCACCCTTAATATTTCTTTCAAACCATTCATCTGTAACAATGCGCCCAGTACCATATCCTCTAAATGCAGCTCTAATAATTGCAAATTTAATTCCAGCATTTGCTACTTTGTTCCAGTCAATAACTCCCTGTGCATAGGAGACATCTATGCCAAGTATACTGCTTCCAACAGGTCCTGTCAGTTCATTTACAATTCCTTCTGAATTAGAAGTATAACTTTCACCGTTATAATAGAATGACCCAACAACAACTGCACCGTCTGATCCCATATAAAACTTAGGTACTCCAAATGTTATAAACTGATTCTTATACAGCTCTCCAACAGAATTCGAAAAGTATCTTTTACCATATTTCTCTATCCAGTGTGCAACCTGAATTACTTCACCAGTATAATCATCTGCATTATACAAATGTCCATCGTGGGTTGAATAAATGCCTGTCTTCACCGCACCATCTGACCCCATGTAGTACTTAGGTATTCCAAATGTTATAAATCTGTTTCTATATGCAATTCCTTCGCCGTTTGTAAAGTATCTACCATTCCCCCAAGTTCTCCATCCAGCCTCTCTCTTTAATGCACCAGTATTCAGGTCAAAGAAATAAATAACACCATCTATTTCATATATACCTCTTACATAGTTACCGTTGCCATCTGCATAGTAACGATTACCATTTTCATTAACCCACGAGTTATATATGGGTGGTCTTTGAGCACTCCGCAGTGTTGCTTGTGCATCAGTATGATTTCTGGAAGCAGTCTCCGCTTCTAGGCTTTTTATCTGCGTCCCATTATCTTGCTGCTGTTCATTATGATCCTGAACAGCATTTTCTGTCACGACACCATTTGCAGGATTTTCTCCAGAATCCCCACTTTCATCTGCATTAACGAAGACGATGCTGAATATAAAAATCACACCTAAGAGTAATACTATTCTAATCCTTCTCGTCATCTTCATCCTCCTTTCATCTTTTGGACTACACTAGTTATATAGTATTAATACTTAATATACAACCTATATTTTATCAATGTTATATTCTTGAAACGCATCGTATGCTTTTCCACTTCCCTTTGCTCTTGCGTATACGATAATCTTTCCTTTAATACCACTGATATCAACCTTTTTTACAGCTGAATAATCGTACAGAATTTCCGTGTTCCCATCATCCTTTAATAGTGAAACCTTGTATTCTGGCACTATATCCGAGTTTTGCAAGCTACTTATCGAAATATATTTATGGCTTTTTTTCTTTTGGATTTTCCCTTTCACAGCAACAACGTAATTTATTTGTTTTTTCAGTTCATCTGTATTGTTAAAGAAATACGAGTCTGTGTCTTCACCAGCTTCTTCTTTATTTAGAATCTCTGCAAATATACGGCTCGTTACCTCCGCACCTTTTCCATTGACATGGTTATAGTCGTGCATTAGCTCATCTGGCAGTAAAGTTAATCTATTTCGCAATAAATTCAGATTATAATATTTTAGCCCTTTTTCTTTAGCATATTTACTATAGAAGGCTGTTGCCTCTTGATACCCTTTTGTGTTATATATTCTCATTACAGTTGTAGGCCCTGAAACAAGTATTAGGTGTACGTCATTCTTTTTGCATAGCGTAACTATCTTATCGAGATAAGCAATTTTATTCCTATCTAGCTTTTTCTTACTAAAGCTATCATTTCCCGTAATCGGTACATTTCCTGATTGGAAAGACTTATTACTAAATACAAACCCTTTGTCCGCATAGTATTCGTCATTTACCACTTCAGGTGCATAGTTACTAGCTAGCAGAGACTTCTTTTTCTGATAGTTTTCCTTTATTGATTCTTTGTTGAACGAGCTTCTATATCTGTAAGCTTTGATTCCATAGAGTAAATCTGCCCCTTTGAAGGTAGTAACTAAAAATCTTGCCTTGTTCCGACAATTTGTCAACCTATCATAAACTATTAAATCACCTTGAATAATTTGTTTATACTCTACTATTTCATCAAAAGTTACCCCTAGCACTATAGTTTTAGGATGATATCTTTCGATTAAATCTTTTGTTTCATAATAGCTGCCCGCAAGGGATTGCGATGATGAGCCTGCATTAAGCACTTGATCATATCCACTTTCCTTTTCAAACACAGTTGGTACAAATGACCGATATACTCTCGAGGCTCCAACAAATATTACGTCATAACTCTTGTTTTTACCGTCAATTACTTCAAGGTCGTGGTTGAAATATGTTGAATAAGATACTGGTTCTAATGCTTCACCCGAGATATGTAACATAGCAGTTAGTGCTACAATTAACACTATTAGATTTATTATTCTTTTTTTCTGCTTAGAATACTGCATACAAAAACCCACTTGTTAAATCATTATTGCCACCAGCGTACATAAATAGTGCAAATATCAAACCTGCATATATGATGCTACGTACTACGCCCGGCACTCTCTCTGCAAACTCACCCCATTTATCATATTCCTGCATTAAATCGACAAATACAAAAATTAATGAGAAAAAGCTAGCGATTATGATATCGATTCTGCTCATAGATGGGAAGAATGATGAAATCCCATCTATATGCATAGTCCCCCAGCCTCTAAATAAATTCCCATAATAGGTGAGGCTTTCCATAAAGTCCTTACAATTTGACATAACTCTAAGGAAATTAATTAGCCAGAATGTTCTGAAAACTTGAAAAAAGCTCCACATGCGTGGATGTCTATCTGCATGGCAGGTTTTTCTGCACTTCTTATAAACTGTTTCCATCTGCATACTGAATACAATTATAAAAAGATTAGCTAATCCCCAAATTACATACTTCCATGCTGCTCCATGCCAAATACCCGTAATTGACCAAACAAAAATCAACGCCAGATAACTCGGTACAAGCTTACCCATTCTTGGTCCAAACTTTTTCCTTGATTTGCGTCCAAGTTTCTGTGCCGATGGCCCCATTGAGATTGGATAAAATACATAGTCTCTAAACCATGTTCCTAGAGTTATGTGCCAGCGTCTCCAATATTCTTCAACCGATTTGGCGAGAAATGGTCTCTCGAAGTTTTCGGCTACTTCTATACCCATTATTTTAGCACCACCGCAGACCATATCCATATATCCTGAGAAATCTGCATAGAGTTGCATTCCGTATAAAACAGATGCTACCCATAAATACGCACCTTTATATCCCTGAACATCTAAAAAATAGACATTTACAGCTAATCCTAGCTTATCAGCAATGAGTAATTTTTTTACGAGTCCCCATAGGATGCGTCTTGCCCCTTTGCATAGGTTATCGTATGAAAACTTATTTTCACGAAACAGAGTTTTCCCTAATTGGTCAAATCGACTAAACGGGCCTTGTACAATATGAGGAAAAAAAGTTATAAATGTTGCTACCTTTATGAAATTGCTTTCGGCTTCATACTTGTGTCTATATACGTCAGTCAAATAGCCCATCGATTGAAATGTGTAGAACGACATTCCTAGCGGCATCACAAAATGCTGCAACGGGAACGATGCGCCTGTTATCATGTTTATAGTTTCAATCGAAAAGTTTGTGTATTTTATTACCGCCCACAAACAGAAATTTGCAAAGAGGGCTATATGTAATACTCTTTTATTATATCTTTCCGCATCATCGCGTGCCGCTCTTCGATCGTCTCTCAATTCATCGGATATATCTGCTAGTTGAACACTGAGTGCTTCATTCCGGCGCATCATAAGCTTCGCACCAGCATACGTGCTGACGATGGTAAAGAGCATGAATAAAAACAATACTCCATCTGATGCAATAGAAAAGAATACGCTAAACGCAAACAAAAGCGCTATTTGCATTTTTCTAGGTACTATAAAGTATAGTAATATGAATATAGCAAACAGCGCTCCAAATTCTAAAGAAATTAAGGACAAGTTTCCCTCCAACTATACGGTCTTTAGTTTCTGTACTAGCTCCCAAATTGCTTCAATGGAATTGAAGTTTTCTGGTAGCAAATCGTTAACATTAATTCTTAAATCATAGTTCTGATTCAACTCACTTACAATTGCTATGATATCAAATGAATCTAAGACCTTTCCATCTATCAATTCTTTTTCTACATCAAAGTCAACGTCAGGGCGTATCTCTTCGAGAATTGTTCTTAGTTCTTCCATTGTCGTACCTCCATTTTCTTTTATATATTATAGTAACTCTAGTTTCTTACGATCTATCTTCGCATGAGGATTCATCGGCATACTATCTAGCTTTACGTAGCGATTTGGCCACATATATTTAGGCAAAGCTTTAGCTAGAGGTTTTACGATTTCACGTTGGTTCTCGCAGTCTCCCTGATAGTAGCAAATTATCTTGTTGATATCTTTTTTAAATATGCAGCAGCAAATCTTGATAAATGGCATGGCATTAATTGCCGCTTCTATTTCTCCGAGTTCAATTCGGTGTCCCATGTGCTTAATCTGAAAATCTTTTCGCGATTTAAACACTAACTCGCCTGCATCATTAAATGCTGCAATATCTCCAGTTTTATATATCCTGCAAGGATACTCACTAATATCCGTCCTACACGCAAATGCCTTTGCTGTTTGTTCAGGATTATTCCAGTATCCTAATGCCAAACTGCTTCCTTCAACACACAACTCGCCTTCTTTATTTTTTTCTTGAATCGGGTTGTTGTTTTCGTCTAGCAGCACAATTCGAGTATTTTTGAAAGGTTTTCCAATAGGAATTGGCGTATCACTCATATCATCCTTATCTATAATATGATATGTGCAGTTACAGGTTATTTCGGTCGGACCATATAGATTTACATATGTTGCTTCTGGAACATATTTTGTCCAATAGCGTATGGTCTTAGGTGGCATTACCTCTCCTGAGAACATCACATACTTAATCTGGTGATCAAACGCCTTGTAATCATCAAATACATTAAAATCAGATAATATTCTGAGTCCAGATACCGCCCAAATAAATGTGTTAATTCCTTTTGAGTTTATATAATCAAGCAGCTTGGTAGGCATTGTAAACAGTTCTTTAGGAATAACGACCAGTTTGCCACCTGATTTTATTGTACAATATATGTCTTTCACTGACACATCAAAATCGAAAGGAGCCTGATTACCAAAGGTGCAAGTTTCATCGAATTTAAATGTATCATAGAATTGACCTACTAAATCAATGAGAGATCTATGGCTAACTAAAACTCCTTTAGGCACTCCTGTTGATCCCGAGGTAAACATTGAGTATACAGGATCAGTATCTATCGATTCACCAAGGATTTCATCTAGAGCCTTGCTTTCATCGTCAGATATAGAATTCTTAATTATGGTGTGATAATCAAGGACTGTAATGCCAAGTCTGTTACATAGCTCTTCTGTTAAAGTCTCGGTCGTGTTAATGATTATCTCAGTTTCCAGTGCATTTAATATCTTTTCTTGACGTTCTTCTGGCATTGCTGAATCTATTGGAACGTAAAAATTACCACTATAAAGTATTCCAAAGAAAGAAACTATTGATTCTATATTTCTATCAATAAGAACTGCAATCGGTTTATTCTTTTGTTTTACTTCGTTATTTAGGCAAACTGCTATAGTTCTTGCAGTATCTCGCAACTCTCTATATGTTAGTGCTCTCTCTCCACACTCAAGAACTGTGCTCTCACCTATTGCAATCGACTTATTCTCTAGTAACTCTAAAATATTCTTAATCATAATATTCCTTTCGAAAAAATCGAGGTATCACCGGCAAACAGATGATACCTCGATTTAGCCTTTTGGCTTTTAAAGGGGTCCCTGCATCTCCATATTTCTATCCATTGTACTCAGTCTCTTCCTCACTTTGGTCTGTCGACTTCTGGCTCTTTTCTGATTTCTTTGGCGGATTAATGAAGTTCTTTATCATGTCATGAGCCTTCTTGATGCTCTCTTTATCTGGGGTCATAACATATACCGGAGTCGATCCACTTGAATACACAGTTCTTGTTGAATCTCCTGCCCCTTCTACCGCATTGTTTTCAATCTTCCACTCCTTGTGGTTCTTGAGCTCAAGCTTGACAAGTGCTTTAATCTCAGCTGGAGCCATGTCCGTCTCCATATATGGAGCAATTCTATCAAGAATCTTTGTATATTTCGCTATTACCTCTGGTGACTGCATGAATCTATGGAAAATCCCCTTAAGTACAATCTGCTGATTCATAACACGCTGATTGTCCCCATTCTTAAACGCCTGTCTCTCTCTTGCAAATGCAAGTGCCTGTTCGCCTTTAAGGAAGTTCGTTCCCTTGTTAATATGGTAATGGTCTATGTAGGTAGTAAATTCATAATCTGAATTAATATATATTCCACCTATAGCATTAATAAACTGCACGACAGTATTGTAGTTGACCTTTACATAGTAGTCGATCTTAATATCTAATAGATTTTCAATTGATCCAGTTGTTTCATCTATTCCATATAGTCCACTGTGGGTCAATTTATCTTCTGCATTATTCTTTGAAGGTAGTTTTACTAGGTAGTCTCTTGGAATGGAGGTTAGTAAAATCTTATGCTTCTTAGGGTCAACTGTAACAAGCATGTTAACATCACTTCTAGCCTCTTCATCAATTTTACCAGTAGTGTCCATTCCACTTATAAGCACTGTGAAAGGCTTTTCTGCTATCTTATCATTTCCAGAGTCTTCAGCCTTTGAAATCTTGTTCAAAAAGCTTGCTGTCTTAGCCGCATACACCGAAGTCACTCCAAACGTAATGGACAGAAGTATACTGATTATTACTGCTATAATCCTAGATTTTCTTTTTATATTTCTGAAAAATAGCTGAACAATAATAACCGTGCTTATAGCAAATATGCATAGAAGTATAATCAGCAACCATTTTTTTGGCAAAAAATCTGTTACTAACAAAGTAGCTTCAAATACTAGCGCTGAAACTAGATAAATGAGCCCCCATAGTCTTGAGGCTGCCAACATCAATCTTTTTTTCTTTTTTGACTTTACATCCATAATCATTTTCTCCCTGTTTCAGAATATAGTTATTGTACTCCATGCAAGCAGCTTTTATAAAACTCTATGAGCTTTTGCCCCTCAACACTCCAGTTGTACTTTTCTCTCGCTATTCGGCTTCCTCTGTCCCCAGTTTCCTGAGCTTCAGCAGGATTATCTATGTAGTGCTTGATAGCCTTTCTAATTGCTGAAATATCTTCTGGGTTCACTAGTATACCTGAATCCGCTTCTCTAATTATTTCTCTCCAAATCGGAAAATCAGATGCGATAATCGGTAATCCTGCTGCCATATATTCGAAAATCTTTATTGGCAATGAATTTATATAGTTAGCTGTCGGTAGCAGTATGCAAATTCCTACTCTACTTGAAGCATATAGGTCATTTACCCCTTCACGGCTCAGCATCCCCAAATATTCGACATTGTTAGGATTTGAGTTTTTGAGGGTCTCATCCTCACAGTTTCCAGCAAGCTTTAAAGTATATCCATCCATAGGCTCTAGTGCTTCCACCATGATATTTTCGCCCCTGATACGAGATATCCCCCCTGCGTAGCAAGCAGTCTTATTTCTTTTTGAAAACTCAAGCTCTCCCTTTTTTATCTCATCTAGCTTAGGGTAGTTCTTAATCGCTTCTGTAGTTTTCGCTCTATTCTTAAATTTATCCTGAATGTACTCAGTTGCCGTAATTACTACTGCTAGTTGCCTTACGTACTTTGTCTCGAGTCTACTGTATGATTTAGAAACAAACTTTCTTGAAAATTTTGGAAGCCACGGTTTATCCAAAATCTGCGCTGGTACATCCTCATGGCTATCAAATATAACAACTTTGCCAGTTTTTGAAAGTTTTACCGCATATTTGAGCATCTCTGGGTCGTGAAAGTGATATACATCAGCATCAATATTCACAGCTTTTTGAAACACAGTCTTACAAAACTGAGAAATTCTCTTGTACCGACTTTCTGGCTGTTCACCACAGCCAACAATCTGTATTCCATCTTTCTCAAATGATTCCCCTGGAGCAACCATGAAAACTTCATAGCCCGCCTCCGACAAAGTAAGACATTCTTTATAATAAATTCTATCATCGAGTGCATCGTGCACGCTCGTGACATGACAAACCTTTTGCATTAGCTTCTCCTAATTTTTATATCCTAGCAGCTTCTTTATCCTAGGCTTGAGTAGACTCTTAAGCTCTCCTATAAATCCTTTTTTCTCAATTTGGTAATATAGCACTCTATCTGCACCGAATCTTCTAAAGAAATTTTCTATTCCCTCTATCATCGAACCTTCAAAATCAAATGCTTTTGAGTGCTTCGAAGCAAATTCTATTCCCGAATCTAGAACTAAGGTCTGTGCTCCACTTGCTCTAAATGTTGGATCTGCTCCTGCAATTAGATAATAGCAGGTCTTTTCATCATAAACGAATAATGATGATGCGTGTACATTGCCATCCTTATCTATTGCCGTGATAACTTTAGCACCATCATGTTCATTACACGCTTCAAAAATTGAATTTATAAATTCTTTTTTGTGTGGGCAACTTCTCCCTTGATGTTCAAATGTTTTCACCAGCATAGCGTGCAAATTATCTACGTTATCTTCCTCTATTATCTCGACTTTATTTCTTGCACTTTTTATATTTTTACGAACTGTCTTATCGTATTTAGCCCTTACAGCTTCTATATCAGAAACATCAGTAAATCTATAAGTTACTTTAAACCCCAGCCATCTGAATGGTAAAAAGTAATCATTACTAGGGTCTAGCATAAGGTCAAAACTCGAATTCTTTGGCAGTGATTTTACTAGTTCTTCTATGTACTTTTGTTTTTTACTTGCCTTAATATCTGGTGCAAACCAAATACCCAGGGTTTGTGTTTCCCCCGGCATGGCAATTTTGTTGTTATCGCAAGGCACTGCCCATCTAGCAACAACTTCTCCCTTTTCTTCTACTTTTATTTCAGTCCATTTTCCATTTGTAACTGTATCAAGATACCACGGCTGTTCGAAAATTGAATTAGCATATTTTGTTATAATATCACTATTCGTTGTCTTCATTAGAATTAATATCCTCCAGCTCTTTTACCGCATCTAGATATGAAATAAATGTATACCCATGTTCCTTTAAATACTCGATAAACCATGTATACCAATCTCTTTCATACGCATACCCATCACAAAACTGATAGTCGTGAAATAGTATCGAGAAATACGGCAGTCCTTTATCCTCTGCCTCTTTAAGCAAGCGAAGCGATTCTTCCCTTTTTCCTTCTGGTCTCTTAGGTAAATAGCCATCCATCAAGCTAAGTGGGAACTCCCACATCTCACCTACTTTGTATGGCGCTTTCAGGCAGGTTCCTTCACTTTTCACAAATTCGGTGGTGTCATACACATATCCACAACGACTTAGCTTCTCAAAGGTGTTTTCGTCATATCTCACGTAATGCATTCGCATTCCACGAGGTGCCACACCAACAGCATTTCTGAACCTTTCAAATTCAGCACGCATTTTCTCTTCATCTTCAAAAGATGCACCGTGTATGCCCGCGTCAAAACCCTGATTTCGAAGTTTTTCTATATATGGAATAGCCTTAGTATATTTATAAGACATACCAAGGACGTTATCCATGCCAAAATAGAATGATGAAGGCACACCATTACCTTCATCATACTTCATCAATTCTTCAATATAATTTCTCTCCCTTGAGAATATCCCAAGCAGTCTTCTCCACCACTGAGAAAAAGTTATATCACGCTTTAAGAACGATAAAGTCTCCCTTACCCACAGTTTTGGATAAATCAAGTCTTTGTAATGGTCGCTTCTATATAGATGATCTACATCATGTGAAACGATTATTTTCATTGCTCTTATTTTTCTAAAAACTCCTTAATTTCTGATACAACTTCTTCCACATCATCGTCGGAGATGTATGGGTGAATTGGCAGCGATAAAACTGTATCGCACAGCCTATTAGTAACAGAGTAGTCGATTCCGTACTTATTCTCATAGCAAAATGCCTCTTGATTGTGCATCTGCTTAGGATAGTAAATCATAGATGGAATTGATTTCTCCTTGAGATGCGCCTGTAATGCATCTCTCTGCTCTCTGCTCTCAAGCTTTATTGTGTACTGTGCCCAGCTGCTCAGGAATCCTTCTGGAATCACCGGTGTAGCCACAACACCCTCAAGTAGCTCTGTGTACTTTGCTGCAGCACCGTTAACATCTGCAACCTCATATTCTGCAAATGCAGCTAGCTTAGGAAGTAGGATTCCTGCTTGAATCGAGTCGAGTCTAGAATTCATACCGATACGTACGTTGTCATACTTCATCTTGCCTTTGCCGTGAACGCAGTATGATCTGATGAGCTCAGCTGCTTCATCATCGTTTGTAAATATCGCTCCCCCATCTCCGTAACATCCGAGTGGTTTTGCTGGGAAGAAGGAAGTAGTTGAGATATCTCCGAAACTGCACGCTTTCTTGCCGTCAATCTCACCACCGAAGCCTTGTGCTCCATCTTCCAGAACCTTAAGCCCATACTTATCTGCAACCTTCCTAATCTCAGGGAAGTTAGCTGGGAGTCCAAATAAGTCTACGGGTACAACCACCC
>ERZ773197.2605-NODE-2605-length-11261-cov-3.328931_pt1 | contig 11261 bp, 7 predicted proteins | sample MGYA00580999_ERZ773197 | MGnify/ENA primary metagenome ERZ773197 (study PRJEB29015, sample SAMEA2738166) | human oral metagenome | biome: human oral; feature: human-associated habitat; material: saliva | place: China | collected 2185 ... | reverse complement strand
AAGGCGAAGTCTTGGAAAATCAGTAGTACAGAAATATTGCTCCATGGATTTGAGTCCATTATTTCCTCCACTACTTCCCTTTTCGCGGAAGCGGAGCTGGCCAAACTCAAGATTAAAGTCATCACAGACGACATAAATTTGATCGAGAGGTATTTTGTAAAAACTGGCGCATTCTTTGGCAGCTAATCCTACTTCGTTATAACAAGTTTGAGGTTTTAAGAAGATAACGTCGCCTACCTTAGTGTAGATGGAGTGGAACTTTTTGGCGGTCTGCCAGGAAAGGTCGTGGGTTTTAAAATAAAAATCTAGGGCAAGGAAGCCAAAATTATGTCTTGTAAAATTGTATTCTGGGCCGGGATTGCCGAGGCCAACGATAAGTTTCATAGAGTAAATTATAACGCATAAATGAAAAATAAGATAAGAAGATGGGGTATTGAATATGGGACATGAAAAAGGCCACCATGGTGGTGGCCTTAGGAGGTGACTTAGTTTAGTCCTGGTTGGGGTCTCGCCTTGCGATGTAGGCTTTCACAAACTCGCTTCTGACGACTTCGCCCTTACCGAGGCTAATCTGGGCAACCATGGGAAGATCAGTAATATAGTGCTTAATAAAACTGATGCCGTTATTTTGCCTATTGAGCCCTTCCTGGTGGACCTGCTCAATATCGCCGGCAATGATGGCCTTGACATTTGTGCCGAGCCGCTTTAAGAGTGTATCTGCTTCTCGCGGACCTTGATCCTGAAACTCGTCATAGATCACAAAAGCATCAGCAAGGTCTAATCCTCTTGCTGCCTCTACGGCAATAGTCTTGTAGCATTTCCGATATGAACTATCTGCCATCCTTTCGATGTCATTACCGAGATTTGCATCTGCTGACTTTTTGCCGCCTTTTTTCTTAGGATTTGCATTTGCCTCTTCGCGATCCGTCGAATCCAGCTCGTCGTTATGCGAGCGCTTGATTGCAGTTTTAAACTTCTCCTCGGTTAATTTGAGATAGTTCTTTAATGCATTTTTGAACGGCGCAATGTTCGGCTCGATTTTCTCGTCAAAACTACCGGGAAGATAGCCATGGGCTCTCTGAAAATCAATAGCGCATGGTACTGTGAAGCACTGCAGGTAGGCGTGAGTTTCATGTAGTATTGTGCCACAAACCGTCGAGAGAAAAGTTTTGCCAGTACCAGCATTGCCGGTAACAACTACAACAGAGATGTCGGGGTGACTGATGGCTTCAAGATACATTGCCTGCCCAGCATTCTTGGGTTTGATGGTAGTAAAGCTGCGGAAATAGAACAGGTGTACAATGCGCTGCTGTTTGCAGTCGAAGCGTCCGATATTGTGATATTCTTTAGACTTACTCTTTAGAACATCGTAGCCATTTTGCCCTAACTTAGGCGACATAACGATAAATTCATTGGCAAACAGCCGTGACTCATTCGGTAAGAACTGCTGCCACATCTCGAGACTGATGCCACTATTTGAGTTCATAAACTCTTCATACAACTCAAATGGAACGGTGACTTCACGTCTGCCGGTATAAGCAGGAGCCTTGCTTGTGAGGGTGTCGGTTGCAATACCACTTGCACGCGCGCGGATAGCAATTGCTTCATCGTTGGTGAGCAGGACGAGACTGTCTATCATGACGTGGTTCTTGGCGGAGTCGACCGCACCAAGCAGCTGTCCTACGGGATCTTTTAAACCTGAGTTCCCAAAAAATGACAAACTACGAGTGTTCGGAAAAACCGTGAAAAGGTTTTTCTGTTGCGGAAAATAAATGGCCGTCTTCAGCTTATTTGTCTTTTCCTCGTCGGAGACGAATTTTACTTTTTCGATCAACCTACGGAGTTTTCTTAAAACTTGTCTTGCGATGTAGTAATAGACTTCGTTTTCCGGTGAAATCGCGTTCAACTCCTCGATTACGGAAGTCGGTATGATCAGATATGCATGATAAAAGTCGTCCCATGCACTGTGAGACCATTCTTTGAAGATCTCATCGGTATCACAATCAAAGCTGGGGATGACTTCCGGGCAAGCCAGAAGCGTACTCTTGTCAAGTACGTAGCCAGTGTACTTCTCGCCAGAATAATTGACCCGGGTATCGGAAGAGATGTCTTTGATGACGATGCCATTGGCGTCGCAGGACGGGGTGGACTGGGTTGCTTTCATAATTCCCTCCTTTTAAAGAGCGTGTGGTTTGAGTAGATTTTGATAATTAAACCAAAACTATCAAAGACTACTAGTTACAAAAAAGTAGGCACCAATACCCACTTGGTGATATTATTGCACTTTTGAGTAAAAACGCAAGCTTAATCGAATTATTTGTCGTTATCTTTGGATTTATTGCGATAGGACTTGCGTGGGCCAGCAGCGCGATCGTTGTGGAAGGAGAACATGATTGGTGTACCAACGAATGGATAAACCTCACGGATGCGACGTTCAAGATAACGTTTATAAGACCAGTGGAGAAGTTCCATCTCGCGACCGTGGATTACAAACCATGGTGGGCAGGTATCAGTCTGAATAATATATTTGAGCTTTGGGTGAGTATTTTTCAGTCCAGCTGGCGGATGAGAAACAGTGGCTTCGTTGAGGATCTTATTAAGTTCAGAAGTTTTTACTTCAGTATGTCTAGCTAGATCGATCTCAGTAACGAGCTCAAAGAGTTTGGTGACGTTTTTGCCAGTTTCAGAGCTAGTAATAAGGACCGGAGCGAAGGAAAGGAAGTTAAAATCGCGTTCGAGGTGATTGAGGATATGGTCAATTTCTGTATAGTCAGCGGTTTTGGTTTTATCTGAAAGAGTAGATGTAACAGGGGTAGAATTGTCGAGAAGATCGGCTTTAGTGAGAACCATAATAATTCCCTTGCCAGCTTCGATGATTTGTCCGGCGAGAGATTGGTCGAGCTTAGAGTGTGGCTCTTTAGAATCAATGAGAAGAGCACAGATGTCGGCCTCTTCGATGGCGGCGAGAGTGCGAATAGCGGAGAATTTTTCAATGCCAACCTCGCGCTTGCCAGGCTTTCTAAGGCCTGCAGTGTCAAGGATTTCAATGGTCTGTCCCTTAAATTTGACGCGGATACGATTGATGTCGCGGGTGGTTCCCTGCTTTGAGCTAACAATGGCCTGCTGTTTTTGGGCGAGACGATTAAAGAGACTGGACTTACCGACGTTTGGACGGCCGATAAGGGCAAGCTTGATTAGGGGGTTGCCGTTTTCGTCTAGATTTACTTTACTATCTTCGGTGGCTTCTTCTTTTGGCTTGACATCTAGGGTATGAAAAATAGCCTGTTTGAGATTATTAATACCAAAACCGGTGGTTGCAGAGGTGCGGTGTATATTATCTTCTTTAATACCAAATTTGAGATATTCGAAATTATCAAGAGACTCTTTAAGGTCGGATTTATTTAAGACTAGGAAGACGGGCTTTTTGGAGCGAAGAGCGGAACGGGCGATGTCTAGATCGCGGAAGTCAGGATACTTGGTGGAGTCGACAGTGAAGAGGATGAGGTCAGCAACTTCAATGGCGTCCTCGATTTGATCTTGGATAGAGGCTTCAAAGTCATCTTCAGGATTTTTTAGACCTGCGGTATCGATAAGAGTAAAACAATTGTCGATGGTGGCAATTACGTTGTCACGAGTAGTACCAGCCTCGCGTGCCACGATGGCAATGTTTTTATGCGCCATGCGGTTTAGGAGACTCGATTTACCGGCATTGGTTTGGCCGATGAGTGCGACAATTGGAAGTTTTTTCATATAAATATTTTATCACAGGAAGCTTCACTTGTAAAATATGAAAAATATGTTGTAGTTGAAATTCTCTAGAATAAACAAAAAAGAGTCAAATTTTGACTCTAGATCTTGAATTGGTGATTCCGGCGGGAGTCGAACCCGCGATTTTCTGGATGAGAACCAGACGTCCTAGACCACTAGACGACGGAACCAATATGTAATAAAATTAACATTTTTCTAAAGAAAAAGCAAGAGAATTGACTAGTCACAATCAAAAGTGTGGTCATTGTAGTATGAGTCATCAAGCTCTTCTAGCTGACGTTTGCTGCCACCCATGCCCAAATCAAGACCGTCATTTTTGGCGCGAAACTCTTCATCAGACATATCGCCGAGATTATTCTCGTCGCCTTCATCAGTCAAATTATTGTCGTCATTAGGATCATTGGTCTCGTAGGCTGTATGGTCAAAGCTGTCTGGCTGATTGGCGCCAGAATCCCAGGAGTCGGCATCGGTGTCAATTTTCTTTTCGACAACTTCTGACATTTTGCTATTTGGTTCACCAGCGTTGACATAGAACTCTGCACTCATATAAAACTCCTGTTGATTAATTATTATGTTGATTATAGCAGGATTTTAGATTTTTCGTATGAAAGATACCTGAAGGTGTCACTAGGTAGTATTTTATGCTTAGCTTTGAGGAGGTAGTTTAGTTTATTTATGACTATTCATAAGAAAGTTTGCCATAGTTATCTGGGATGGCAGAAATCCAAGTCCGGCCAGGTTTAAGTTTGATTTCCTCGCCTGTGGTTGTTTTAAAACTAATTTGAGATTCGCGATTTGCTTTATGCCAAGTACCTTCGAAGACGGTGCCGTTTTGGAAAATAGAGACCTGACCGGATCCAATAGTAGTAATTTCTTCGTGATAACCATCGAGCGGACTAGTGCGTTCTTTGACTCGCATGACAATAACGACGTCCGGATTGATTTGATAAGGCTGATTACAGTCGCGCTTTGGCGATGGTTTGGCCGGAACATTCTCACAAGTGTATGAAAGATGCGTTTCGCCATTGGCATAGCTTCTAAAATAAGTGTTAGTATTTTTACTGTACGCGTAGTTTACATTGAACCCTTGTTGATGATTGAAGCGGATATGGATATTTGAAGCTAACTTTTTGGGCTCTGAGGGAGTTTTGTCCTGAGTTTGGTCTGGGGAATCTGTCTGCTTTTCATCTTTTTTGATTTGACTCTCCTCAATTTCTTTTTTCTGTGCATCGGATTCGTCTTTTGTTAGACGGGCGAAGGATTTTGGTTTGGAGAAGGAGCCACGGGCTGTATTCTCAAGAAAAGTAGCGAGGAGTGGGCCAGAAGTAAAGAGATTGTTGGGTGCAGTATAGCCAAGATAGGCGCCACCGGACCATTGTCCGTAATTTCTCCACATATAGTTGACGGATTCGGAGATGTGTCGATAATTGCGAACTGCCGTCAGTGCGTCGTAGGCTCCTCCTGCATGAACAATAGTGCAATCAAACGGGGTGTCCCATTCGAGATGATAAAGTCTAAGCGAACGGATGGGGCCGATGGCCTGGGCGCCAACTGGGTTTTTAAAGATTGCAGCAAAACGGGTGATGCCAACCTCTGCGATTGCTTCAAAAACAATGCTAGCGCGATGCAGGCCGACTTGGGGGCGAGCGCCATCTAGGCCGTTAGGAATTTGAATACAGTAGATGGGCTGCTCGTTGGCATTTTTGGCCATTTGTTCGGCTTCTTTGACTGAGAGTTTTCTAGTACTACCATCAGCTTCAATAATTTTTTCACCGCGCTCATTATATTGAATGCCAGAATGTGAAATTACTTCACCGGTGAGGTTGTCATCTTTATCGCGCAGCAGTTTATTTTCGCGAGCATAACGATTCACCAGAGACGTCAGCGCAGCACGGAAACCCTCTTCGTGAGTACCGCCTTCGTGAGTGTTGATCGTATTCGCATAGGAGTGCACCGATTCTTTATAAGACCCGGTCCATTGCATAGCCACCTCAAGCGCCATATGACGCACGGTGTCCTCAGCCTCAAAGTAGATAATATCTTCGTTAATAACGGTTTTTGAACCCGCGTTGAGGAAGTGCACGTAGTCGAAAAGACCATTATCGTAACGATAGGTGACCGTGCGGTGCCCTTCGGAGTTTGCGCCTACACGGTTGAGGGGAAGAACTTTATCTTTTTCATCTTCTTCTTCGGCGACCTCGTCGCCCCCCTCAAATTGATCACGCTCATCGGTGAGAGAAATTGTCAGTCCCTTGTTCAGGAACGCCATCTGTTGGAACCTGGCACGCAGAGTCTCAAAATCAAACTCAACGGTCTCAAAAATCTCGGGATCAGGGTAGAACGTCTGAATAGTACCGGTCTTCTGAGAGGCTTTACCGCGGCGCAGGGGACCATCAGGAATACCACCGTTAGCAAAAGAAATGTGCCAGGAATAACCCTGACGGTGGACTTCGGTTATAACCTTTTTTGAGAGCGCATTAACGACAGAAATACCCACGCCGTGCAAACCACCGGAAACGGCATATCCGCCGCCGCCGAATTTACCGCCAGCGTGAAGAACAGTCATAACGACCTCGACCGTGGATTTATGCTCAGTTGGATGCTCATCCACGGGAATACCGCGGCCATCATCTTGAACGCGCACGCCACCATCGGCCTGAATTGTAACTTCAATATGACTTGCGTAACCTGCGAGCGCCTCATCTACGGAGTTATCGACCACCTCATAAACCAGATGGTGTAGACCGCGTTCGGTTGTCGAGCCGATATACATACCGGGACGTTTACGAACCGCTTCCAGACCCTCCAAAACGGTAATGTCAGATGCGCCGTATTCATGGGGTTGTTCAGATGTCACGAGTGCGTAACTCCTTGGGGTAGATCTCATGCCCGGTGATGTATCACCGCTGCACCTAGATGAGCGCAGCATCAGCATATTCTCTACTATTCTACCGAATTTCACGACTTTACGCCCATATTTTGAAGGGTGTGGAACGGCTTATTTCGAATATACAGCCTTCTAAGGCTTTTCTGAGCATACTCACCCCGGTATGCGGTGGGGGATATATACCGTACCGTTATCTTCGTTTCCGGCGATTTAGGCCCTTATGACGCAAAAGTGTCAAATAAGCGGGTTATCCGTAAGTGTCTCGTACCCCTCGGCCTCCCGGTGCCCGTTTAGGACCGCGCGATGCCCAGCGCCCGTTATTCGGCCCGTAAATACGGATGTTCGCCACCACGCCTTCACCAAGCTCACGCGCGAACATCTGCACAATTTGATTACGCATGAGCCTAAGCTGCGTTGCCCAAGCGGTCGAATCACACTGCACATCGACCACGGCATTCTCAAAGCGCGTGGGTTTAGCATGCGTGGCAAGTTCGGGCCCAACAAGTTCACTCCATCGCGCCATAACGCTGGAGACCGCCACAGGCTCTTTCCACCCACGAGAACGAATCAGGTACGAGATCACGCCGTCAAGCGGCTTCGGATCGCGAGAATCTTCTCCAGAGGCGGTATAGCCGCCCAACACGCGCATATCAACCCGTTGGGCGCGAGGTTTTGTTCGTTTCCCCGGTTCGGCGCTCATGGCAGAGCCAAATTCACGAAGAATCTTTTTTGCAGAGAATGCGTTGAGTCGCCCCTCGCCGCGGGCGGCTGCGGCGGCGCGCATCCGTTCTACTATGGCGGCGGGGGCATCGACCTCATCACGATAGTATTCTTGCTCGGGATCAAGTGAAGATTCTTCATGATTCGACGGTTGCGTGCCTATTTCCTCACCGTCATCCCAGAGTTTCTCGCTCATGAGGACAAATCCTCAGTCTGCGGTGTGTCTGTGGTTTCGGGCGCATATTCGGCGTGAGCGGCACTCACCCGCACTAAGCGGTACGTCCCCAGTTCCTCGGGAATATCGCTCAGCACGGCGCTGGTGAGCAAAACCTGTTCTGCCTGGGCTACTAAAGCTCCGAGACGGTGACGTCGTTCTGAATCTAGTTCGGCAAAAACATCGTCAAGAATAAGAATGGGGGAGGACCCGGGAGAATCGTCGTCGGCACGATGCACAAACCAGGAAGCCAACCGTAAAGAAAGCGCAACCGACCAGCTTTCCCCGTGAGAGGCAAATTGTTTAACAGCTAACCCGCCCAAAAGCAGCGTTATATCGTCCCGATGCGGTCCCACCAGAGTCACCCCGCGTTCCAGTTCGGCGGCACGACGCTCGCGCAAGCGCTGCGCCATCGCATCTTTAATATCGTCGATGCTCATACGCGAAACATGTTCGAGCCCTCGCTCGGTGATCTCGGGAAAAACCGTCGAATCGTAGGTGAATGAGATGTCCTTTGACCCATCGGTAAGCCCGGCGTAGGCGCGCCTCAGGTGGGGAAGCAGAAGCCATAGAACACGAAATCGTGCTGCGAGGAGCTGTGCCCCTAGCTGAGCCAATTGTTCCGACCACACATCAAGGGTGTGCATCGCGTTTTCATCGTCTGCCGCCAAGGAACCGCGGCGCTGCAATGTTTTCAACAGCGAATTGCGCTGGCGCAAAATGCGTTCGTATTCCTGACGGTACCCGGCAACAACGGGTCGCAGCGAAACCGCTAAATCATCAATAAAACGGCGTCGCCCCGCGGGTTCACCCTTGACGAGCTGCAAATCTTCGGGCGAGAACAACACGGTGCGCGTAATCCCTAGGGCTTCGCGGGCGCGCACGGGAGCGGCTCGATTGATGCGCACCCGATTACTCGCCCCGGGTGCTATCTCGAATTCGGTGACCGTTTGTTGTGAACCGCGTACCGTGCGCACACGAATATAGGCTCGGGATGCGCCCACCCGCACGAGCGGACCATCATGGCTTACGCGGTGCGAGGAAAGATTCGCGGTGTAGTCGATAGCCTCAATAATATTGGTTTTTCCAACACCGTTAGGCCCTAAAAAAACGGTAACTCCGGCGCTTAGCGGCAAATTAAGAAGGGGGTAGGTGCGGTAATCAAGAAGCGAAAGATGATCAAGATACACGATACCCCCTTCTATAAAAACGAATGTTTATTCTAATTTTCTATGGCCCTATACTGGAATGCACGATTAGTTAGCGGGCAGGCGAATCGGCTGAACCAGGTACCGGTAGCTAAGATCTTCTTCACTCAGCGGTTCATCCTGACCGGAGAGCACAGCAGGTTTAGGAGCCTCAGTAAAGGAGAAACGTACAAAGTCGGTATCGAAGGCACCCAACCCCTCCGAAAGGTACGTGGGGTTGTATGCCACCGTAATTTCGTGACCGTCCAGCTGCGCGGGCATCGATTCGGATGCGCGAGCCTCATCGCCACGCCCGGCATCGATCGAAACCTGTCCGTCTTCGGTGAATTGAAGGCGCAGGGGAGTGTTGCGTTCCGCCACAAGGGAAATACGGCGCGCCGCCTCCGCCAAATCTGATGTACGGACTACAGCATGAACCGCGGTTTCGGTTGGGAAGAGGGCACGAAGATTCGGGTACTGACCGTCCATGAGAACACTCGTGGTTCGGCGAGATCCCGCAGAGAAACCGATAAGATCGCCATTTTCAGGAAGTGCGATAGAAAGTTCTCCCGAGCTTGAGAGGGTACGCCCCACCTCGGTCATGGTTTTGGCCTTGAGCAGAACCGCAGCCTCAATTTCAGGATTCTCAGGGTTCCAGGTAATTTCGCGCATCGCCAGGCGGTACCGGTCGGTAGCAAGAAGAGTCATGGTTGAACCGGAGATTTCCAGGCGAATACCGGTAAGCAACGGCAAAGTTTCGTCTTTGGAAACCGCGATCTGAACCTGGGAGACAGCTTTAGCGAATTCTGCGCCATCAACGGTACCGGAAATCTGCGGTAGTTCGGGAAGCTCCGGATAGTCCGCCACCGGCATACCCGCCAGCTGGAACTTTGCGGAACGACAGGTCATAAAAATTGTAGAATCATTAGCCACGAACTCAACGTCTGCATTAGGCAGCGAACGACAAATTTCGGCAAGCATCTTACCCGGTACTAAACAGGTTCCTTCCTGCTCTACCGATGCCTCGATCGTCTGCTTAGCGCTAATTTCATGATCGAAGCTCGAAATAGAAACCTCACCACTTTCAGCTTTGATGAGAAGGCCGTTGAGCACGGGAGAGGTAGGACGAAGAGGTAGCGAGCGTGCGGTCCAACCAACCGCCTCGGCAAGTACGTCACGTTCAACGGTAAATTTCATCAAAGAGCCTTTCGGTGATGAAGCAAACGGGTTTGGAAAACAACGATGATGAGCTCATGGATGCGTATGGAATTGAGAACCCTACATCGTGCGTGTGTAGTTTATGCAAAACTGCATAATCCATCCTACCGGATACAGGTTCGTGAAGGAGAGGCTACAGGATAGTTCCGCTCAGGGGGTTTAGAAAATTTTGTAATTACATCTTTAGAAAGGTAGATCATGTAGGACAGCTTCAGAAGGTTATGAAAATTGTAATTACAAAAATCTGGTGTTGTTACCTCATTACCATAGTCAAGTCAGTTGGATACTGCGTTCGATTGGACCTGCGTGGGTGCGCTTTATGTTATGTGAGGGTGTTTTCTTTAAAGTACAGTAATGTTAATAACCCCTGTGGATATCGTGGAAAAACCAGAGTTTCCCTGTAAAATCAAGGAAATCATCTGTGGATATTAAGTGGACAAAAATTAGCGTTTCTGAGGATGTATTGTGTATGGATATTTATACATCTACCTTCGTCCACACATCATGAATAATCATGCACTTAATATCCACTTAACACGTCGATTTAACGCACATGTTATCCACAGGCTGTTTAAACCTTGAAATTCCGGGGAACTACCGGCCTTCACGCTGATCCTGCTTGATTTTGTTCGTCAAATCGGTGACCTGGTTAAAGGTAGTGCGTCGTTCGGCCATTTGTGCCCCTACCTTCCGTACCGCGTGCATGACCGTTGTGTGGTCGCGGCCGCCTAATTCCTGCCCGATGCGCGGCAACGACATATCCGTAAGCTCCCGCAGTAAGTACATGGCAATCTGACGTGCATTTGTGAGGGTTCGGGTGCGGGACTTTGACCGTAAATCCTCTAGAGTCACATCGAAATAGGAAGCCGTGGTCGCCAGCACTTGCCCCGAGGTAATTTCGGCGTCGCCCGCATCTGTAATGAGATCCTTGAGCACAACTTCGGCTAAAGCAACATCGACGGGTTGTTTATTGAGCGAGGCGAATGCCGTTACACGAATGAGCGCGCCCTCCAACTCGCGGATATTCGCCGTAATATGCGATGCAATATATTCCATCACATCATCAGGAACGTTGAGCGATTCGCTCTGTGCCTTCTTACGCAAAATAGCGATACGAGTCTCCAACTCGGGAGGCTGAACATCGGTAATCAGACCCCACTCGAAGCGTGAACGCATACGCTCGGCGAACCCAGTGAGCTGTTTTGGTGGCAGATCAGAAGTAATCACAACCTGCTTTTGGTGATTATGCAGGGCGTTGAAAGTATGG
>ERZ773197.2604-NODE-2604-length-11264-cov-79.294495_pt1 | contig 11264 bp, 9 predicted proteins | sample MGYA00580999_ERZ773197 | MGnify/ENA primary metagenome ERZ773197 (study PRJEB29015, sample SAMEA2738166) | human oral metagenome | biome: human oral; feature: human-associated habitat; material: saliva | place: China | collected 2185 ... | reverse complement strand
CGCGGTTCGTGTGCTCGACGAAGGCCAGGACGTCGGAGCCCAGGAAGTTCTCCCCGTCCCCCAGGCCGATGACCAGCGGGGAGGAGCGGCGCGCCGCGACGATAACGTTCGGGGACTGGGTGCTCAGCACCAGCAGGGTGAAGGTGCCGTGGAGCTGGGCGGTGACGGCGCGCATGGCGACGACCAGTCGGCGCGCCACCTCCTCGTCGGTGCCGGTCAGTCCGGCGACCGCTCCGCTGTACGAGGCCGCCTCGGCCTGGTCGTAGGCGCGGGCCAGCAGGTGGACGACCACCTCGGTGTCGGTCTCCGAGGCGAAGGTCTCGCCGTCGGCGATGAGGGCGGCGCGCAGGACATCCGCGTTCTCAATGATGCCGTTGTGGACGAGGGCGAAGCGCCCGTCCGGGCTGGTATGGGGGTGGGCGTTCGCGACCGTGGGGCGCCCGTGGGTCGCCCAGCGGGTGTGTCCGATACCCGCGTACGCGTCGGCCGGAGGCTGCGCGTCGAGATCCTCGGAGAGGTTCACGAGCTTGCCGAGCGCGCGGCGCACATCCAGGTGCCCCGGGGACGCCAGGGCGATGCCCGCCGAATCGTACCCACGATATTCGAGGCGCGCCAGGCCGCCGAGGACAACCTCGCGACTACGCTGGGACGCCTTGCATGCAATATGTCCAACAATTCCGCACATAACACCCATTGCAACACACCGAACCCCTCCATCGGTCAGTAACGTGTGTCGCTTCACGCGGTGAACAAGTGCACACGACCACAAACATGTGGGGCACAATGGGACCGTGAGCATCACCGAGAGCCCCTCGACCGTCCCATCCCCGGCCTCGTCGACCGTCTCGCTTGACGAGCTAAGCCCGGCCGCCGCGCGCAACGCGCACAACCCCTACGCGCGCTTCGCCCGCTGCGAATGGGACCGCCTCGCCGATCGCACTCCCCTGCCGCTCACGCAGGAGGACATCGACTGCATCGCGTCGCTGGGCGACCCCATCGACATGACCGAGGTCGACACAATTTACCGGCCCCTGAGCGCGCTGCTGCAGCTCTACATTGACGGGCGCCGCCGCACCGCCGCTGAGCGCCACGCCTTCCTCGGAGAGCCCGAGGGCCACTCAACCCCCTTCGTCATCGGCATCGCCGGCTCGGTCGCCGTCGGCAAGTCGACGGTCGCGCGCCTTCTCCAGCTGCTGCTCTCGCGCTGGGACTCCACGCCGCGAGTGGACCTGGTGACCACCGACGGCTTCCTCTACCCGAACCGGATCCTGCAGGAACGCTCCCTCATCGCCCGCAAGGGGTTCCCCGAGTCCTACGACCGCTCGGCCCTCATCTCCTTCCTCGCCTCGGTGAAGGCCGGCAACCCGCACGCAAAAGCCCCGGTGTACTCGCACGTCACCTACGACATCGTGCCCGACGCCTACATCGACGTGGATCGCCCCGACATCCTCATCGTCGAGGGCCTCAACGTGCTCCAGCCGCCACGCTCCGCGCCCGGTTCCATCTCGGTGGCCGTCTCGGACTACTTCGACTTCTCCATCTACGTCGACGCCGACGAGAAACTCATCGAGCAGTGGTACGTCGACCGCTTCCTCAAGCTGCGCGCAACCGCGTTCTCCCGCGAGGACTCCTACTTCAAGACCTACGCCTCCCTCACCGACGACGAGGCCGTCTCGACCGCGCACGTCGTCTGGAACGCGATCAACCTGCCGAACCTGCGCGAAAACATCCGCCCCACCCGCGAGCGCGCGACCCTCATCTTCACGAAGGGCCCCGACCACCGCGTCGAATCGCTGTCGATCCGCAAGGACTGAGCTCCTTCCCTCTCGTAGCGCATGCGAACGAGGCCGCAGCCGGAAAACCCGGCCACAGCCTCGCCTCATATAGAGCTAACGGTTAGCCGATGCACGCTCCCGAGGGAGCGAAGTGGTACCAGGTGCCGCCGAGGAGCTGCCAGCCGGTAACCATTGAGCCGGAGGGCGACAGGTAGTACCAGGAGCCACGGTCCATGATCCAGCCGTACTGCTGGGCACCCCTGGAGCCGTGGTAGTACCAGTGTCCGCCGTCGTAGACCCAAGCCCATCTTCAGGTAGCCGCTCGCGTCGAAGCGGTAGGTCTGCCCGTCGATGACGAGAGTCTCGTTGGCCGCGTAGGTGCCGTCAGAGTAGCTGTACCACCAGCCGAAGTAGCCGGACTTCCACTGACCGGTGCGAGGCTGGGGCGCGGGATCCGGGGTCGGAGCCGGGGTGGGGGTCGGATCATCGACCGTCGCCCAGTACAGGAAGCGCGAGTCGCCGCCACCAACAGCATGGAGCACGACCTGCGAGGTCTCGCCCTCGCCGAGCTCAACTTCCTGCGTCGTCTTGTCGGCCGGGTTGACGAGCATCAGGTGCGCGTTCGGAGCCGGCTTCTTGACGGTCAGGGTGATGTCCTAAGCGGTCTCGGCCAGCGAGCCGTTGTCGGTGCGCGGGTCGAGGAGGTAGGACGGGTAGCGGGTCTGGCCGGTGAGGGCGTTGACGACCATGAAGCCCTTGGGGGCCGTCGTGGAGTCACCGAAGATTTCGGCAGACTTGGCGGTCTCCAGGCCCTTCAGCTGCTCGAAGTAGCCGACAACGACATCGCCGGGCAGGCCGTCGTTGACGGAGCCGACGTTGGCCACCGACATGTCAACCAGGCCGACGGCCTTGTTGGCGGCCTTGGCCTCGTCACCCGAGGCGAAGTCACCGTACTTGTAGCCGCTCAGCGAGGGGGCCTCGCCGCGAGCCGCGTACTGGCCGGGCTTGTAAGCGACGAACGTGGAGTTCATGGCCTTCGTCTAGTTACCGATGTAGGTGACGTTGCCGAAGATGTTGGAGAACTCGTAGAACGAACGCGTCGGCGCGCCATCGTGGTCGATGATCGAGGAGCGGTCGTAGCCGTTGTATTCCATGCGGAACAGGCCGAACCACTTCTAGCCGGTGGCCAGACCCAGGGACGGGACGATCGACTTTTCGTAGGCCGACACGTTGGCGTCCCAGTTGTAGTCCAGCTACTGGCCGTAAAGGATCGGGCTGGAGCCGTCACCGGTGAGACCCTTGAGGCCGTATTCGCGCTGCTTCTTCCAGGTGTTGGTGTTGAGCAGGTCCATGACGACCCTGCTCGGAGCCGGGCCGCCGTTGGCACCCCAGTAGTACTTGTCCCAGCTGAGCAGGTCGGGCTTGGCGGTCTCGACGTAGTAGCTCAGGTTCGCGTCGCGGTACCAGGACGGGTCGTCCCAGGAGTTGGCGTGGACGACGGCGCCGGGGATGTTCTGCTTGGACCAGGAGAACCAGTTCTTGAAGCACTCCGACTCGCCGCGGTTGAAGCCGCCCTCGTTGCCGTACTGAATGTCGACGAGCGTAGAGGCGTACGGCAACATGTACTCATTCATAAAGTCGCGGGGCTCGCCCGCGTTGCACATGTTGCTCATGCTGTTCTTGCCGGTGGGGGCCTTCGCGAGTGCCCACGGCGCACCCTTGCCCAGGGACTCCATCATGGCGGTGTTGAACATCGGCAGGTCGTAGAACATCGGGAATGCTCCACCCGTGGGGTCGCGCTCGTTGGCGTCGAAGCCGCCGCGGCCGTAGCTCTCGGAGGGAACCCACGCGGGCATCATGACGCCGTACTGCAGCGCGAGGGCCTGTGCGCGGTTCACGCCCCACTTGCCCTCCCCGGGGTTGAAGCCGGAGTAGCGCTCGTACATGGAGTTGTCGACTGCCGGGGCGACGGGGGTCTTGCCGGCGGGCAGGGTCGGGGTACCCCATCCGTTGACGCGGTGCACGTAGCGGGCCTCGCCCAGGTGCAGCTCGATGCCTGTGACGCTGCTCGACCAGTCATTCGCGCGGACGAGCGGATCGGAGGTCCACGTGGTTGTGGGGTCGAGGTCGGTGAGGGCCGCGTTGTCGGCCTCGGTGCCGCCGTTGGCCGTGGCTGTCACGGGAACCATGACGTTGCCGCGGAAGTCGGTGTCCACCTTGGTGATGTTGACGACGTAGGTGGCTTGGCTGCCGTCCTTGCTCACCGTGGCGGTAATGACGTTCAGGCCGGTGGTGAGGTCGAGGTTGGCGACGCGGCCGTCGGCGTCGGGGGTCGCGCCGTTGATGGTGACGGTGGCGCCGTCGACCGCGCGGATGCGGGCCGAGACGGTCTTGGCGTGGTAGTAGCCGGTGGCCGTGTAGGTGTGGGTGCCGGGGGCGAAGTCCACGGGCTTGCCGGGCTCACCGTAGGGCAGCTGGTCGATGACGAAGTCAACGACGAGGTCGGACGCACCCGATCCGGAGGCCGGGGCATCGGGGTGGGGCACGACGGGGCGCGCGACATTGTTATTGTTTCCGGTGTCGTCGCTGCCGTAGGAGGTAATGGCGTTGCCCTCGGCGTCGCAGGGCAGGAGCTTGATGTCGGACAGCGCCATGTCCTTCTTGCCGGGGGCGAGGGAACGCAGATCCGTGAGAGCAAAGACGCGCTTCGTGGTCGCCGGGAAGGTGACGTACTGTTCCTTGTTTCCGTACCGCAGGTCGCTTCCGTGAGCGACCTCGGTACCGCCGTCCCACTCACCTGCGGCGACCTTGGTCTTCCAGTCGGCGAAGGAGGCTTCGGCGGCGGGGTTACCGGGGTCCTCATCGAAGGCAAAGACGCGGTATTCGTCGGGGAACTGGTCGTTGCCCAGGGTCGAATCGTAGGTGGGGCGCGGGGTTAGGCCGAGGCCGCACACCTGCGTGCCGGGGGTGGGGTTCTGGACGGCGAGGCATGGGGGTATTCATCCATATCGTTCTTCCACTTGGTGGTCCAGAACGTCTTGGTCGCGTCGGTTCGCGCAGTGTCGTCGTCGACGAGGGCTGCGATCGTGCCGTTGGGAGCGCCTTCGCCGACCTTCTCTTCGGAGGTCGCCCACAGGACGGTCGGGTGATACGGGGTTTCGGTGGCGGCGAGCGCCGCGGTCGGTGCGAGGCCAAGCATGGTGGCCGCAAGAATCGGGCTGAGAGCGCACCGATGCTGGGTCTAGTCCCCATGAGTTTAACTCCTTCGTCAGTATGGGGGTCATGGCTGGGATTGGCCGTTAGACGGCTTCAAATCCACATTACCTAACACGTGTTAGTTTTTTGTGAAAGAACCTCCTTTAGGGTAGAGAAAATCCCCGCGGATGCGAGGGGCACCCGCGGGGATGGGGATCAGAACTTCAGACCGCCGTCTTCGATGCCGCGGAAGAAGAACTTCTGGCTGAAGGCGAAGACCAGGACGACCGGGATCATCGCCACGACGGCACCGGCCAGCACGAGCTGATACGTGACGCCCTGGGGCGAGTTCTGGATGGCCGTCAGCGTCAGCATCAGGGTCTGCTTATTCGGGTCGGGAAGCATAAGCAGTGGGAAGATGAAGTCGGACCAGGCCCCGATGAACGAGGTCAGGCCGACAACCGTCAGCGTGCCGCGCACCTGGGGCAGGAAGATCGACCAGAAGCGACGTAGCTCGCCCGCGCCGTCGATGAGGGCCGCATCCTCGATCTCATCGGGGATGCCCATGAACGCGGCGCGCATCATGAGGATCTGGAACGGGCCGATCATGGCGACCATCCACACGCCGGGGAGCGTGTTGTACAGGTCCAGCTGCACCATCATCTTGAACAGCGAGAGCATGATCGACTCGAAGGGGAAGATCATGGCGGACAGGACCACGAAGTACATGATGTTGCGTCCGGTCCACCCGCGCCTCGACAGCATGTAGCCGCCGACGCACGACAGGATGACGTTTGAGGAGACCGTGAGGGTCGCCAGGATCGCGGAGTTCTTGATGGACAGCAGGATGTTGGTCCGCTCGAAGAGGACGTAGAAGGAGTCCAGTGACCACTGCTGCGGCAGCATGGTCGCGCCCTGACCGAAGACGGATTCGCCGGGAGCCTTGAACGCAGCCATGAGGGGCAGCACGAGGGGGCCGACCAGGATGAGGGCAACGACCACGAGGAGCGCGTAGCGGGCGACGAGGGCACCGCCGCGCATCTGACGCGAGGCGACGTTGCGTCCCTGGCGCTCGAGGCGGCGCTCCTTGCGCCACTGAGCGAAGCGCTCGCCGAAGGTCACAGTGCTCGAAGGTGCGGTACTCATGAGTCTTCAGCCTTCCTCTGCAGGCTCTGCGAAGCGATGATGAAGCCGAAGGTGATGAGGAACAGGCACACCGAGGCGGCGTCGCCCTGTCCCAGCGATCCGAAGGTCGGGTCCACAATTCGGTCGCGGATGTACATCGTGAGGGTCTTCGTGGGCGAGGCGGAGCCGCCCAGCAGATAGACCTCGGTGAAGATCTTCAGGCATCCGATCGTCGTCAGGGTGGCGACGAGGAACATCATGACCTTGACGCCCGGAACGGTAACGGTCAGGAAGCGACGGATCGGCCCGGCGCCGTCAAGTTCAGCGGCCTCGTACAGCGACTTGTCGACGTTCGCGAGGGCCGACAAATACAGGATCATGTAGTAGGGCAGGCCCTGCCACAGGGTGATGATCATGGCGCAGAAGAGAATCAGCCACTGGTTCGACAGGAACGGCACGGGGTCGAGGCCCCAGGACACCAGCATGTTGTTGATGGGTCCGCGCTGGTCCAGGAGGTAGCGCCACGCGAGCGAGATGACGACCAGCGAGGAGATGGCCGGCAGGTAGTAGAGGGCGCGGAAGAAGCCGATGCCGGGCACGTGCGACTTGACGAGGAGGGCCAGCAGCAGCGGAAGGAGCACCATGAGCGGGACGACGCACACCGCGTAGATGAGGGAGTTCGTCAGCGACTGCCAGAACTCGGGATCTGACAGTACCGCGGTGTAGTTGTCGATACCAACGAAGCGACCGATGCGTCCCATCGGCTTGGTCTTCGTGAACGACACGTAGACGGTCGTGATGAAGGGGTAGATGTAGAAGGAGATGACCGCGAGGACCGGGAGGGTCACCCACAGCCAGGGAACCCAGCCCGGGCGGAATCGGGCGGCGCCATTGAGGGAGCGCGTCTGCGCGCTCTTACGTATCGGCATACCAAAGTCCTTTGTCAGGGATGCGCGGGGTCGTGAGCTGTCGGCCCGACGCTGGGCGTGGAATGCGTCGGGGGGCCGAGGCCAGGCCTCGGCCCCCCGAGCGTTCAATCAGTCTCCGAGAGCCTTGAGCTTCTCGTTCATCTGATCCTGAGCGGTCTTGAGGGCGGTCTTGGGATCAACCTCACCGCGGATGGCCTTGTTGACATTCTCGATGAGGGCATCCTTCACGGCGCCGGTCGCATAGAAGACGTCGGTGTAGGCCTCGGCGTCCTTGGCAGCCTTCGCAGCTTCCTCGTAGGCGGCCTTGAAGACCGGGTCGTCGGCGATCTCCGGCGGGTTGGCAACGAGCTTGTCGAGGGCGTCGGTGGCAGCCGGGAAGATGATGGCGCCTCCGTCGTGCGTCCAGGCGTACTCGTTCTCAGCGTTGGTGATCCACTCGGCGAACTTCATGGCCAGCGGGGCGTTCTGCGTGGTGACGGAGACGCCGATGTACTGGCCTTCGAAGACGGGCTTGATACCGGGGTTGGTCGGGAACGGGCCGACGCCGGTGTTCTGGTAGACCGTCTCGTTGTTCTTCTTGACGGACTTGAGGAACGAGGCGTTGGGCGTACCGAAGGCGAGGTTGCCGTCGGTGTAGGCCTTGCCCGGGTCGGGCTCGCCGGTCAGGGAGTCCTTCGGGATCGCACCGGAGGCGTAGAGCTCGGAGAGCTTGGTGACGTAGTTGATCGCGGCCTCGTTGTCGGCGAAGTCGAAGGCGGTCTTGTCGGCGTTGAGCAGGTTGACACCCATGCCGTGCAGCTGAGCGATCATGTACCACTCGGGCGAGCCGTAGATGCCGTAGTCACCCTGTCCGTCGGCACCGACCTTCGCGGCGGCCTCGAACAGCTCATCCATGGTCTTGGGCGGCATATTCTCGTCGAGACCAGCGCGCTTGAAGACCTCCTTGTTGTAGGTGGTGATGTAGGGGCCGAAGTACCAGGGCAGAGCCGTGTGGTGGTCGTTGGCGCCCAGGGCGGTGGAGTCCCAAATGGACTTCACGAACTTGTCGCCGATACCGGGGGCCTTGACGTCGTAGTCCATGAGGAGGTTGGACTTGGACAGGGCGAGGATGGTGGAGGAGGGAACGTTGATGACATCCGCCATCTTGCAGTTCGAGGCCTGAGCGGTCACGGTCTGGTCGAACTCGGCGCCGCCACCCTGGTCGGTCCAGTTGATCTTAACGCCGGGGTTGGCGTCCTCGAATTCCTTGATCTTGGCCTTGAAGAAGTCACCGAAGTCGTTCTGCAGACCCTGGGTCTGGAACGTGATCTCGCCTTCGACCTTCGAGGTGTCGATCTTCGAATCGTCAAGGTTGCCCGCAGGAATGTCGCACGCGACATCGGGCTCGGGGATGGAACCGGCAGCGGTCGAACCGCCGCTCGAGCTATCGGAGCTGGAGCCACCAGGGTTGCAGGCGGCCAGGCCGAGGGTGCTGAACATGGCGAGGGCAACGACGCCTGCAGCCATCTTCTTCTTCAACATGCGAAACCTCCATTGGTCCGTTTTTGTTGGTCGATCGATGGGATCGAGTCACTAACTATCTCGTGTTAGTTGATGTCTGAATCATAGCGGCCTGTGACGCTTCGCGCATCATTTGCCAACAGCTTTGCGCATCGTTATCAAGCCGCAACATAACAGGTTGGAGCTTAATCACCCCCAACCTGGGCAATTACGAATGTCAGGTCCGTATCGCGCATGTAACCGGCGAACTCGGGCCGAGAGTCAGGCCCGCACGAACGCGTGCCGATGCCGTCCTGGAAGGCGTCCAACCACAGGAACGTGCGCTCACTGTCAGGCAGATCCTCCCAGTGCGAGGCCTCGGCCAGTTCGCGCTCGCTCCACGGTGAGGCACTCCAGCCCAGGGACGAGGTCGGCACAACGAGGACATCGCCCGCCTCACCGCGCAGACAGAGGGCTTCGAGGTCGAGGCGCTGCCCGCCTTCCTGGGGGCGCACGCTGACATCCCAGAGCTCGCGAACGGGAGCGCTGCCGTATCCGCGAGCGCCGCTCACGCGCATGTCCGAGTATCCGATGAGCGTGTCGCCCAGCCACGAAGCTTCCCACTGCGATCCGGGCATCTCGATACGCACGCCGAGGCGTGGGACCCGCTCGGGCCAGGCCCCGTAGGGCGCGACGCGGGCGGACACCGACAGGGCGGGGATCTCCCCCAGCAGAACGGGCCGATATTCCCAGGTCAGGGTGACGCCGAATTGCGCAGCGGGCGGGGCCCAGCGTTCGATGACGCGCTGGCAGGTGCCATCCTCCTCGATGGATACGAGGCGTCGGCGCAGCAGGTGCAGGCGCGCCTGCTCCCAGCGGGCCGCGTGCGAGGTTCCATGCTCACCGCGCCCGACCCCGAGGGGACCGAGGTCGTCCTCGCTAATCCCCCAGTAGTCGACAGGGCCGCGCCCGCGGTCATTGTCGGTGGGGGCTCGGAATACGCTGAGGTCCACGCTCACGGGCATGGTGCCGATGCGCGCGAGGTGCCCGCGCGCATCGAGCGCGTAGGGGGCCTCCACATCATCGTCCGAGCGCACGACCGAGACGGAGGTGCCGAGGAGCGCGCGCAACCGGGCCTCATTTGCCCCGTGCCCGCGCGACGAATCCACGGCCGCCGCGAGGGCGGGCGCGTCCGGGGCCATCGCCTGAACCCACGGCCACGTGCCTGCGTAGGGGCGCGAGAGGGCGTCAACCAGGCCGTCACACACGAAGTTGCCATCGTGGACATCCTCGCCAAAATCACCGCCGTAGGACAGGGCGCGACGCCCATCCGGGAGGGTGCGCCACAGGGCGTGATCGCGCCACTCCCACACGAAGCCGCCGGCGTGGCGGGGATGATTCATCTGTGCGGCATAGGCGGCAGCGTTTCCGGGGCCAGTTCCCATCGCGTGCAGGTATTCACACATGAGGTAGGGGGCCCGGCGGATGCGTTCGCGCGCAGCGTCGTCAACCCGCGCGGCGACGTGCGTGGGGACGGCGACCTCGGCGTGGGGATCGCTCTCGTCGAGGACGGCGGCGACTTCCTCGAGGGTCGGGTACATGCGCGAGTAGATGTCCGTGTATTCGAGGGCATGGTCGCCCTCGTAGTGGACGATCGCCCGGGAACCGGTACGCTCGTGGACCCAGCGCGCGCAGGCGACCAGGTTCGCGCCGGTGCCGGACTCGTTGCCGAGGCTCCAGCTCATGATCGAGGGATGGTTCTTGTCGCGCTCGAAGGCGCGGACCGTGCGGTCCATGTAGGCATCTGCCCAGCGCGGGTCGTCGGAGGGGTTGTCGACCCACTCCCCCGTCCCCTCGAATCCGTGGGTCTCGATGTCTCCTTCGAGCATGACCCACAGGCCAATCTCGTCGGCCAGGTCGAGCACGCGGGGGTGGGGCGGGTAGTGGGAGGTACGGATCGCGTTGATTCCCATGGACTTCATGAGGGCGAGATCCTCGCGTGCCCAGGCCTCGTCAAACACGCGCCCCTCGGCGGCACGCACCTCGTGGCGGTTGACGCCATTGAGGGTCAGGGGCTCGCCGTTGGCCATGAGCACGCCGTCCTCGATGTACACGCGACGGAAACCGATGCACAGGCACCGCTCCCCCGCGCCGAGGCCTTCCGAGCCCGGGACGCTGACGCGCGCCTCGTAGAGGGCAGGGTCCTGTGCGCTCCACGGGCGCACGCTGCCCACTTCGATGCGGCCGCTGCGGTAGCGACCGTCATCGCCACGTTCGAGAGAGCAGGCGAAAGACCAGAGGCCGTCGATGCTGAGATGCCCGGAGAGATGCGCCTCCTGGGCACCAAGCACCCGGGCTTCGATGGTCACATATCCCACCCCGGCCTCGTAGTCGGTGTCGATCCACAGGTCTTCGATGGCGCCGGGAACGAGGCGGCGCAGGCTCACCGAGCGGAAGATGCCGGGCAGCCACCACTGATCCTGGTCCTCGAGGTAGGAGCCGGGGCTGAACTGGTGCACGCGCACGGTGATCGCATTGACGCCGGGGCGCACGGCCTCGGACACGTCGAACTCGTGGGCGAGGCGCGAACCGCGCGCCATGCCGACCCACGTGCCGTTCACCCACACAGTGGCCTGACTTTCAACGCCGTCGAAGCGCAGGCGAATATGACCGCCCTGCCAGTCGGCGGGGAGCTCGAAGGTGCGCCGGTAGTCGCCGACGGGGTTGTCGTCGGGCGGGAACGGGGGGTCGACCGGGAAGG
>ERZ773197.2599-NODE-2599-length-11286-cov-6.859318_pt1 | contig 11286 bp, 16 predicted proteins | sample MGYA00580999_ERZ773197 | MGnify/ENA primary metagenome ERZ773197 (study PRJEB29015, sample SAMEA2738166) | human oral metagenome | biome: human oral; feature: human-associated habitat; material: saliva | place: China | collected 2185 ... | reverse complement strand
AAAAAATATGCTCCTATAATTGGATTATTAGATGCTATAATATATGCAGTAATTGTATTGTTTTCAATAGATGACCCAACAATTCGATTTATTGGTATAGCTATTTCAAATGGCACACTGGCTGCTATCTGGGGTGTTATGTTATTAGATAGTATTAATAATACGATTCATGGAGATGAATTAACATCTTTTAATAGTTTAAATAAATCATGTTGTTTATTTGGTTCATTAATTGGTGGAGCGATAGGTGTAGCCATAGGAAATCATTTAGATATAAATACAGCTATTATATTGCAAGCCATAATGGTAGCTATTAATTCTATATCTGAATTATATGCATTTTACAAATTAGATAATATTTAAAAGAGGAAAAATATGATTTACGAATTTGAAAAAGAGAGAGTCGAACGTGCTTTAAAAGACCATATTCATCTCTTTAATAAAAAATTTTTAAAAGAAATTCATAATTATGAAGATGAAAACGGAAATTATGTTTTCTTTTATAAATACTATGATGTAATAGAAAATATGTATATGGTAACTACATATCCAGATTATGTAGATATTTCATGTTATTGGTTTGAATCTGGTAATTCAGTAGAAATTAAATAGAAAGGGAATAAATATGACAAGTCATGAGAAAAATCAAAAAGTAGCTATTACATTAGCTATGTCTGCTTTAACACATAATTATGGGTATATGTTAGAACCAGAAGAAGTATCTAGTAAAATTAATGAAGATAATATGTTTGTCGTTTGGTATTGCAAAACATTACAAAATTGGAAAGCATTAGTAGGATGTATTGGTATTGACGAATATGTAGAAGTAACTCATAATGGAGACAAAGAAGAAACATATGTTGATATTTACAATAAAGCATTAAATGTTGCATATACTAAAGATACTACAGATGAAATTATTAAAGGATTAAAATAATTATGTTATATGATATTAGCATTAATCCACCGATTATTTCCGTGTTAACTATTATGTTTATGATTTGCATGGAGATGCTATTAACTATTTATATAAATATTGATTTTGAGAAGCTTCAAAAAGCTGAAGATATTAAGACACGGATTTTGTTATTAATTAGTATATCTTCAAAAGCATTGGTGCTTTTCTTTTTATTAGTTAATATTGTTATTTTATATATAAAATTATGATTACTAAACTCAGAAATCAAAATTACGAAAGAGATTATAAATGCTGTTCTGACTATTATATTAATTATTGTTTACCTAGAGCTTCTATTGAAGTTCTTAGAAATAAAAAAATAAAAACAATGATTTATATAACAAGAAATGGATATAAGCCATTTAGCATTTATAAATTTCGACATAAGAATTTAGAAAAAGCTTTGCATATGATGTTGTATGTTAAGCTATATGAGGAATAAAAATGGCAGATTGGTATAAAGGACAAATCATTATTCGTGGTTCATTAGAAGCCATGTCTCATTTTGTTAAAGATAATTTTTATGATGACACTGTAACTAAGTTCGATAATGATATTAAATTGGAATCGTTACCTAATTATTATTTAAGCGAAGAATACGGATTAATTACTATTGAACGTACAAAAAAAGCAGAAAATGCTAATGAAAAGCATACATTCGATATTAAAAATATCGGTGATGCGTTTGGCCCATCTTCTCATTATCAAATTAATATTTATTATGATGAAAGTAAAAATATTTGCTGGATGCAAATGAATATGGATTTTAGATATGGTATAGATACAGATGCATTTTTAAATATTGCTAAAAAATATATGCTAGGTTTCAAAATATCTTGTGCTGACTGGAACGAAGGTATTGTAGAAAAAGTTACTATTGTCGATGGTAAACTTATAGAAGAAGAGTATTCTTATTATGATGATAATATAGGTGATATCTTCTTTGAGAAATTATAGAGGAGTACATATATGAGAGATTTAATTATTATGAGGGGATGCCCAGGTTCTGGTAAAAGTACAGCTATTAAAGAAGCTGGACTTGAAAATTATACATTAAGCCCAGATACAATTCGCTTAATGTTACGGGCACCTGAAGTAACTGAAAATTCTACGTATAGCATTAGTCAACAAGACAATGCTTTAGTATTTGAATTATTAGATACAATGCTTGTGAATCGTATGAAGACTGGTTCTCCTACCATTATTGATGCGACACATTGTAGTTCTGGTAAATTTCATACTAAACAAATTAATCGCTATCGTGAACTTGCTAAACAATATAAATATAGATTATTTTATTGGGAGCCAGAGCGTGAAAGTGTGCAAACATATATTGACAGAAATCAATATCGTGATGAATTGCATCAAGTTCCTGAAAATGTAATTCGTAAAATGTATACTGCTTGGGAACAAAATAATTTACCAAAAGATTTTGTTAAATTAAATACATTGGCGTTTCGTGATGATTTCGTTAGTTTTGCTAAAGATGTATCTGATACATACGAACAAGTTATTGTTGTTGGCGATATTCACGGCTGTAATACTGTATTACAAAAATTAATTAATCAAGATGACGAATTAAATATTAAAGACGAAAAAAATCTTTATATTTTTGTCGGTGATTATTTTGACCGTGGCATTGAAAATTTAGAAGTACTCGATACATTATTTAATATTGTTGAACAAAAAAATGTAGTATTATTAGAAGGTAACCATGAAGCACATTGGGTAGATTGGGCTCATGATAGAGATATCGAACGTACTGATAATGGTATGATTCGTTTCAAGGAAACTACATTAAAACAGTGGCAAGGTAAATACAATAGCGATAAAGATTTAAAAAAGAAACTTCGTGTTTTATATCGTAAAATGTTACCTGCTTATTTCTTTAAATTCTTAGGTAAAGAATATATCGTAACACACGCTGGGTTAGCTTGTTTGCCAAAACATCATATGGCTACATGGCAATATATTAGTGGCCATGGTAGCTATGACTTTGACGTAACATCTGCTTACGAATCAAGAGCGTTTCCTTCTAATCATTATCCAATTCAAGTATTCGGTCATAGAAGTGCAAAAACATCTGAACATTCTAAATCATTAGAAGGTCAAGTAGAATTTGGCGGTTTCTTAAAATATTTATTATTAAATGAAGAAGATAATGATATTTGCCAAATCAGAAATGATGTATACGATAAAGAATATTTAATTCATGAAAATGAATTATCTAAACAATTTAAAGGTACTTATATTGCTACCGAAGATGAAGAAATTAATGCGATTGCTAACAGTAAACATATTATTGCGAAAAAACTACCTAATAATTTATTAAGTTTGAATTTTAATAAAAATGTTTTTTATCATGCAATTTGGAATGATATTACCGTTAAAGCTCGTGGCTTATTTGTAGATAGTATATCTGGTAAAGTTGTGGCAAGAAGCTATGATAAATTCTTTAACTTTGGCGAACAAAGTGATGAACAAAAAGAAAAAGAATCTTTAGTATATCCAGTTAGAATTGCTAAAAAAGAAAATGGCTTCTTGGGTATTTTATCTTGGGATACCAGAACTAATCAACTAGTTCTCGCTAGTAAATCTACTACAGAAGGAGACCATGCTAAATTATTTAGAGATGTGTGGAATCTAAATTCTTGGCACAATCAATCTTTAATTGTTCAGCTATGTCAAAAATATAATGCGAGTGCTATTTTTGAAGTATGTCATCCAGATGATGTTCATATTGTAGATTACAATAAAGAACCTAAATTATTTTTATTAGATTTCGTTCCTAATCATTTACATTTAAAAGGAAAAAATATTGATTTAAGTTTTTCTGAAATGTTATGCAAACTTGTAGAAAAAGAATATAAACTAGATGATGAAACTGATTCTTTGCGTTTAGTCGAAAAACATATTTGTAATACGCCAGAAGAAATGAAACAATGTACTGATGCTATTATGAAAAAGGATAATATTGAAGGCTATGTATTAACAGATAATAATGGAACAATGTATAAGAAAAAAACAGACTATTATTTATTATGGAAATACAGACGCAATACAATGGAAGATATTAAAATCGGAAAGCGTTTAGCTGATAAACAATTAGAAGATGTTAAATTTATTAATTTCTTGAAAGAAAAAGGTTGTTTTAATAATATTATTGAAGCTAAACAAGCTTTTGAAAGTAAACAATAGAAAGGATTTTTTAACTATGGAACAGTGGAAAGAAAATGTATTAGAAGAATTTAAGAACTTAGATACTAAAATTAATAATCTAATTAGTTTCCTAGATAAAAATAAACATCATGAAGATTATTATTTACTATGTAAACAATTATCTCTTATGATTGACTATCGTGAATGCTTAGTCAAAAGGATTAGTAAATATGATGCTGAATAATAAAGAAAAGCTTCAATATGATATTGAAGTATGTATTAGCAACTTGTATGATTATGTTGAATATTGCTCTTATAAAGATGAAGCCGTTAAGGAACTTAATACATTGAAAGAATATATCAAAACAGTTTTTGAAGAAAAGTAGGTGACAATATGCCAGCTAATTTACGATATGCTGGGATTAAACCAAATGACACAGTAGATGGAGTTGGCATTACTGTATCTTTCTGGGTGCAATCGTGCCCACATAGGTGTCGTGGATGCCATAATCCTGATACTTGGTCAGAAGATGGGGGTATGTTACTTCCAGAAAATTATGTGGAGCATATTATTGAATTATTGACGAAGAATGGAATTAAAAGAAATTTATCTATTCTTGGTGGCGAACCTATGTATAAAAATAATTTGCTTATCGTTAATAATCTTGTAAAAGCAGTAAGTGAACAATTACCAGATATAAAAATATTTTTATGGACGGGTTATACATATGAAGAATTATTGGCTAGAACAGATGCATCTACTCATTCTATTTTGAGAAACATAGATATATTAATTGACGGCAAATTTGATTTAGCTCACCGTGATATTACATTATGGCTTAAAGGGTCTCCTAACCAACGTGTTATTGATGTTCAGCAAAGTCGTTTATACAATAAAATTATTTTGTTAAATCAGGATGGTAGCCATGAAGAATATCATTAAATATATTTTAATTCTATTTGCTTGTTTGGCTGCCGTAACTTTCTTTTCTGGTTGCGGTCAGGATACTCCTAACCATACTGTATATAAAAGTCCATTTAGTGAAGTAGTAAATACTCGTAATACTGACATTATTAATAAATCTAATAATGCTATTGAAATTACTGTTAAATACGATATGGATAAAGAAACAGACTCTTTTGTTGATGAGTCTATTAGAGACATGGAACATAAAGGATATCTTGTATCTAGTAGAAAAATGATTGAATCAACTAGAATTCTAAGTACAACTCCAGATGTTTTACAGACAGTTGTAGAGTATCAAATTATTACATATAAGAAAGTGAGATAAAAATAAAAACTACAAATCAGATTCAGAATGTAGACAAAATTTTTATCGAACAAGATAAAGAAAAAGAATTAAAATATAAATATACTATTTTTGCTAATGCTGACCAATTAGATTTAGATAGAATTTCTAATGATAATATTCCTAAATATAGTTCATTATTTACCGTATTTGCAATTAAAGATAATAAACCTATTGCTTTTTTAGATATTAATGCGATAGAAAGAAACAATTTTTATTGTGTCGTATTCGTAGATAAGCAATATCGAGGCAATCATTTAAGTATTTCATTGTATGAAAAAGCAATAGAAGAATTAAAAAATAGATATACTAATTTTCATTTGATAGATAGCATTGAAATCAATAATGAAGCTTCTATTAAGACGGCCGAAAAATTTGGTTTTCAATGCCATGGTTTTGAAGATGAAAATACATTACTATATATGTATGAATATGATAGTAATAATGAGCAAGATAAATAATTTAATTAGTTAGTAAAGGAATGTTTTTATGAATTTAGCTGATTATTTATTTTGCTTAACTGTCTTAATTTTGATTTACATTTATATCGATAATGATAGTGATAAATATAGACATTAAGAAAATAAGCGGGCACAATATGTGTCCGCTTTTTACGTTGAGGAAAATATATATGAAGCTATTAAAAACATTGCTAGTTATTTTATTATGTTTTATTCTCTGTGTTTGTTTTGCAGTTACAGTATTTATACCAATCTTAATCGTATTATATTGTTTAAATTGGATATACTGGATTTGGAATCCAATGACAGAGGAAGAAGAAGCTAACTTACCATGGAAGTGGTGAATTGGTGTAAGTAATCTATCTTTGCCTTGTATAATATGGTATAATTCTATATATGAGGAAAGGATGGTGTTAGCATAGATAACATAGAATTATATAAAAAAGAACTTGGTGTTTCTGATATAATGGCATCTATTTTAATGAAAAGAAAGATTTCTTTACAAGATGCTAAATTATTATTTAGTGAACCATTATTGTTACTTGAAAATCCAGAAGATATATATGGAATGAAACAAGTAGCATCAGAAATTATTAAGCTCTTTCAAGAAAATCCACAAAGGCCATTTATTATTTTTGCGGATTATGATGTAGATGGCATGACATCTGGTTATATTATGACTTCTTGTTTAGGAGAACTTGGATTTAATACATATCCATATTATCCAGAACGAGATGAAGGATATGGTTTATCTGTTGCATTTGCTGAAAAAGTAATTGAACAAATGCTAGACCAAGAGCCAGTAGTGATTACAGTAGATAATGGGATTACTGCGTATGAAGCAAGTGAATTATTGCAACAACATAATGTACCAATTATTATTACAGACCATCATTTACCAGCTAGTAAAGAGTTGCCAGGAGATTTGCAAACAGACCCTTGGATAGATGAAAAAGCTGGTACTCATTTATGTGGTGCTGCTGTAGCCTGGAAAACATGTTTATTGATTGAACATATGTTAGAAGAGTTAACTGGCATAGAATATAATGTTTGCAATAAGTATATTCCGTATGTTGGCATTGGTTTAATTACTGATGTAATGCCACCACATATTGAAAATAGAGCTATCGTTAAGATGGCCTTAGACAAAATAAATAGCAAAGAAGTTCCTGTTATGAATATGTTTAGTGAAGTGTTTGATATCAAAAACTTTACTTCTAAAATAATTGCTTGGTCTATTGGACCTAAATTAAATTCTGCATCTCGATTAGGAAATACAGAACTCGCGACAGATGTTTTCTTTTTACAAAATCCAGAACATAAAGATGAACTTGAAGATAAAGTTATTGATATTGCTCGTATGGATAATGAACGTAAGAAGATTACAGATAAAGCGATTAAAGAAGCATTAGAACATAAAGAATTTATAACGGACTCAATTTGTTTATTCAACTGTGAAAAATATCCTCATGGAATTGCAGGTATTATTGCTGGTAAATTAGCTGAAACATTTCAGAAACCAGCTTTAGTATATACAGAAGATAAAGAAGAAGATATTGCTTCTGCTTCTTGTCGAGGATTTAATTTAGATATTAAGACTTTAATTAATATTGCGGCTACTAAAGGCTATGCTGTAGCAGCTATGGGGCATTCATTTGCTTGTGGTGCTACATTAATACCATCTTGTTTTGAAGAACTAAAACAATGCATTAAAGAGACGCTAGAAGAAATGAAAGAATCTGGTCAATTAGTTCAAGAAGAAATTAAATTTGAGCCAGATTATATTATGTCTCCAGATGATATTAATAGTAAGAATTTAAAAGAATTAAATGCATTTCCATATTTAGGGGATTATCCAACACTAGTTTTCTATAATCAACCAGTAGAATATTCTACACCATTTAAAAATAAAGAGCATTTAGTTCTTAAATTGGCAGATAATAAATATGCTGTTGGTTGGAATATGTTATCTAAATATAAAGAATTAGGATATCCTGATACTTTAAATTTATATGGTAAATTAGATGAAGCTAGTTTTAGTGCTAAAACATTAGGACTAAAAAATTCTGATGTTATTTTTATGTTAGATGAGATTAATTAATGAGTTTTACGCATTTACATTTTCATACAGATTATTCGTTTTTAGACGGATTTAATCCTGTTAAAAAAGCGGTGGCTCGTTTAAAAGAATTAGGTATGGATTCCTGTGCGATTACTGACCATAATCATATGGGCGGTGTCATTGCATTTAAAAAAGAATGTGAAGCAAACGGAATTAAACCTATCTTAGGCGTCGAACTTTACTGGACACATGATATGAAAGAGATTATGAAACCAATTGAAGAACGTAAAGAAGACGCTACTAAACGAGCAAAAGCTGCTGGTATTACTGTTCCTAAAAAAGGAACTAAAGGTGTTACACAAAAAGCGATTAACGAAATTATTACACCGTATATGTATGATAATTATGGGTATCATATTATTTTGTTAGCTAAGAATGAAATAGGGTACCATAATTTAATTAAGATTCAATCTGAGTCTGCTAAACATGGTAGGTTCAATGGTCGTCATCATTGTGATAATACTTTATTAGCAAAATATCATGAAGGCGTTATTTGTTTAACAGCTTGTATGTCTGGTTATGCTGCTAAAATGATTCGTCAAGATAAATATGACGAAGCAGATAAATATCTTCAATTTATGACAGAAACTTTCGATGATGATTTTTATCTTGAAGTACAACCATTTAATGACCCTGAGCAAAATAAAATCAATCGATATTATTATACATATAGTAAAAATCATAATATTAAAATTGCAGCTACCAATGATGTCCACTGGACATTAGCTGATGACTGGGATGACCATGATACTTTAATTTGTGTAGGTCTTCGTATGGAAAAACATGATGAAAATCGTACACAAATGAAATATCCTTGGGGACTTCATATTCGTTCTGAAGAAGAAATGAAACAAGCTTTTGAAGAACAAGCTGATACAATGTATGAGCAAGAACGAAATAAACAAGGATATTTAGAAGCAATGTATAAAGCTTGTGATACTACACAAGAAATTGCTGATAAAGTAGAAGTATATGGGTTAGCTCCTGACCATGATTTATTTCCTGAAGTAAATATTGGTAATATGACTCCAGAAGAAGCATTAGAGAAAAAAGCCTTCTCTGGTTTATATGAATATCTTAAAAAACATCCAGAATATAATCAAAAAGAATATGAAGATAGACTTCGTTTCGAATTAAATGTTATTAATAAAAAAGGATACGCTCCTTATTTTCTTGTTGTAGAAGAATATATTACATGGTCAAATAAAAATGGTTGTCCTACAGGTCCCGCGAGAGGAAGCAGTGGTGGTAGCCTTGTTTTACATTGTATTGGCGTAACAAAAAATATTGACCCAATCCAAAATCAATTATTATTCGGTAGATTTTTAACGGAAGATAGAAAATCACCTCCAGATTATTTAATAGTCGTTCTTTATAGAAATATAAAGATTAAAGAGCCTCGAATTGCTGGAACATCTTTAGAGACATTTTAACTACAACGTAATTTTGAAATATAAATAAGCGTGAATGTTTAAAAATAAAATGTATTAGATAATCAGCAGCGAAGCTTGTATGTAAATACAAGAACGTTCAACGACCAGTTCAAAGGAACGTAGAATATATTAAAATATATTCGAAGTGGGGCAACCTAAGTTTTTATTTTTAAAATAAAAATATGGTGAAGATATGGTCTAGTCCCTTTTAAATATAGCGAAAGCTAGGGTATAAACGATTGATACAGATTTTGCAGATGTAATTCCTCCATTAAAACATTTAGAAGAATATTATGGCGAAGATAAAGTTTCTGCTATTGGAACGTATTCTACTATGGCTATGAAAGTAGCCATTAAAGATATTATGAGAGCATTAGGTTATCCTGCTACTGAAGGCAATAAAGTTACTAAAGAATTGCAAGCAATTATGCCAAAAGAGATTTCTTTATCTTTTAAAAAGTTCGAAGCTTTAAAAGATGATGCTCCAGATGATTATGCTGCTTTTAAAAAAATTGAAGCTCGTTATAAAGAAGTATTCAGATTAGCAAGACGCTTCGAAGGTTTACTTCGTGGTACTGGTGTACATGCTTCTGGTGTACTTGTAACTCCAACTCCTATTACTGATTGGGTACCTGTTCATACAACAGATAGAGATGGTAAAGATATTGTCGTAACATATTATGATGGACCTCAGCTTGAAGAACTAAGGCATATTAAATTTGATATTTTAGGCTTAAATAATATTAATATTATTGTTAAGACATTAAACTATATTAATCCAGATTTAACTATTGAAGATTTATACAACATTGTTGATATAAACGATGAAAGTTTATATAAAGATTTATATCATGGAAATTCAGATACGGTGTTTCAATTATCTTCTGATATGATGAAAGGCTTAATTGATAAAGTTAAGCCAACTGAATTTAATGATATTGTTGCGATTACATCAATTGGAAGGCCAGGGCCATTACAGAGTGGCTTTGATGAAGATTACGCCAAAGGCAAAAATGAAAATAAAATTCATTATGCTATTAGTGGCTGCGAAGATATTTTAGACCCAACATTCGGATGTCTAGTGTATCAAGAGCAACTTATGGCTGTAAGTAAGCGGATTGCTGGATTTGATGATAGTCAGGCAGATAGCATAACGAGAAAAATTACGGCTTGAATTAACTTTTATGATATGTTATAATGTTTCTTGTAATAAGCAAGAAGGGATATAACATGAAAAAATTAATAGATTTTTTAAATAACAATGGCTTTGATAATGATATTATAGTCAAAGCATTAAATGCAAATAAGTTTTATAAAACAAAAAAATTAAATTGGCATGAAGCAAGAGAACTACATAATAATCTTGATATGGATTTCATAAAAATATTGTATGAACAATATAAAATACCTATTTATAAAATTGCTATGTTACATGGAATTTCAGACGTAAGTCTTAGAGATAAAATGATATTGTTTGGCTTTGATTTAAAAGGACATTGTGTTGGAAAAAATAGTCAAAATAAATATTTTTCTGATATTAATTCATACGACAAAGCATATTTTTTAGGATTATTTGCTGCTGATGGTTCAATTGTAAACGAAACTATGTCAATAGAATTAAGAGATTATGATAAATATATTTTAGAATTATTCGTTAAAAAAGCTAATTTAAATACAATTTTAATTAAAGATTGTAGAGATGATAATCCAAGATATGTTCTTAGATTCCATTCAAAAAATATGGTTAATGATTTAAATAAAAATTATATATATCCTAGAAAATCTTATAATAACACTTTACAAATTCCAAATATTGATAAAAAATATATTCGACATTTTATTC
>ERZ773197.2590-NODE-2590-length-11306-cov-21.973691_pt1 | contig 11306 bp, 6 predicted proteins | sample MGYA00580999_ERZ773197 | MGnify/ENA primary metagenome ERZ773197 (study PRJEB29015, sample SAMEA2738166) | human oral metagenome | biome: human oral; feature: human-associated habitat; material: saliva | place: China | collected 2185 ... | reverse complement strand
CTAGCTTATTAAAAACTCCGCCCAAAGTTGTACCCGACGCATGTCCGACAATAATGGATGCCCCTGGCTGACCTGGCTTAACGCTACCAGTGTACCACCCTGCATCAAAAATATTTATAGGAGACTGCATTGAACCATCCGAATTGACGCTCATTTGCAAAACCCTAGCCTTAATCCCCAACTTCTCAATGGTGATGACTCGCGGCAAATCTGCAGCAACCCTATATTTGGCAATAGCATCATTAGACACTTTAGTTTCATCTTTACCTTCACTACTTCTACGGTCATTAGAATCATCGCTGCGTGCTGTTACTGGCGCCCCATTAACGGCGTTCTTTATTCGACTATTCAACAGCCAGGAGTCAACAAACGAATATATCGAGATTGTCAAAAGAATAACTGCAATTACGCCAGGAAGCTTTTTACGAAAATTACCACCTAAAATATTTCGCAAAGATTGCTTAATATATCTATGCTTACTACCCCGAAAATCACCGGCAAACACAGACTCTCCATAGATATCTAGCAAGCGGGCTGCTCGAGTCAGTTTTTTATTAATTAGCGTAGGTTTCTTTGATTTTATACACTGCCGAGGCTGTTTTGTCTTAGTCGACACAGAATGATGAGCAATATCCGCAGTATGCTTCATATTCACACTATCAGTCACATTTACAACAATATCACTCATCAGCCTGCGTCGCGGTACGACTACTCGACCCCTAGCCCTTGGCGATGTCTGTAAATTGCGTATATTTCGTTCTCCCCGTATCATACCTACCTCATTGTAGCCAACAGGCACGCTCTGCGTCAAACCGCTTATGGCGTGCCTGTCGATTTTTTAAGCCTTTACTTCGGCTCTTTACTTCTTACTAAGACTCTTTCGTTTTGTTACGAATAGCAGAGCGGCTGCTGAAGCTACTCCAGCTATAGCCCCAATCAAATTAACAGACAATTTTTCACCACCTGTATTTGGAGCTTTTGGAGCTTTTGAGTCATTCTGTGCCGTCAGTACAACATCATTACCGTCACCGCCAACATAACTAATCTTGAAGGTTGCACCACTTACAGTTACTTCTGCACCTTCCGGTAAGTCCTTAAACGTTCCCTGGACAGGGTTAGTGCCGTTGTTGCTGATGATCGTAAAGGTATCACCCTTCTTAATGACACCACCAGCCAAGTATGTCAAATCAAGCTTCGACTGAGCGTCAATATAAACATCCTGCGCAACAATCTGATCATAGTGATCCTTGTTTAAGATTTCTGCCTTATACACACCAGTTTCAGATATAGAGAAGCTGTTTAACACGGTAATTTTACCTGGTGAATTGCCCGGAGCAACAACTCCATCTACGTAAAGACCCTTTACCGTGGCATCACCGCCAAATACACCACCTTCACGAACGGTCACATAAGAGCGACTGCCATTCAGTAAAATTGTTTCACCTTTTTTAACAATCACAGACTCATCAGGTTTGTCGCCGTCTAGTTGTATTGTTTTAGCCTCGTTAGTATAGCCAATTTGACCATTCGGCGTGCCGCTGGTGTTATTCGAAGACTCAACTAGTACAGTGCCTTCATTATCTTTATGAGCAACCAGCTTACCAGGGCCGCTAAGCTTTCCGGTAATCTTTAATGTGACATTTGATGCCAGCCAATACTCAACATCACCGTTAAGCGTAATGTCGCCAGACAGAACAGTCGTTACGTTCGAATCAGCACCGCCGAATTGACAATGTATTCCATTAGAAATCATCGAGCCATTTTCAAAAGTGATTTTACTAGAACTTGTCTCATTGCCATAATAACTAATTTCTAGGTGACCCTTGTTCTTAACAGTAATACTATTAGCGTCTTTTGGAGACACACTGGCATTTTCTCCGATAATTATCTCTGAAGCTTTCGTGTAACCTATGCTATTACAGCCAGAATTTGCAACCTCAAAACGGCTTATTGTCGGTTTGCTGTCAAATCCTCCATCAAATCCATTAGACTTCAAGTTTGATAAGCCAGTAATAGCACCAGTAATATAAACTTTAGGGGTTTTACGCTCATCTTTGCTATCGATACTGGTATGATCTCCAGTAAATTCAGCATCTGACGTAAACCGCATCTTATCAATATTATATCTAGCACACCACTTACCGTCAGGAAGACTATCCAGCTTTTTAACCTCTAATCCTGACAGAGCTACCGTTAAATCATTCTGAATGTTTTCATTAGGACCATCAACACACTTAAATACCAGCTTAGAGCCTTCTGTTGGTACTTGACCTTCTTTCCAGTTGCCTGCCGTTGACATTTTATGGTCACCAGCTGAGCCAGTCCACGTAAATGAAGCTGGTGCAGCACTTACCGGCGAATGAAGCGCCACTATGCCAACAATAGCCGCCACCGACGCGGCGCCGATTATTTTAGTATAAGAAACACCCATTTTGTTTCCCTCCCATACACGTTTGTGTTTTAATTTAATTTGTGACTTCACAATATCATTACTAAATGAGCTTTACAAGCATAATTGTATAAAATACAACAAAAAACTATATATTCTATCTGTTCTTTTGATAAAACCTTACCTTTGTTCCGCATCAAATATTCCAGAACACCATATTCCTTAGCGGTCAAGTTAATCTCCTGCGAAGTCATCGTCGCCATAGGTTTGTTGTTAAATTAACTTGTTCTCATTTATACCTTTTTCATGGTAATTATTCCTCTAATTAATGCTATTTATATAGTAAATAATGGTTCTTTAATTTTGCTGTAAAATTGACTATTCTTCTTTTATTTTTATAATGCTTGTTGTTATAATTGGTGTCTAACATAAATTTAAGGGGAGTGTATGTTAATAAGAAAACGCTTTTTAAATACAAAAGTTAAAATATTAACCGGCATAATGATAGCTGGATTAGTTGTCAGTGGATCACTACTTACCTTGCCAACCGTACAAGCTAAGAATACTGTTAGCGATGATTATCCACTAAATGATAGCGCCAACTGGAATCAAGAGCCTGTTTGGCGTGATGAATTTAATGGCACGTCATTAGACGCAGAATCTTGGAATATGCGCAGTGGCGGATGGGGTGCGAACCACGTTCAAAGTTGCTATAGAAATAGAGAAGAAAACGTGAATGTTAAAGATGGCAGTCTAAATCTGGTTGGGTTATATAAGCCGGGCGAAAAGTGTAGTGGCAATGAAAAAAGCGGCAATTTCACCTCTGGATTCGTAGAAACGAAGGGCAAAAAAGCTTGGACTTACGGCTATATTGAAGCTCGCATAAAAATGCCGAATAATAAGAGTACTTGGCCAGCATTCTGGATGAGCCCTAACGAATCTGTGTACGGTAGTTGGCCTCGCAGTGGTGAAATCGACATCGTAGAGACTAAAGGTTCTAACTTAAATTACGCCGCTGCAGATGCTCACTGGGGACTTTCAACAGGCAATAAAAAACATGCTCAAGGCAGGGATTTACCAGCTGGATTCAAAGATACCACTCAGTGGCACACTTACGGCGTAAAGTGGACTGAAGGAAAATTGGAATATTACATTGACGGTGTAAAGTTTCACACCATCAACGGATTCGGTCAGCCAAACGCAGCAAACACGCCTTATGGTCCGTTTGATCAACCATTTTTCTTGCGACTTAACTTAGCAATCGGCGGTGACTACATTGATGGTAAAGGCAGTAAATGGTCAAACGCTTACAATGCCCTAGCTAAATATCCAAAGTCATTCCCAGCAACCATGTCAATCGATTATGTCCGCGTATACGAAAGGCGAACAGCTAAGGAAGTCAACGTGCCAGATAACAATTTGCGCACTCAACTTAATAAAAAATTGTCAACAGCGCTTAGCACTAATCGTAAAGACGATCAAAAAATTACTGACGTAGAGTTGGAAAAATTGACAGATCTTAACTTGGACGCAGCCGACAACGCGTCAGAAGCAGATAAGATTCACGATATAACGGGATTAGAGGCAGCTAAAAACCTCAAGACTTTATCTCTTAAGAACAACTCTGTCTTCGACCTAAGAGCAGTTTCTAACATCAAATCTCTAAAATCAGTAAACCTAACTATTAATCGCTAATTAGCTTAGGCGTTTACAGAAAAATTGTCATCTCATTATGGGGTGGCAATTTTTTATTTCAACCTGAAACTCTAAGTATTCGACACCTCTATAATTCTGTTGTTAAAATAACTATATACTAAACTTTACTTTTATTACGCTTATTGTTATAGTGGCATTAAATATTAAAATATTGGGAGAGATAAAAAATGTTAATAAAAAAACGTTTTTTAAATAAAAAATTTAAGGCGGTAACTGGATTAATGGTCGCTGCGGCTATTATTGGTGGATCAATATTCACCCTGCCTATAGACAATGCCAAAAGCGCAGGAAGTCCATATCCGCCAACAGATAGTGAATACGAGAAAGTATGGTCAGATGAGTTTAATGGAGATTCACTAGATACGAATGTATGGTCTCCATACACAGGAGGCTGGAACGCTAGTGAGGTTCAGGGGTGCTATACAGAATCCGCGGAAAATATAAACGTCAGTGGAGGTAGCCTGAATCTGATCGGTCTATATAAACCAGGCGTAACCTGTAATAAGGGTAAAAATAAAGATTTTACTTCTGGATTCGTAGAAACAAAAGATAAACAATCTTGGACTTACGGATATTTTGAGGCTCGAATAAAAATGCCAAATAATAAGAGCACCTGGCCAGCATTCTGGATGAGCCCTAATGAAAAAAGATACGGCGACGGGTGGCCTATGAATGGCGAAATCGACATCGTAGAAACAAAGGGTTCTGATTTGGACTATGCTGCCGCGGATGCACACTGGGGAAAATCCATAACCAATAAGACACACAAGAACAGCCACAAATCGGACCTACCGGCAGGCTTTTCAAATACTACTGACTGGCATACGTATGGAGTAAAATGGACCGAAGGAAAGCTAGAATACTTCATTGATGGAAAAAGCTATCACACAGTTGAAGGATTTGGTCAACCAAATGCCGCAAACACACCGCACGGACCATTCGACGTACCATTCTTCCTGCGTCTTAACATGGCAATTGGCGGTACTTATATCGACGGCCCTGGTGGTAAATGGTCGAATGCCTACAATGTCGTAGCAGAAGAACCAGGCACATTCCCTGCAACTATGTCAGTCGACTACGTTCGTGTATATCAAAAGCGAGAACCTAAAGAGGTTGAAGTCAAAGACACAGAACTACGCAAGCTACTCAATGAAAAACTAGGAGAAAAACTTGGTACAGCTCGTGCAGAAAATCAAAAAATTACTGACGTAGAGTTGGAAAAATTGACAGATCTTAACCTAGACAACTCAAATATTACCAACCTAACTGGAATAGAAGCCGCCAAGAATCTTAAGAATTTGTCGTTAAATCACAATTCAATCTCAAACCTAAGCCCACTATCTAGCCTAACTTCCCTAAGGACTCTATCTCTAAAAGAGAACGCCATCACCGACATAAGTCCGCTAGCTGGATTAACATCCCTGACTTCTCTACATCTTGAAGATCAGCGGGCTAATGTTAAGCCTAACGACAAATCATTTGTTTCACCAATGAGAGATATCACGGGAAGTCCATTTTATATATATCACTCAGAAGATGTCATCAACGATACAGAAACTATTGGAAAAGTTCATATACTATCGCTACCAGCCAACGGAGCATCCCCTATTTTGAATGTTTCTTGGGTAAACGGGATAACCGTCATAGGAAGACTTCAAGCTGTGTTTAGCGGTACTCTGGCTATTGACACATCAGCGATCCCTAGGGCAGTACAACCACAACCACAGCCGCAGCCTCAGCCTGGAAATCCGTCAGCTGCCGCTCATAATCCAGCTAATAAGCCTCAGAATGCCGTAAGCGGCCTACTCGCAAACACAGGATTTAATGTCTTCTTAGGTGTTATCGCCATCCTAGCATTAGTTGCCGCAGGACTATTCATTCTGCGCTAACCTGCAACTACATAAAATTACCACCCCGTGATGAGGTGGTAATTTTTTATTGAGAACTAGGTTTTTATTGTCGAGAGGATTGAGAAGTTGGTTGCGGTGCCGCGCCAGAATGTGAAGCGTCTGATGGCGGCGTGTTAGTTGTGTTATTTTGAGCTGACGGAGTTTGTCTAGCCGAAGATGAATCTGATTGCCCTGATTGACCGGGTTGTCCAGGTTGAGCTTGAGACGTGCTGCTATTTCCGCCTGATTGCTGCCTAGATCCGCCAGGACCGCCTTGAGATTGGCTCATTCCTGGAGGGCCGCCAGCTTGCCCGCCCATTTGGCTTCCGCTCGAGCCGCCAACTTGCATACCCGCAACAAATCCCAGTCCACACAAAACCACGCCACCAATTGCTATTCCCATTGCTGCGCCGACGCTAATTGAGCGTTTTTCGTTCGAAGTGTTTTCCGAATTGTTAAAGATATTTTCTGGTGTTGTTTGAGATTCTTGATCTAATTTCCTCATAATATTTCTCCTTTGGTTAAATTTATTTCCTATGCAGACAGTTCGTATAATGTTACATCACTACCTCCATAATTAACGACTTTACCGTTTTTCTTAATCCAATTTGTGATTTCGCTATTTCCACCGTTTGGGCCGCCACCATGACCGTGCGAGCTAGCGGCATAATATTTCAATTTACCATCCGCCACCAACTGCTTAAATTGTTCAAGCGTGAGTGGCGTGTCGCTGCCGTTAAATCCGCCAATTGCCATAACTGGCTGACCGCTAGTTAGCTGAATTGCCGCCGATTCATTCGCGCTATCCACCGCCACCAACCAAGTCGCACTATTTTGGTTTTGTAAAAGATACTGAACCAACGCGCTGTCTGCCTGAGATTTTTCATTATTGCTTCCCTGCATCGCTGTTGAACTTGGACCAGCCGTCGGAATGCTGCCCGTATGCGTGACGTTGACGGTCGACAGCGTGTAGACAACTGGAGCGGTCATACACGCAGCTACAGAGGTGATGATTGCCAAGTTCTGAAGCCAACGTTTCGGCATATATAGATTGACCAATAGCCCAATCATACCGATAGCCCCCAGAATACCAACCGTCCACATTAGCCAAGTCATCGTACCAGCGCGGCTAAGGATAATTATCGCAATCGCCGCCGTCACGCCGACCAGCATAGGCAAAATCCAAGCATACGACTTTCGCCTGACATACGCACCCCACAGAAACGGCACACCAATTCCAACCAAAGCCGCGACAGCCGGTGCCATAACCACCACGTAGTACGGATGAATTACGCCGCTAGTCATACTAAATATTACTATGTGAATGATCAGCCAAAGTATCCAGAATATTACCGCCGCTCGTCCGCGATTAGTCCGCGGAGTTTTGCGTAAAATCCATAAGAGTAGTCCGCCGCTTGCTAATGCCAAGATTAGCAACCATGTAATGTTCGGCCCAAAATCGTTATTAAATATCCTAAATATTCCCGTTTGCCCGCCAAATCCAGTACCTCCAGGACCGTGACCGCCACTAGGAGCGCCACCGCCCATTCCGCCAGGGCTTACTATTGCCATACCAGTACTATTCGGAGGAGTTCCGCCGCCTCCGCCGCCGCGATTTCCTAATAGCCGACCAAATCCGTTATAGCCAAAAATCAAACTCCAAATACTATTGTCATTCGTACTACCAACCCACGGTCGATTGCCAGACGGCGTCAGCCAAACAAGCACACTCCACCATAAAGTCGACACCGTCGTAATCACGCCTGCAAATATCAAATGTAGAAATCGCGTAACAATTGGCGGCTTGGCGAATGCTAGATAGACAATTACCATCGCGGGCAAAACCATCAAGCCCTGAAGCATTTTCGTATTAAACGCCAGCCCCGTAAATAGTCCCGCCAGACCAAGCCATAAAAGCGGTCGCCTGCCCTCTAATGACCTGAGAAATGCGTAACCGCTGGCGGTGAGCATAAATGTCAAAATAGCATCTGGATTATTAAATCCAAACATCAACGCCGCAACAGGAGTTAGCATTAATGTGACTGCAGAAATTATCGCGCTAGTAAAGCCGAATTGTCGTTTCACTGCCGAATATAATAGCCAGACCGAACCGACGCCCGCTAATACGCTCGGCAGCAACATTGAAAAGCTGGAAAATCCAAATAGTCGAGCACTAAGTCCCATTATCATCGTCGCCAGTGGAGGCTTGTCGATTGAAACATAATTCGCCGCATCCAAACTACCAAACAGCCACGTCGTCCAGTTTTGGCTTGCTGCCTGCACCGCCGCCGCGTAATAACTGTTCGCCATACCATTATGCATCGCGCCAAACAAATACAACGCGCCCGTCGCAATCAGTAACACCGGAAGAGCCATTTTCTCAGGCCACGAGCGATTGTCCAATTCCTTATTAACTCGATGCAGTCCCTTTAAATCATCGACCGCAGTTTTTACAATCTTCACACGACTATCAGTATCCTCAATCCAAGTAACGGGCTGCTCGTGAATCGGCACGCCTGCGCGCTCCGTTTTAATCAAAAGCTCAGTGTCAAAGAACCATTCATTGTCCTTAATTTTTGGCAAAAATCTCTTCGCCACGTCACGACGAATTGCCTTAAACCCGCACTGCGCATCGCTAAATTTGGTTCGCGACGTCAATTTGATAATCTTGTTATAACACCGTGAAATAAACTCTCGCTTAAAACCGCGGCTAGTCTTTGACTTTTTCATCAATCGAGAACCAATCGCCACGCCCGCTTCGCCCGCCACAAGCGGTTGAATCATCGGCAGAAAATCATCCAAACTGGTGGACAAATCGACATCCATATACGTTAGAATATCCGCCTGACTGCTTTGCCAAACCTGCTTTAATGCTCGCCCGCGACCGCGTTTAGCCAGCCTTACAACACGAACTGATTGATGATTTTGCGCCAAGTTTTTCGCTATTTTTAAGGTGTTATCTTGACTGCCGTTATCCGCGATTGTTATCTGATAGCGATATGGCAAATTTTCCATCATGTATTCGTCAAGCGTTTCAATGCTGCTTTGAAGAATTTTCTCCTCGTCCAGCACCGGCACGACTATGTCGACAAATGGATTAGCTATCGCCCGAAACGGCGATGGACTAGAATCGGACGTAATAAGTCGCGACCTAGCTAATGGTTGGGGTGTGGTTATTGCTCTCATGCAAACCACTATAAACAAGCGTTCTGTAAAAATGCTTTAAATAGCACCTTATATAATTTTACCTAGTATATCTCTTGCAAGAGCACGCATAACAACTATGTCTTCTCGGGTGCGTCTCCAATCTGTGGAATCATCAGGGTTGTGTGTATTTTTAGTTTCCCTGTAATTATACTCTGCATGAGCAATGGCAGTACGTTCAGTCTTAGACAAATAAAAACCTGGATTTGTCGTCTCTCCATCTATCACCATTTTCTGATACCACTCGAGATTTTTTTCATTACACACCCTTTCGACATTATCATTAATCCACTGCTTAACTTTGGACGTGTCATTTGCCGGATTAGCTAGTTCAACAACTTTAAAGTAGTTTAAAAAAGCATAATAAATACTATTTGAACCTGCAGCCTCTCTCATAAAAGCAAGCGCCTGCCATTTCTTATCAGAATAGTCTTTATAATTAGGAGGTAGTATATAATCTCTATTAAATCCCTGAAATCCGCCCATCCTTATTGGTCGTAGCCAAGGTTGAAACCTAGGCTTATTCTTACTGATAAGTCTTTCAGAGAGCCCAACATCTCTCTTTAGATTCATCACACTGAGGAATTTGCGAGCAAGTTCAATTCCATCATCACCATTATCGTCATTTGCAGGCACTATCAACATTGATTGCATGAAAGCATTGCCATTTATCCACCGAAGTTTTCTATCAAAGAAATTAAAATATTCCTCTAATTCATCCCCAATAAGTACGTTTTGAGTTATTGGAATTTCGATTTGCCATCTATATCCGCAAAAAGCCTCTTTCCAATTTTCAAGACTTCTATTTGTTGGATTGACAGCAATAACATCATTATCAACATTTGCATTTAGGGGTGGCAGATTTAGCACTAAATCACTCCCTAGCCATTCTGGATTGCTATATGGACTGCGTGGATACCACTGAACTGGAGTAAAATCAAACGGCGTAGGCATTTGCCACTGCCAATCCAAATAATTAGTCCTATCATCATTGTCGAACAATACACAAGAGATTTTATCTGGAAAGCCATTTGATCTATGTGTATATTCATATGCAATATCAAATAAAGCAATATATCTTAAGATTCTATGCAGTTTACCGTATTTCCATTGAGTCTCATTAATATAGTAAGCAAGCGCCTCTTCGGGAGCTGTTTTAATACCATAAACTTCAACTCTACCCATTTCATCATCGTAATAATATCTTCCGTTCTCATCTCTCACGATTTCCTGATCACCTGACAGACATCCCCCGTTTGACATAGGAGCAAAATATCCTATATTGCCGATAATATAGTTTCTTACAGAATCCCAGTCAAAATGAGAGTTATCGCCACCTTTTGTTAATAGTTCAAGGAGACCGATTATTGCCTGATTAGTATCTCTATTAATTCGGCTTTCTCTGTAATGTTCGTACTGTGAATAAAGTTCAAGTGTAGCAGCACACCAGGTTGATACATCTCCAACACTGCGTGGTGATTCAATTGCATATTTAATATGGCTACGGAGAAAAGAAACAGGATTGTCATTTTCCTTTAGTAGAGGTATTAATTCTGCAACCTTATTTTTTATATTTGGCTCAATTATTATGCCATTGCCATCTCTATATCTGAGAAAAATCCCTGTTTGCATATCTACTTATTAGGATACTACATTCATAAAAATATTTAATATATTCGGTCATATTTATTCAAACTATATGACAATTTCAACAAGCATTTAATACCGTTTACATACCATCAAAGATCAATAAAACTACATCGCCATCTGCGCCATTAACACCCAGCTCTATAAACCTCATCAAATCATCTATCTGCTTAACAATGTCAACCTCTCGCCTCTCTTCCGCTAACTTTCGTATCTCTGGCAATTCATTTTTTACCAGCCGAACATATGAGTAGCCGTCTACGGCAGTATGTCCATAAAGATCAATATGCGCAATCACTGAAAATCGCTGCTCAAAATCTTCAGCGTCATCCACCAAGTCATAAGCAAAGTTAAAAATATCCTTTAAGTCATTACTCTTTGAGCTACTCTTAAAATCATCCCGTAAACATTGACTAGAAAGAAATCTAGCCCACATACCATCGCAATAAGTGTTATTCATA
>ERZ773197.2588-NODE-2588-length-11313-cov-8.348463_pt1 | contig 11313 bp, 4 predicted proteins | sample MGYA00580999_ERZ773197 | MGnify/ENA primary metagenome ERZ773197 (study PRJEB29015, sample SAMEA2738166) | human oral metagenome | biome: human oral; feature: human-associated habitat; material: saliva | place: China | collected 2185 ... | reverse complement strand
ATTTCAAAATCTTGTCTTGCTCTTTCAAGTGCAATTCTATTTTTTTCTTCTCTTAATCCTAATTCTACTGCTTCTCTTTCTGCACGAATCTTAGCTACTGCTTCATCTTGGATTGCTGTAGTTGTAGTAAGTTCTCTATAATCTGTAAATCCTGTACCTGCTGGTATTAATTTACCTATTATAACATTTTCCTTAACTCCAATTAAATCATCAACTTTACCTTTAATAGCTGCATCTGTAAGAACTTTTGTTGTTTCTTGGAATGATGCTGCAGATAAGAAACTATCTGTTGCAAGAGATGCTTTTGTTATACCTAAAAGTGTTTGTTTTGCTTCTGCTGGTTTCTTTCCTTCTTCTATAAGTTTTTGATTTTCTTTTTCAAATTCTACAACATTTACAAGTGCAGATGTCATATATTTACTATCTCCTGGTTCAATAACTTTAACTTTTCTAAGCATTTGTTTTATAATTATTTCAATATGCTTATCATTAATATCAACCCCTTGATTTCTATATACTTTTTGAATTTCTGTTACTATATAGTCATATACACCTTTTATACCAACAGTTGTTAGAATATCATTTGGATTTAATGAACCTTCTGTTAAAGCATCACCTGCTTTAACTTTAACTTTTTTAGCTTTTCCTTTTTCATCTACTTCTGGATTTGCTATATGTGGAAGTATTTTTTGATTTGCTGAATATGTTCTTGTTTCATCTTTTCCTGTTATTGTTATTTCTGGATCTCTTAAACCTTCTTCATCATATGATATTGTAACAGTACCATCTATTTCTGCAATTATACCAACACCTTTTGGTTTTCTTGCTTCAAATAATTCTTCAACTCTAGGAAGACCTTGTGTAACGTCTCCACCTGCTACCCCACCACCGTGGAATGTACGCATTGTAAGCTGTGTACCTGGTTCTCCGATTGCTTGTGCTGCTACTATACCTAAAGTTTCCCCTAAGTTTACCATTGCTTTTGATGATAATGATGAACCATAACATTTTTTACATATTCCGTGTAAACATTTACATCCAACTACTGATCTAACTTCTACTTCTGTTATACCAGCATTTACTATTTCTTTTGCTAATTCTTCTGTTATAAGTTCATCTTTAGCAACTATTGTTTTCTTAGTTTCTGGATGTTTTACTGCTTTTAGTGCATATCTTCCTCTTATTCTATCTTCAAGTTTTTCTATAACACGTCCATCATCTACTATATCTCTAACTGTAACACCTTCTGTTGTTCCACAATCTTCTTCTTTTACAATAATATCTTGTGATACATCTACAAGTCTTCTTGTTAGATATCCTGCGTTTGCTGTACGAAGTGCTGTATCTGCAAGTCCTTTTCTAGCACCATGTGATGATATAAAATATTCAAGTGCATCTAGACCTTCTATGAAGGCAGATTTGATTGGAATTTCAACTGCTCTACCTGCAGTATCGGCCATAAGACCACGCATACCTGCAATCTGTCTTAAGTGTTTTACGTTTCCGTCTTGCTCCAGAGTGTGCCATCATTGCTATTGGGTTTCTGTATAAGTCAAAACTTGCTTCCATAGCTTTTTGAACATCATCTGTTGCTTTTGCCCAAACTTTAATTGTCTCATTATATCTATCTTCATCTGATAATAACCCTGCTTTATAGTTTTCCACTATTAAGTCTATTTGTTTATCAGCATCTTTTATAATCTTAGCTTTTTCTTCTGGTACTGAAACATCTGATGCAGAAACTGTAAATCCTGCAAATGTAGAATATTTAAATCCTAGTGCTTTCATAAAGTCTAGTAATTCTACTGTCCTATCTATTCCATGTATTCTTATACATCTATCTATTATATCTTCAATATTTTTCTTTCTTGTTACAAAAGATATTTCAGGCTCGAATCTATTATCTTCATTTGTTCTATCAACATATCCTAAGTCTTGTGGTATTCCTTCATTAAGTATTAATTTACCAACTGTTGTTTTAATTATCTTAGATCCTTTTTCATCTTTAAATCTTACATTTATAGGTGATTGTAATGTTACATCTTTTGTTTGATATGCAAGGAATGCTTCTTCTTTATCTTTAAAGTATTTTCCTGCTCCTATAGCATCTTCATATTCAAGTGTTAAGTAGAATACCCCTAAAATCATATCTTGTGATGGAACTGTTATAGGTTGTCCATCTGTAGGTTTTATAAGGTTGTTTGTTGCAAGCATTAAATATCTTGATTCTGCTTGTGCTTCTGGTGATAATGGTACGTGTACTGCCATTTGGTCTCCGTCAAAGTCTGCATTAAATGCTGCACAAGTAAGTGGATGAAGTTTAATTGCTCTTCCTTCTACTATAACTGGTTGGAATGCTTGGATACCTAATCTGTGTAGTGTAGGTGCACGGTTTAATAATACTGGATGGTCTTGTATAACCTTATCTAAATATTCCCAAATTTCTGGTTTTTGTTGTTCTACCATTCTTTTTGCTGCTTTATCATTAAGTGCAATTCCATTTGCTATAAGTTCTCTCATTACAAATGGTTTGAAAAGTTCTACAGCCATTTCTCTTGGCAATCCACATTGATATAGTTTAAGTTCTGGTCCTACAACTATAACTGAACGTCCTGAATAGTCAACACGTTTTCCAAGTAAGTTTTGTCTAAAACGTCCTTGTTTTCCTTTAAGTATGTCTGATAATGATTTAAGTGGTCTATTACCTGCTCCTGTAATAGGTTTTCCTCTCTTAGTATTATCCATTAATGCATCAACAGATTCTTGTAACATTCTTTTTTCATTTTTTACAATTATTTCTGGTGCATTTAAGTCCATTAATCTTTTTAAACGATTATTTCTGTTTATAACCCTTCTGTATAGGTCATTTAGATCTGATGTTGCAAATCTTCCACCATCTAATTGTACCATTGGTCTTAAATCTGGTGGTATTACTGGAATTACATTCATTATCATCCATTCTGGTTTATTTTTTGATTGTCTGAATGAATCTATTGTGTCCAGTCTTTTTATTAATCTTGCTTTTTTTTGTTCACTTGCATTTCCTATTTCTTTTTTGATTTTTTCTGTTAGTTCTTCAACATTAACTTCTTTTAATAATTTTTGTAATGCTTCTGCTCCCATTTCTGCTTTAAATGAACCATAACCGTATTTTTCTACTGCCTCATGATATTCTCTTTCATTTAAAACTTGGCGTTTTGTTAATCCTGTTTCTCCCTTATCTGTTACAACATATGATGCAAAATATACTACTTTTTCTATATCTTTTGGTGAAATATCTAATATTAATGCTATTCTATTTGGTATCCCTTTAAAATACCAAATATGTGCTACTGGTGCTGCTAATTCAATGTGTCCCATTCTTTCACGTCTTACCTTTGATTTCGTTACTTCAACACCACATCTGTCACATACTACACCTTTAAATCTGATTTTTTTATATTTTCCACAATGACATTCCCAGTCTTTTACTGGTCCAAATATTCTTTCACAAAATAGACCATCTTTTTCTGGTTTCAATGTTCTATAATTTATTGTTTCAGGCTTTTTTACTTCACCTCTTGACCACATTCTGATATCTTCATCAGATGCTAAGTCTATTTTTATTTGACTTAAGTTTTCTAATTCTTCCACTAAATAATAGCCCCCTGTAATTATTTGGTGTTTTACTTTGATTTAAACTTGTTTTTGCAATGCTGTACAATCTTTATTTCTGTTTACAAGTTTAAATCTTTTCAAACTATTTAATTATTAGTCTTAAATTTCATCATTGAATCCTTCATCTTCTGCTTCATATCCATCACCATCATTTGATAATAGATTATCTTCAAAATCATTAGTTATTTCATCATCATCAAAAAATTCTTCATTTTGTTCTTCTTGGTATTCTGAATTGACTTCTACTGTTGAGAATCCTTCTGATAGTTCTTTTTCATCTTGTGAAGAAATATTGTTATTATTTTTTGAATCTGTTATTGAATTAAAATCAACTCCATCATCAATATTTTCTTTTAACTCTATTTCATTTCCTTTATTAGAATATAATTTAATATCTAATCCTAATGCTTGCAATTCTTTTATAAGCACTTTAAATCCTTCTGGGATTCCTGGTTTTGGTATATTTTCTCCTTTAACAATTGCTTCATAGGTTTTTACACGTCCAACTACATCATCTGATTTTGTTGTTATCATTTCTTGTAATGTATATGCTGCACCATATGCTTCAAGTGCCCAAACTTCCATTTCTCCAAATCTTTGTCCACCAAATTGTGCTTTACCTCCTAGAGGTTGTTGTGTTACTAATGAATATGGTCCTGTTGAACGAGCATGGATCTTATCGTCTACTAAGTGATGTAATTTTAACATGTACATTACGCCTACTGTTACTGGGTGATCAAATGGATCTCCTGTTCTTCCATCATATACTACTGTTTTTCCATCTCTACTTAGTCCTGATTTTTCTAACATGTCTCCAATTTGTTCGAAACTTGCACCATCAAATACTGGTGTTTCTACTTTCCATCCAAGTGCTCTTGCTGCCATACCTAAATGTACTTCTAATACTTGTCCTAAATTCATACGTGATGGTACACCCATTGGATTTAATACGATATCTACTGGTGTTCCATCTGGTAAGAATGGCATATCTTCTTCTCTTAAAATTCTTGATACAACACCTTTATTTCCATGACGTCCTGACATTTTATCACCAACTGATATTTTTCTCTTTGTTGCTATATATACTCTAATTATTTGATTTACGCCAGGTCCTAATTCATCTGAATTGTCTCTTGTAAATACTTTTATATCTACAATTGTTCCTGCTTCACCATGTGGCACTCTTAATGATGTATCTCTTACTTCTCTTGTTTTTTCTCCAAAAATTGCTCTTAATAATCTTTCTTCTGCTGTTAATTCTGTTTCGCCTTTTGGTGTTACTTTTCCAACAAGAATATCTCCTGGTCTTACTTCAGCACCTATTCTAATTATACCGCTTTCATCTAAGTCTTTTAGTGTTTCTTCACCTAAATTTGGTATATCTCTTGTAATTTCTTCTGGGCCTAATTTTGTGTCTCTACATTCGCAATTGTATTCTTCAATGTGTATTGATGTGAATACATCTTCTTTTACTAATCTTTCACTGATTAATATAGCATCCTCAAAGTTATATCCTTCCCATGTTGAAAATGCGATTAATGCATTTTTTCCTAATGACATTTCACCATTATTTGTTGATGGGCCATCTGCTATTGTTTCACCTTTTTCTACTCTTTCACCAACTTGTACAATTGGTCTTTGGTTTGTGCATGTTCCACCATTTGTTCTCTTAAATTTTAGTAATTTGTAAGTATCTAAATCTCCATGTTCATTTCTAATGTCTATTCTTTCTGATGTTACTTTTTCGACAATTCCTTTATTTTTTGCTAATACTGTAATTCCTGAATCTCTTGCTGCTCTATATTCCATACCTGTTGCAACTATTGGTGCTTCTGTTTTTAATAATGGAACAGCTTGTCTTTGCATGTTTGAACCCATTAATGTTCTTTTAACATCATCATGCTCCATGAATGGTATCATTGTTGCTGCAATTGATGCTATTTCTTGTGGTGATACTTCAACATAATCTACCATTTCTGCTGGTACTTGTTGATATTCTGTTGTTTTTCTTACTTTTATTACTTTATTTACAAAATGTCTATTTTCATCAATTGGTTCTGTTGCTTGTGCCATAATATATTTGTCTTCTTCATCTGCTGATAAATAATCTACATGGTCTGTAACAATTCCTGTTTCATGATCTACTTTTCTATATGGTGCTTCTACGAATCCATATTCATTAATTCTTGCAAATGTTGATAATGCTGAGATTAATCCAATATTTGGTCCTTCTGGTGATTCAATTGGACATAATCTTCCATAATGTGTGTAATGAATATCACGTACTTCAAATCCTGCTCTTTCTCTTGTTAATCCACCTGGTCCTAATGCTGAAATTCTTCTCTTGTGTGCTAATTCTGATAATGGATTTGTTTGATCCATAAATTGTGATAATTGTGAACTTCCGAAGAATTCTCTAATTGCTGATGAAATTGGTTTTGTATTTATTAAAGCTTGTGGTGTAATTGAATCTAGATCTTGTACTGTCATTCTTTCTCTTACAACTCTTTCAAGTCTTGCTAAACCTATTCTAAATTGATTTTGTAATAATTCTCCTACACATCTTACTCTTCTGTTTCCTAAATGGTCGATATCGTCAATTTTTCCTAATTTATGATCTAAGTTTAAGAAATAACTTATTGATGCTATTATATCTTCATTTGTTATGTGTCTTGGTAATAATTCTTCATAATTTTCTTTTAAAGTTTCATGTAATTTACTTTTGTCTGTGTTTTCGATTATTGATTTTAATAATGAATAATTTACATATTCTTTGAATTTTAAATCTCCAATATCCTCATTTTCTACAAAATTGTGGATATCTACTGTTCCATTACCTATAATTATCACTTTATTATCTTTTACTTTTACAGCAACTGTATTGATTCCTGAATTTTGAATTTGCTTTGCAATTTCGGCTGAAATTATTTGTCCTTTTTCTACAAGTACTTCACCTGTTTGTAAGTCCATAATATCTTCAAATGCTTCTTGATTTGTAATTCTTGTTGCAAGACTTAATTTCATATTGAATTTATGTCTTCCGACTTTTGCTAAATCATATCTTTTTGGATCAAAGAATAATCTATCAAATAATGTTTTTGCTGCTTCAATTGTAGGTAATTCACCTGGTCTTAATTTTTTGTAAATTTCAATTAGAGCTTCTTCTTGTGTTTTTGTTGTGTCTTTTTCAATTGTTGTTTTTAACAGGTTTTCTTCTCCAAATATTTCTAATATTTGACTATCTTGCTCAATTCCTAATGCTCTAATTAGTGCTGTTATTGGTAATTTTCTTGTTCTATCAACTCTTACATATGTAATGTCATTATTGTCTGATTCATATTCTAACCATGCTCCTCTTAATGGCATTATTGTTGCTGATAATAAATTTTTGCCTTTCTTTGTATCAAATGTACTTGCATAATAACAGCTTGGTGAACGTACTAATTGGCTTACGATTACTCTTTCAGCTCCATTTATTACAAATGTTCCTGTTTCTGTCATTATTGGAAAATCTCCAAGATATATTTCTTGTTCTTTGATTTCTCCTGATTCACGATTAAATAATCTTACTTTTACATGTAATTTTTTTGAATATGTTGCGTCTCTCTCTTTTGCTTCTTCTACTGTATATTTTGATTTTTCATCCATGTGGTAATCAATAAAATCTAATACTAGATTTTCTGTAAAATCTGTGATTGGTGATACTTCTTTTAATACTTCACCTAATCCTTCTTTCAAAAACCAATTATATGAATCCTTTTGTACTTTTATTAAATTAGGCATTTCAATAAAATTGTCAATTTTTGAAAAAGATTTTCTAGTAGTTCTTTCATGTTTTACATCCTTTAACTCTACCAAAGGTGTACCTCCTCTTATTTTTTAAGCAGAAAGATTTTATTATTAATTAAGTTCTTCTTATCTTAGTTCTTACTAATTAAATTTTATTAAAAAATCTGCCCTGTATTTTAATAAAATTTATGTTTTCCTAAATAATTCTTCTTAATTTATAATCATATTGATACAGAAAAAAATGGCTATGGAACTCTAGACGCCAAAAAAAGGTAAACCAATACTTTTTTTATTGATATTACCTTTTTATAAATTATAAACTTCCAAACATTACGAAATTTATCATCTATTAGCCCTCTAGATTTCTTTTTTCCGTATAAAAATACTTATTATAGTTTAACATTAAATTTCAATGTTGTCAATAGTTTTTAAGTTTTTTAATATACATAATTTTGAGGATCTATTTTTTGACCATTATATCTTATCTCAAAATGTAAATGATTACCTGTTGACATTCCTGTTGATCCTACAGCTGCAATCACTTGTCCTTGTTCTACAGATTCACCTTTTCTTACATATATTTTGCTACAGTGTGCGTATCTTATCGCTGTTGATGAATTTGATTGTATTACTACTATGTTACCATATCCACCATATGGTGATCCTGATCCTGCAAATATAACTGTTCCACCTGCTGCTGCCTTTATTGCAGTTCCTTTTGGTGCTGCTATATCTATACCTGGATGATTGTCTCTTGATCTTCTACCAAATTTTGATGTTATTGTATATCCTGATGCTATTGGTTGTATTAAAGATACTCCTAAATTTGTTGATACTCCTTGTTGTGATCTATCAACAATTTTTTCACGTTGCTCATATACTGTTTCTGATGATTTTTTTGTGTCTTTTTTGTCTTCTGTGGTTTGTGTTCTTGCTGGCGCTGATCTTGCTGTTGATTTTTGTTGAACAAATAATTGATTTACACTATCATCTACTGATGCTAATTTTACTTCTTTTATATCTTTAACATCTGGTAATTCATCACTATCTCCATCAGTAGTTCCATCTGAATCTTGTGCGTCATTTTCTTGTTTATTATTAGCAACCTTTACTTCTTGTGTTTGTGTTGCTATTACTTTTTCAGCAACTTGCTTTTTTGCATATTTCTCTACTATGCCTAATTGATCAGAATTTGTACTGTTCTTTTCTTTTAATTCTTGGACTACTTTTTCTGCTTCTTTAAATGTTTTTAAATATGCTTTTTCTTGATTTTCTACAGCTATTGCATAATATTTATAATATGCTGTTCCTGATTCAACTATTTTTTTGAATATTTGATCATCATTTGTTGCAATGTTTCTTTTTAATAATACGGCTTTATATGTAGGTAGGCTTTCTACTTCTACGAATGCTACATCATCTCCGTTTCCAGAATTAATATAATCATTTATTCGTTTTTGCAAAACTACCTTGTCTTTTGTATAACCTACAACTTTACCATTTAAGCTTACTTCATATGTTTGGCTATATGCTAATTGTAAAATTCCTAATATGATAACAGTTGCTAATATAATTATTGAAGCTATTTTTATTGATTTCCTTGCTCCAACAATTAGTTTCTTAAGCCTTAAAATATACATTACCTCCATTCATTTAGTCTTTTTTTATTATACTACATTTTCTTTTTTTTTGCAAATTAAGTAAACTTTTTTATGTAAATTTTGCAATTACATAACTAGTTTATTAAATTTTTCTTTTATATATTTTTCTAATTTTTGCATAAATATTTCTGGTTTTATTTCTTTTTTTGCTACTAAGTCTAGACCTTTTTCCCAACTTGCTGTTAATTTTGGATTTAGCATATCATTCATTGACGTTTTTACTATTTCAAATACTGCTTCTCCTTTTTTAGTTGGTGTTATTATTTGTGTTTTATTATTTATTTGTATATATCCGATTTTTTCTAATTTTTTTATAATTTCTGCTCTTGTTGCACTTGTTCCTATCCCTACACCTTTTATTTGTTCTCTTAATTCTTCGTCTTCTATTAATTTTCCTGCATTTTCCATTGTTAATATTATTGAACCAGAATTGTATCTTGTTGGTGGAGTTGTTTCACTATTTTTTATTTCATAATTTTCTACTGTTATTTTTTCGCCTTTTTTATAATTTATTTTTTGAAAATTTTCATCATTGTTTTCTGATTCTTTTATTTTTAATATCTTTTGATAGCCTTGTTCTATACATATTTTTTTGCTTGTTGCAAATTTTTCTTTATCTATATCTAATGTTATATTTAATTTATTGTATTCTGCTTGTGGGTAGAAAATTGCTAATAATCTTTTTGTTATTAGCTTTAATATTTGTTGTTCTGTTTGTGTTAATTTACTATAATTTTCAAAACCTTGGCCTGTTGTAATTATCGCATAATGGTCTGTTATTTTTTTATCATTTACGTATTTAGTTTTTTCTATATTTTTTACATACTTTTTTTCTGCCATTTCTTTAAGTATTGTTTGTATTTCTTCGTCTTTATAATTTTTCATTAGATTATTTAAATTTTTTGATATCACTTTTGATATTGCTGTTGAAAGTACTCTTGCATCTGTTCTTGGATATGTTATCATTTTCTTTTCATATAGATTCTGTGCTATTTCTAGTGTTTTATCTGGAGATATTTTAAATCTTTTACTACATTCATTTTGAAGTTCTGCTAAATTGAATAATAATGGTGCAGATTCTTTTATTTTTGTTTTTTTTATTTCTTCTATTACTGCTTCTTTTCCTTGTAATTCTAATATTAATGATTTTGCATCTTTTTCTTCTTTAAATCCTGTTTCATTATATAATTTGTTGCTTTCATAATATCTTGATGTTTCTGATACTTTCCATTCTGCTTGGAAATCTTTTAATATTGATTGAATTTTGTAATATGGTGTTTTTACAAATTGTTTTATTTCTCTTTCTTTATTTACTACAATTCCTAATACACATGTCATTACTCTTCCTATTGATATACTTGTTTTATCAGTTTTTAAAAATTGTGCTAGTTTTTGCCCATACATTATTGTTAACATTCTAGAAAAATTTATTCCTATTAAATAATCTTCTTTTGCTCTCAAATATGCACTATCTGATAAACTATCATATTCAGTTGAATCTTTCGCTTCATTTATTCCTTTTTTTATTTCTTCTTCTGTTTGTGAATCTATCCAAACTCTTTTTATTTTAATCTTTGGATTTGGTTTCACCATCATTAAAACTAATCGTTGAATATATTCTCCTTCTCTTCCTGAGTCACCTGCATTGTATATTTCTTCTATATCATCCCTTGTCATTAATGATTTAATTATATTAAATTGTTTTTCTACTTGTGGAATTATCTCATACTTCCATTCTTTTGGTATAAATGGTAATGTTTCCATTCTCCAATATTTTAATTGTTCATTATATTTTTCTGGATAACTCATTGTTACTAAATGTCCAACGCACCATGTTATTATCCATTCTTCTGATTCTAAATATCCATCTTTTCTTATAAATTTTTTTGATATTACTTTAGAAAATTCCATTGCTACTGATGGTTTTTCTGTTATTAATATTTTCTTTCCCATAGTATTTTTTATACCACAGCTTTATATTTTCTTCAAGAATTTCGTGTGCATTTTTTATTATATTTTATAAGGTTCTATAATAAATCTTGGGGTGTATCTTTTTTAAATAAATAATGCACTTATTTAAAATACCTAGTAGAATATAGTTGATTATCAAAATTCAAGGAGGTATTAAATAAGTGCATACTCATTATATCAAAAAAATTATTTAATTTAGAATGGACTATAATAAAGAATTCTCATTTTCTTAAAA